>ERZ1032473.318-NODE-318-length-12766-cov-6.607584_pt1 | contig 12766 bp, 10 predicted proteins | sample MGYA00518734_ERZ1032473 | MGnify/ENA primary metagenome ERZ1032473 (study PRJEB33719, sample SAMN04261339) | wastewater metagenome | biome: periurban shantytown; feature: human; material: feces | host: Homo sapiens | place: Peru: Lima | collected 2013-01-23 ...
AGCTACAAACTGTCTGATCTGAACGAGTTCAGGGTGCGCGAGTACCCCTCCTCCGGAAAGATGTATCTGCGCGTTGGCGATCACAACGCTCTGCATGGCCGTTTCTGGCTCTCCACCAAGGTGTTCGAAGACGGTCGCGAGCTCTTTGACCGTCTTCGCGACCTCGAGTACCAGATTCATCCGGACACTCTCAAGGCTCGTGCTCGCCGTACCAATGAGGAGTACGTGAAGGTGCTCGGCTATGGTCGTCACAAGCAGAAGTCTCAGAACAGGAGCAGGGTGCTTAAGGCAATTCTTTCGGGCAAGGGCGACACGCTCACCAAAAAGACGAGGGAGAAGTAGATGTTCGAGAAGGAAAAGCAGCAGATGCTGGATTACGCGCTCAAGATGGACCGCTACGGTCTCATTGCGCTGTCCGGCGGAAACCTGAGCTGGCGTATGCCCACGGGCGAGGTCATCGTGACCCCTTCTGGCATGATTTACGATGAGATGGTTGCAGACGACATGCTCGTCGTGGACCTTGAGGGCAACATCATCGAGGGCACCCGCAAGGCGTCTGTCGACACCGAGGCCCTTCTCTACATCTACAAGAACATGCCCAAGGTGAATGCCGTCATTCACACGCACCAGCCCTATGCCACCGGCCTCGGCCTGGTCATGGACGAGATTCCCTGCAACCTCTCCACGCTTGCCAATGCCACCGAGGGCCCGGTCAACGTGGCTGCCTACGGCGACCCCGGCAACCTTGCCATGGGCGTCGAGGCCGTCAAGGCCATTGGCGACCGTCTTGCCGTCGTCCTCAAGCACCACGGCGTCATTGCCGTTGGTCGTGACCTTCGTCAGGCCCTCTTCGCTTGCGTCTACCTCGAGGAGGCCTGCAAGACCATTCAGGTCGCGCTCTCCACGGGCCTGCCCATGGCAACCATGACGCAGGAGCAGATCGACGAGGCCGTTGCGGTCTTCCACCGCTATGGTCAGGTCACGCTCAACGAGCGCGATGCCGCCGAGGCAGCCAAGAACAACTAGCAAGCTGACGGCTCGTCCCGCACTTGCGGGGGCATGGCTGGGCGAGCCGTTGCTCTCATCCCCAGCAAGAACATGAGAAGGGAAACCAAATGATCGTCAACCTCCGAGACATCTGCGCCATCGCCGAGCAGAAGAACATGGCCATTGCCTCGTTCAACGTGCCGAGCCTCGAGGCAACGCGCGCTGCCCTGGACGCCGCCGAGGAGACCGGCTACCCGGTCATCCTCTCCCACGCCGAGGGCCACGACGCCTTTACGCCGCTCGACGCCATGGGTCCGACCATGGTTGCCCTGGCCGAGCGCTCCAGCGCCATGGTCTGCGTGCACCTCGACCACTGCGAGAACCTCTCCTACATGCGCCGCGCCCTGGAGATGGGCTTCACCGGCGCCATGTACGACGGCTCCATGGAGCCCTATGAGGTCAACATCGAGAACTCCCAGCGTGCCGCCGATATGTGCGCCAGCTTTGACTGCGGCCTGGAGTGCGAGCTCGGCAGCATGGGCACCCGCGAGAACGGTGTCGGCCACGAGAACGACCACGTCTCCGAGGCCGTCTACACCGATCCCGAGCAGGCCGACGAGTTCATCAAGGAGACCGGCCTTGACATCCTGGCCTGCTCCTTCGGCACCGTCCACGGCATCTACAAGGGCGAGCCGCACCTCAACTTCGACGTCCTGACCGAGATCCGCAAGCGCAACAACGTGCCCCTGGTCATGCATGGCGGCTCCGGCGTCTCAGACGACGACTACCGCAAGGCCATCGACGCCGGCATCCGCAAGATCAACTACTACACCTACGGCGTGAAGTACGCCGGTGAGGCCGTCCAGCAGGTCATTGCTGACTTCAAGTCCAAGAACGCCGACGCCAACGTCTACTGGCACGACATGACCATGGCAGCCTACCAGTGCCTCTATGAGGACTTCACCTCCGTCATCAAGGTCTTCGCCAACGGCGCCGACCCCGTGGCGTAGCGATTCTGCCACCTGCTAGCACAAGGCCTTTGCCCACCACAACCCGAAGGGACTGACACATGTCTGCCATTGAGACCGATCTTCTGAAGCCCGAGCTCGTCTTCTTTGACTTTGAGGCCACCGACCGTATCGACTTCTTCACCAAGCTTGGTGAGAAGCTCAAGGAGGGCGGCTACGTCAAGGACTCCTGGCTTGACGCCATACTCGAGCGCGAGAAGAACTACCCCACCGGCCTTGAGTGCACTTCGATCTCCGTTGCCCTGCCGCACGTGGACCCGCAGCACCTCAACAAGCCCTACATCGCCATCATCAAGCCGAAGAACCCCATCGAGTTTGACGGCATGGCCGATACCGGCCTTGTGAACGCCCAGCTCATCGTCAACCTCGGCCTGCTGGCTCACGAGGAGGGCCAGGTCGCCGTTCTCCAGGCCTTTCTGGGCATCTTCATCGACGATGCCGCCTCTGCGGACATCATGGCCCAGACCACGCCCCAGGGCATGATTGATACCGTCATCAAGTACTGCGCGGAGTAGGCAAGTCCGCGTCGTCCTGATACAACGCGAGGACCCGTTCGCTTCGGCCCGTGCCGTTGCGGGCGGGTTCTTGCATTTCTCGTCAGAAGAGGCGAGGGAAGGGAGTCCATATGTTGCTCAAGGAGTTGCGCGAGAAGGTATACGAGGCCAACATGCAGCTGCCTAGGTTGGGGCTGGTAATCTTCACCTGGGGAAACGCGTCCGAGCTTGACCCGGAGACGGGACTGTTTGTCATCAAGCCCTCTGGCGTGGCATATGACGAGCTCACGCCCGAGAAGATGGTCGTGTGCGACCTTGATGGCAGGCGCGTCGAGGGCAATCTGAACCCGTCAAGCGACACGGACACCCACGCGTGGATCTATCGCGCGTGGGCCGACAGGGGAATCAAGGGCGTCGTTCACACGCATTCCTCTGTGGCGACGGCGTGGGCGCAGGCCGGTCGGGACCTTCCCGCTTACGGAACTACCCATGCTGACTACTTCTATGGCCCGGTTCCTTGCATGAGGGGTCTTACCAAGGAGGAGATCGAGGAGGCATACGAGCTCAATACTGGCAAGGTCATAGTGTCCGGCTTTGAGGAGAGAGACGTTGATCCGATTGCGGTGCCTGCGGTTCTCGTGCGCAACCATGGGCCATTTAGCTGGGGCAAGGATGCCAACGAGGCCGTCTACCATGCCGCGGTGCTCGAGGAGTGCGCCAAGATGGCGCGCGACACGGAGCTCCTCTCGCCGCATTGCGGCCCGGCGCCCCAGTACCTTCAGGACAAGCACTACCTGCGCAAGCATGGTCCCAACGCAACGTACGGCCAGCAGTAGGCATGGTGGCTTAAGCTCCCCGCCACGTCTCGAGCCTTCACGATGTCACTCCGTTCGCAACGGGCGGCTGGTTCGGTGGGCTAAAGAACCCCGATTATTTCTCGAAAGTCCACCTGCGTTCCGATGGCTCGGGTATTGAATGGCCTGACGGCCAGGACATTGCCCCACACGAGCTTTATGAGCTTGGGGTTGAAGTGTAAGAGCCGCGTTGGCTGGCTCCTCTCGGGCGGTCGGGCCATGAGGCTCGGCCGCCTTTTTGCTGCGGGCTTGCCCCGTTGCGCAGAAGGGCCCTTCGTGTGAGTGATTTGGTAACGGCTGCGCAGAAGTGGTCTTCGTGCGAGCCGGATTTCCGCCGCTCGCCGAAATATCAATCTGTCAATGAATATTTTTCTAGCAAAATACCAGTTTGGGATTGTGCGATTGCATAAAACAAGTGAGTTGACAGCTGGAGCCGGAAAAAGGGGCTCACACGAAGGGCACTTCTGCACAAACTTGTCGGTCAGGCTCACACCAAGGGCACTTCTGTGCAACTCGTGGGCCCTCTCTTGCCAAAGAGCCTCGCCGCGGGCGTGAAAGTTAAGCGCGGCACCGCCCAAGAGGCCCTCTGCCTCGCCGGCTACCTTCGGGCTAGCACCGCCACGGACTCCACGTGCTTGGTGTGGGGGAACATGTCCACGGGTGCCACGCTGCGCAGCGTGTAGCCGCGGCCAAGAAGAACCTCGAGGTCGCGCGCCTGCGTCTGGACGTTGCAGCTGACATAGACCACGCGCTTGGGGGCCAGGTTAGCCACTCCGTGGAGAAACTCGGGCGTGCTGCCTGCGCGAGGCGGATCCATGAGGACCACGTCAAAGTGCCTCTCGCCTGCCTTGCGAGACATCCACTCAGTGGCGTCGGCGGCCACAAAGTCACAGCGCTCGGCAACGCCGTTTGCCCGCGCGTTTCGCTCGGCGCACCTGACGGCGCTGGCCACGCGCTCGACGCCCGTGACCTCGACGCCGCTGTTTGCGGCAGCGGCGCAGATTCCGATGGTGCCCGTTCCGCAGTAGGCGTCCAGTACGCTCATGCCGCCCTCGAGGTCCGCTGCGTCAAGGGCCAGCTGGTAGAGGAGCTCGGTCTGCTCGGGGTTGGTCTGGTAGAAGCTCGAGGGGCCAATCTCAAAGGTGCAGCCAAGCAGCTTGTCGTGCATGACGCCGGTGCCCCACAGGGTCCGGTTCTGCTTGCCGAGGATGGCGTTGGTCCTGCGTGTGTTGACGTTCTGGACGATGCTCGTGACCTCGGGGCACTCCACGCGCAAGGCGGCCACCACGCGGTCAGGCCCACGCAGCTCGGGAACGTTGGTCACCAGCGTGAGCAGCACGTCGTCGGTGGCATAGCCGCAGCGCACCACCGCGTGGCGGAGGACGCCAATGCCGCGGTCCTCCTCATAGGCGGGAATGTGCAGGCGCTCGGCAACGCGCGCCACGCCGTTGAGGATCTTGCGGGCGCGGGGGTCCTCGACCAGGCACTTCTCGCAGGGAATGATGCGGTGGGTGCCTGCGGCGTAGAAGCCGCAGCGGATGCGCCCGTGGCCGGCGGGGGCAAAGGGCGTGGCGGCCTTGTGGCGGTAGGCCAGGGGCTCGCCGGTGACTCCGCGGATCTTGTCGATGCGCGCGCCGCAGCTGGCGGCCATGTCACCCAGAAGGGATTCGACCTGCTCCTGCTTGCGTCGCAGCTGGATGGGGTAGGGCACGCTCAGCCACTCGCAGCCTCCGCAGTTGCGCGCGATCTTGCATGTGTAGGTGCGAAAGCCCATGTGAATCCCCTCGTTGACGTCGTGCGTTCAAGCATACACGGACACGAGCGCCTCCGGGCTCCGCCGAAGCGCGGTCGTACAAGATCAACTATTTGGCGTTGCGTCAGAATTTTTGACCCGAAGACAAAAATAATTGCTGAAAAGGGGAATAAGGAATAACATCGTGCCGTTATTGAAACGGGTTCAAAAATGCCGAACCTGACGGCAGGAGACTCGTGATTGGAGAGGAACGCACATGCAGTCCAAGATTGCCCACAAGGCGGAGCGCGCGGCGTTTGGCCTGGCGCTTGACCAGATTATCAAGGCGGCCAGCGGCCCTGACCGCGAGAAGAACCTCGACAAGCTCCTGGACATGGCCGGCAACCTGCTGAAGGACACCGCTCCCGGCGCTATTCGCGGCGTTCGCAACGGCCTGTACCCGGGCTCCAAGTGGGAGCAGTTCCTCTGGGACGTCATCGACAATACCGATCACCACGTGCTCAAGACGTCCATCCTGAACGGTGCCTACGAGGCCGCCTTCCGTGGCCTGCGCAACACCACCGCCAGCGCCGAGAAGTACCAGTGCAACGTGCCCTGGATCATCCTGTTTGACCCGACGAGCGCCTGCAACAAGCACTGCGTGGGCTGCTGGGCCGCCGACTACGGCAACAAGCTCAACCTCACCTACGAGGAGATGGACCGCCTGGTGACCGAGGGCTCCGAGCTGGGCTGCCACCTCTACATGCTCACCGGTGGCGAGCCCCTCGTCCGCAAGAAGGACGTCGTGCGCCTGGCCGAGGCCCACAACGACTGCCTCTTCAACATCTTCACCAACGCCTCCCTCATTGACCAGGCGTTCTGCGACGATGTCAAGCGCGTGGGCAACATCGTCTTCAGCGTCTCGCTCGAGGGCACCGAGGACTCCAACGACGGTCGCCGCGGCGACGGCTCCTACAAGGAGGTCATGGCCGCCTTCGATCTCATGCGCGAGAACGGCCTGCTCTTCGGCACCTCCACGGCCTACACCCGCGCCAACACCGAGATGGTCAGCTCCGACGAGTACTTTGACACCATCATCTCCAAGGGCTGCCGCTGGGCCTGGTACTTCCACTACATGCCCGTCGGCGAGGGCGCCACGGTCGACCTCTGCCCCAGCGTCGAGCAGCGCGAGTACATGCTGCGCCGCATCCGCGAGGTCCGTGGCGTGACCGGTGGCAAGCCCATCTTTGCCATGGACTTCCAGAACGATGGCGAGTACGTGGGCGGCTGTATCGCCGGCGGCCGCGTGTTCTGTCACATCAACGCCCGCGGCGACGTGGAGCCCTGCGTCTTCATCCACTACTCCAACGCCAACATCAAGGAGAAGTCCCTGCTGGAGTGCCTGCAGCAGCCCATCTTCCAGGCCTACCGCAAGCACTACCCCTGGAATGACAACATGCTGCGTCCCTGCCCCATGCTGGAGAACCCGGAGATCCTGCCCGAGATCGTCCACGAGTCCGACGCCCAGTGCACCGAGTACGTCACGCCCGAGGACGTCGACCACCTCTGCGCCCGCACCTCGGTCTACGCCAAGAGCTGGGAGCAGCGCGCCGAGGAGCTCTGGCTTGAGCAGCACCCCACCGGCAAGAAAATCTACGCCGACGAGCTCTCTGACGGCACCATCGCCGAGAAGGCCAAGCTCATCGCCGAGCACGACGCCGAGGCCGAGAAGGCCCTCCAGGAGTAGCTCCTCCACCAGGCGAGAAGCGCCTCGCATCAGCGACTCTGGCCGCGAGCCCATCCGGGCTTGCGGCCATTTTCGTGGCGCGATGTCCGCTGCCGCGCTGCCATCCGCGCCGGGGGCCTTACCGTCCGCACGAACTTCTCCCGCGCTGCCCGATGCGTGCGCAACCATTGGCCCGCACGTGGGTATGGTTGCTGCAACGCTTCATAGAGACTCCGACGAGGGAGGCATCATGGCAGCAAAGGGTACCGAGAAGGTCAAGAACGTGGTCCTTGTGGGCCAAGGCGGCGTGGGCAAGACCATGCTGGCCGAGGCCATGCTTCACCTGACGGGCCGCACCACCCGCCTGGGAGGCCACGCCGGCACAAAGCCCACGCTGGACTACGACGGCGAGGAGGGGGAGCGCGGCTTCTCAATCTCAACGGCAATAGCCCCCGTCGAGTGGGAGGGCACCCGCATCAACGTCCTGGACGCCCCGTGCTACCCGGACTTTGTCGGTGACGCCTACGCCGCCATGAGCGCCTGCGAGACCGCCCTCTTCGTGGTCGACGCGGCCAGCGGTCCGGGCACCATCACCACGCGCCTGTGGTACGCCGCCGAGGACCTCTCGCTGTCTCGCGCGCTGTTCATCAACCGCGTGGACCGCGCCGACGCAGACTATGACCTGGCCTTCGCCACGCTCCAGGAGCGCTTTGGCACCAAGCTCGGCGCCGTGACCATCCCCATGGGCTCCGGAGATGCCTTCTCCGGCGTCATCGACGTCGTCCACATGAAGGCCCGCCACCTCGAGGGCGGCAAGCCCGTGGTGACGGACATCCCCGACGAGTTCCGTGCCGCCGCCGACGACGCTCGTGCCCAGCTCACCGACCTTGTGGCCGAGGCTGACGACGAGATCATGATGAAGTACCTGGAGGGCGAGGAGATCACCCAGGACGAGCTCGAGGGGCTTCTTGCCAAGGCCATTGCCGAGCGCATCTTTGTGCCGGTCTTTGCCGGCTCCTGCGTGCGCGAGGAAGGCGTCATCTCCTTCATGGACGCCGTCGTGGCATGGTTCCCCACCATGGCCGACTTCGGCCGCATCCCGCTGGTCAACGGCGAGCAGCTTGACATCTCTCCCGATGACGACCGCCCCGTCGCCTTTGCCTTCAAGTCCCTCAACGACCCGCAGAACGGCCGCCTGTCCTTCCTCAAGGTGCTGGCCGGCACGTTGACTCCAGGCCTGGAGCTCACCAACGCCCGCACGCGCAAGTCCGAGCGCCTGGGTCACCTCTACCTCATGTGCGGCAAGGAGACCACCGACGTCCAGTCCGCCGCCGCGGGCGACATCGTCGTGGTTCCCAAGCTTGAGGCCCAGACGGGCGACACCCTCTCCGTCACGGGCAAGGTCGAGGCCGCGGCCTTCCGCTTCCCCAACTCGCTCTACCGCATTGCCATCGAGCCCGACGCCCGCGGCACCGAGGGCAAGCTCTACGCCTTCCTCGAGAAGAGCGCGGACGCCGACCCCACCCTCAAGGTGGAGCGCGACGAGGACACCGGCCAGACCGTGGTCTCCGCCATCGGCGAGGCGCAGGTCAGCGTGCTGCTTGACCGCCTTGAGGCCCGTGCCGGCGTGACGGCCCACACCGTGGCGCTCAAGATTCCGTACCGCGAGACCATCCGCCGCGTGGCCTCTGCCCAGGGCCGCCACAAGAAGCAGACCGGCGGCGCCGGCCAGTACGGAGACTGCTGGCTGCGCGTGGAGCCCAACCCGGGCGCTGGCTACGAGTTTGTTGACGAGGTCGTGGGCGGCCACATCCCGCGCGGCTTCATCCCCGCCATCGACAAGGGCGTCCAGGAGACCATGCGCGATGGCGTCCTGGCCGGCTTCCCCATGATCGACGTGAAGGTCGCCGTCTACGAGGGCTCCTATCACCCCGTCGACTCCAACGAGATGGCCTTCAAGACTGCCGCCCGCATTGGCTTCCAGAAGGCCGTCGACCAGGCCGAGCCCGTGCTGCTTGAGCCCATGGCCCACCTCAAGATTACCGTGCCCGACAGCTACGCCGGCTCCGTGATGGGCGACGTCTCCGCCAGCCGCGGTCGCGTCGAGGGCATGTCCGCCGGCTCCGGCGTCACTGCCGGCCAGACCACCGTCGAGGCCACCATCCCGTATGCCGAGGTCACGGACTATGCCACGCGCCTGCGTTCGCTCTCACGCGGTACGGGCGAGTTCGAGCTTGAGCTCTCTGGCTACGAGCAGGTCCCGCACGACATCCAGCAGAAGCTCGCGGCCGACTATGCCGCCCGCCGTGCTGCCGGCGAGAAGTAGCGTCTCTGCCGCATAGCCAACGCGGTGCGCATTGATGGAGCGCCGGTGGTCCCTGGGGCCGCCGGCGCTCTTCTCGCCTGGCGTCTTGTTTGGGCCGCCTGCCGATATTGGTCGGTTCGACATATGAGAGTCTGCTAGTTGCCTGTAAGGTCTCCCCACTGTCTGCGGGAGGGGGTCTGTCTTGGGCAACGAAGCGCTTGTCATGGGATATGAAACGGCTCTGGACTTCTGGAGGGCCTCTCGGGTTGCCTCCGAGGGACAGCATGTGCTTGAGGATGTGGGCAGGGTCTTTGGGCCGCGGGCGCTCGAGCTTCATGAGCGGGCGGCCCTTGCGGCCAACCTCTGCAACTCGAGCGTGCCGGTCGATGTCGTGGTGGGCTCGGTCGCAGACCGGCGGCGGTGCCGGGCCATTCGCGATCGCGTCTTTGCCGGCCCACTCACCCAGTCTCACCTGCATGTTGTCGACCAGTACGTGAGCGTGTGCCAGCCGGGGCCCATGCTGGTGCAGTTGGCAATGGACATGGACGAGGTCGACCTTGCCCAGATTGCTTGCGAGCTATGTGGCACGTATGGCCTCACGCCCTGGGCGGAGGACAGCTTCCAGTCGGACCTTACGGCGCTGACCAGCAGGGCCGAGCTTGTGGGGTACGCAAAGTCCGCCAGGGCCGTGGGCGTGCGTGGCGCGGGCAAGGCCGTGAGGGCGCTTGAGCTGGCAACCGGCGGGTCCGCCTCTCCGCGTGAGACCGACCTTGCCGTGTTCTTCCTGCTCTCGCGCAGGCTCGGTGGGGCAGATCTGGGCGGGTTTGCGGTGAATGCGAGTCTCGAGGTGTCCCAGAGGCATCGGGAGGCGCTCGAAGGCCAGTCTGAGGTCAAGCCGGACTTCCTGTGGGCCGACGCCAAGCTGGTGGTGGAGTACGACAGCAACGCGCATCACCTGACACCCAAGAAGAAGGAGTCCGACGAGGCTCGCCGTCGCGTGCTCGAGGCAATGGGCTACACCGTGATGGTGGCAACAAACGATCTGGTCAAGAACGGCACCAAGCTCGATGCCTTCGTCGACGATCTGACGTGCCGACTGGGGTTGAGGCGCCGACCGCTGACCAAGTGGCAGCAGGACTCCCGCGACAAGCTGCGCGAGAGGCTCTTCGGCGCGCAGAACTGACCTTCGTGTGAGCATTTTCCAAAAGTCTGTGCAGAAGTCCCCTTCGTGTGAGCCAGAATTGGGGTCTTGCGGCCGATTTCGCCCTTGCGGATCAGCAAAAGCCCAGTTGGCAAATTGGGCACACTCTGGCAAAGCCCAAAAAGGACTCACACGAAGGGGACTTCTGCACAAAAAATGGCGGAAGGCTCACACGAAGGCGACTTCTGCGCAGGGCCGCCGCGCCCGGGGCCGTCTTGCCCGGGCCTCCCGCCCCCCAGCGCCTGTCTGTGCGCACAACGCGGCAGAAACGAGGGATGCGCGGATGGCTGCTAGAATGAATGTTTACGCCTGCGGTCCCACGCGTCCCGACCGCGGGCGCGTATAGGAAACCCGACCAAGGAGGTCGCGCATTCGCGCATGGACGTAGCAATTAGCATTGTCGTCACGTTTCTGCTCACCCTCGTCAACGGCTACTTCTCTGCCTCGGAGATGGCCGTGGTCAATGCCAAGAGGGCCGTACTAGAACCCGAGGCAGACGAGGGGGACAAACGCGCCAAGAGCGCCCTGGACCTCTCTTCCGACTCCGGCCAGTTCCTGGCCACCATCCAGGTTGCCATCACGCTCGTGGGCTTTGCCTCCTCGGCCTTTGCCGCAACGAGCCTGTCCGACCCGCTCGGCTCCTGGTTCGTGAGCCTCGGCATGCCCGCGGGCATTGCCGCCACGCTCGCACCCATCATCATCACGCTCGTCGTGGCCTACTTCTCCACGGTGGTGGGCGAGCTGGTTCCCAAGCGCATCGCCCTCTCCGACGCCGAACGCGTCTCCAAGTCCGTCGCTGGTCCCATCCGCGCGTTCATGCGCGTCGCAGCCCCGCTGGTCTGGCTCACCTCCAAGTCTGCCGATGGCCTCTCCAAGGTCATGGGCATCAAGTCCGCCGACGAGCGTCAGAACGTCTCCGAGGAGGAGCTCAAGTACATGGTCACGGACGCCGAGGAGCTGTCCGACCAAGAGAAGTCCATGATTCACGAGGTCATTGACCTGGGCGACACCATCGCCCGCGAGGTCATGGTCCCCCGCGTTGACATGACCGCCATGGAGGACACCTCGACGCTCTCCGAGGTCCTGGCCACCATGCGGCGCACCGGCTACAGCCGCATCCCCGTCTACCACGGCTCCGTTGACCGAATCGTGGGCATTGCGCACATCAAGGACATCATCTCTCCCATCCTTGACGACGGCGAGGGCGCCGCGGCCATCTCGGGCCACATGCGCACGCCCGACTACGTGCCCGACACCAAGGACATCATCCCGCTGCTCTCCGAGATGCAGACCAGCCACGACCAGATGGTCATCGTGGTGGACGAGTACGGCGGCACCGCCGGCGTCATCACCATCGAGGACATCGTTGAGGAGGTCGTCGGAGAGATCGAGGATGAGTTCGATCCCGACAACAAGTACATCACGCAGCTCTCAGACCGCGAGTGGCTCGTCGACGGTCGCTTCCCCCTGGACGACGCCATCGACCTCGGCTGGCCCATCGAGGACAACGAGGAGTACGAGACCGTCGCCGGCTTCGTCATCGAGCGCGCCGACAAGCTTCCGCGTCCCGGCGACGTCGTGGAAAAGGACGGGTACCGCTTCCTCGTCCAGTCCATGCGCGGCCGCCGCATCGCCATGCTGCGCGTGACCGCCCCCGAGCCGCCTACGGACCCCGACCAGACCGCTCCCGGCCAAGCACCCTCCGCTGGGGGCGAGAAGGACGTGGAGCCTGCGAGCAATTAGCGCCCCTCGCCGCCGGGTCGCTACAATGGTTTGAACGAAACGAATGCCCGCAATACGGGCCAGAAGGAAAGGCAGCCGCCGCATGGCTCAGCTGTTTGACATCAAGAAAGTTACCGTCGGCCCGCGCACCCTTGCGGCCGAGGTCGAGGTGGCGCCCAATGCGCCGCTGCTCACGAGCGATGACCCCGAGGGCACGCGTCTCATGGTCGAGCTCATGCCCCAGATTGCGGACCACGTCTGCCTGGGCGACGCCGGTCCCCACTTTGGCGAGGTCGTCGAGCAGACCGAGCTCGCCCACCTGCTCGAGCACGTGACCGTGGAGCTTCTCGCCCGCACGAACATTGCCGGCGACATCTCCACGGGACGCACGGTCCAGACCGGCGAGCGCAGCTTTGAGGTCGAACTCTCCTGCCCGGACGACGTACTGGTGGCGGGCGCCCTCTCCAGCGCCGTCTGGATCATGCAGTGGGCCTACTCCGGCGGCGGCGACCCCAAGCCCGACGTGGACGCCATCGCAAGCGGCCTCGTAGACCTCGTGGCAAGCGTGAGCGAGCAGGAGCCTGCGGCGGACGAGCCGTCTGCCGAGGAGGAGCCCACTGAGCAGCCCGTCTCGCCGGAGGCTGCCCCTGTCTCTGAGGAGGAGCCTGCCGCCGAACCCGCCCCCGTCGAGGAGCAGCCGGCGCCCGCGCCGGAGCC
>ERZ1032473.320-NODE-320-length-12742-cov-13.277292_pt1 | contig 12742 bp, 10 predicted proteins | sample MGYA00518734_ERZ1032473 | MGnify/ENA primary metagenome ERZ1032473 (study PRJEB33719, sample SAMN04261339) | wastewater metagenome | biome: periurban shantytown; feature: human; material: feces | host: Homo sapiens | place: Peru: Lima | collected 2013-01-23 ...
GAAAGAAACGTTTCTGCCAGACGGCAGAGCCGTTTTGTTATATATTCTCCATGTATTTCACGCTGAATCCTTTCGGCTGAAAAATATCACCAAAAGAGGTAATTAAAATGAAAAAGCTTCGTAATGTTCTGTGTCTTGTAATGGTATTTGCGATGCTTCTGTGTTTGCTGAGCGCATGCGCCGGCAAGAGCAGCACAGATGCCTCCGACGAAATCACAATCGCGTTTATTGGCAACACGACCGGCGACTACGCGCAGTACGGAATTCCTGTCCGCAATGCTGTGATGATGTATTTTGACCAGCTGAACAGCAGCGGCGGCATCAACGGCAAGAAGGTAAAGGTTCTGGAATACGACGACAAGGGCGACGGTGTTGAGGCTGTCAACGCATTCAACCTTGCCATGGAAAAGGGCATTACCGCCGTGATCGGTTCGGTTCTGACCGGCTCGACCATCGCGCTGGCTGATGCGACCTATGAGGTCAATATGCCGCAGGTCACGGCTTCCGCGACCGCCATGGGCGTTACCGTCATGGAGGACACCGGCGAGGTCCGTAACAACGTGTTCCGCGCCTGCTTCATCGACCCGTTCCAGGGCCAGAAGATGGCGGATTACGCCGTCAACCGTCTGAACGCCAAGACCGCAGCTGTGTTCTTCCAGACCGGCAGCGACTATTCCGAGGGCCTGAAAAATGCGTTCGTAGAGGAGGCTGAAAAGCTCGGTCTTGAGATCGTGGCAGAGGAAGCCTTCCCTGAGGGCGACAAGGACTTCAAGGCGCAGATGACCAACATTGCCGCGAAGGATCCCGACGTTGTGTTCTGCCCGATCTATTACGGTGAAGCGGGTCTGGCCATCACGGCGGCTCGTCAGGCGGGCTGCACGGCGACCTTCCTCGGCGGCGACGGCTTCGGCTCCGTCAAGGATTACGCAAGCGCAGAGGATCTGGAGGGCACCGCCTACTGCTCCGGCTACGCGCCCGGTACGGAAAGCGTCGCACAGTTTGAAAAGGACTACTGCGAGACCTATAAGGTCGATACCGTCCCCAATATGTTCGCGCCGCTGGCCTATGACGCGGCCATGCTGATGGCCTGCGGCCTGAAAGCGGCGGAGGATAAGGGCCTGACTGCCGGAACGGACGAGTACAAGCAGGCCGTCATTGAGGCCATCAATACCATGAACGGCGTCGAGGGTGTCACGGGCAGCTACTCCTTCGACGAGTACAACAACCCCATCAAGTCCGTCGCCATCATTGAGCTGACGAACGGCGAAGAAGCCTTCAAGGAAATGTATTAAGGCAGAAAAAGCGCAGGCCGCCTCTGCGGCCTCTGCAAGACCCATTCCCGCCGGCGGAGGGGACAGCCCCTCCGCCGGCGGCAGTGGACGGCAGATGGATGCACCTACCTCCGTAGGGCCAGCCATCCGCCGTTCACCCGAAATCAGAAAGGAAAGGTGTGAGACCTGTGTCTCTGTTTATTTCCCAGCTCTTCAACGGCCTCCAGACCGGCTCGATCTTCGCGCTGGTCGCACTGGGCTACAGCATGGTCTACGGAATTATCATGCTTCTAAATTTCGCGCACGGCGATATCATCATGGTCGGCGCGTATACGGCGTTTTACGCCATTACGACGTTCCATCTGCATCCGGTCTTTTCCGTGGTGCTCGCGGTCGCGGTCAGTACGCTGCTCGGCGTCGCTATTGAGAAGATCGCCTATACGCCGCTGCGCTCCGCACCGAGATTGAGCCTCCTGATCACAGCCATCGGCATTTCGTTCCTGCTGGAAAACGGCGCACAGCTGCTCTTCGGCGCGGACACGAAAAGCATGGACGTGATTGTCCCCGGCAATGTCTCCATTTTCGGAACGACTGTCAGCTACGCGGCGATCCTGACCATTCTGGTCTCGCTGGCGGCTATGGCTGCGTTGACCTTCCTCGTCCAGAAAACGCGGCTCGGCAAGGCGATGCGCGCCGTCTCCGAGGATATGGGCGCGGCACAGCTCATGGGGATCAGCCTGAACAAGACGATCTCCTTTACCTTCGCGGTCGGCTCCGCGCTGGCAGGTATCGGCTCCGTTCTGTACCTGTGCGCCTATCCGCAGGCGTCGCCGACCATGGGCTCCATGCTTGGTCTGAAGGCCTTTGTCGCAGCGGTGCTCGGAGGAATCGGCTCGATTCCCGGCGCAATGATCGGCGGCATGGCCATCGGCCTGCTGGAGGCGCTTGTCTCGGCGATCGGACTTTCCGTCTGGAAGGACGGCGTCGTGTTTGCCATTTTGATCGTGGTTCTGCTCGTCAAGCCGACCGGCATCATGGGCCACAAGACGACAGAAAAGGTGTAAGGAGGGGAGAGAACATGCAAAAAACGCAAAAGGAGAAGCTCTCCCGCGCGGAGCGTCAGCTTCGACCAATCCGCATCCCGATGCTGCTGCGCTACCTCATCAATGCGCTGCTGATCGCCGGGCTGTGGGGGCTCATGACCTTCCTGATCGCACAGGGCGTTATCACGAACTATTGGACCGGCATTTTGATCACGACCGGCATCAACATCATCCTCGCCGTTTCGCTGAACGTGGCGACCGGCTACCTCGGCCAGCTGCCGCTCGGCCACGCGGGCTTTATGGCGGTCGGCGCGTATACGGGCGGTATCCTGATGAAAGCGACGCCTGCGGCGGCGCTTCTGAGCGAGGGGAATACGGCGGCGGCGCTGCCGTACATCCTGCTTGCGCTGCTGCTGAGCGCCGTCGTCGCGGGTGCGTTCGGACTGATCATCGGCATTCCGGCGCTCCGGCTGCGCGGCGACTATCTGGCGATCATCACGCTCGGCTTCGGTGAGATCATCCGCGTGATCCTCACCAACATCGACTCCGTGCTCGGCTTTGAATTCACCTACGGCGCGGCGGGACTCAAGCGCATCCCGAAGTTTTCAAGCTTCAACCTGGTTTTCTTCTGTGTCGTTTTCTCATGTATGCTCATTCACATGGTCATGAAATCGCGCCATGGCCGGGCAATCCTCTCCATCCGTGAAAATGAGATTGCGTCAGAGAGCGTCGGCGTTCCGACAACGTATTACAAGACATTTGCGTTCGTTCTTTCCGCGATGCTGGCCGGTGTGGCAGGCTGCCTTTATGCCGGATATCTCGGCTCGCTGTATCCCGCGAACTTCAAATTCATGAAATCCATCGAAATCTTGGTCATGGTCGTGCTTGGCGGCATGGGCTCCATGCTTGGCTCCGTGCTTTCCGCGTCCGTCCTGACCATCCTGCCGGAGGCGCTGCGCGCGTTCGATAATTACCGAATGGTGGCCTATTCTCTGGCGCTGGTCATTATGATGATCTTCCGCCCGAAGGGACTGCTCGGCAGCTATGATTTTTCCATGTCCAGAATGCTGGAAAGGGCGCTGAACGCCGTGTTCCGGCCGAAGCTCAGAGCGCGAAAGGGGAGTGACGGGAAATGAACAGACCGGAAAGACCGAAAACAAAGCTCGTCGAAGTCCCTTCGACCAATATCATTCCGGAGCGCGACATTGGAATGCCGCCGATCTTGGAAACGCGCCATCTCGGCATTGATTTCGGCGGCCTGACCGCCGTCAGCGACTTCAATTTCGCCGTCGGCCGCACAGAGATCGCCGGTCTGATCGGCCCGAACGGCGCCGGAAAAACCACAATTTTCAACCTGCTCACGAAGGTCTATCAGCCGACGCGCGGCACCATCCTGCTCGACGGCATGGATACGGCAGGGAAGTCCACCATTCAGGTGAATCACATGGGCATTGCCCGCACCTTCCAGAATATCCGCCTTTTCCGCGAGCTGAGTGTGCTGGACAACGTCCTGATTGGACTGCACAATGAGATGAAGTACAGCGCCGCGTCGGCGATCCTGCGCCTGCCGGAATACTGGCGGCGGGAGCGCATCGCAAAGGAACGTGCGCTGGAGCTGTTGAGCATTTTCGACATGCAGGATCTGGCCGACCACAAGGCTGGTTCGCTGCCCTACGGCGCACAGCGGCGGCTTGAGATCGTCCGCGCGTTGGCGACCAATCCGTGCCTGCTGCTGCTCGACGAGCCTGCGGCCGGTATGAATCCCTCGGAGACGAGTGAGCTGATGGACAATATCGTCCGCATCCGCGATATGTTCGGCATTGCCATTCTGCTGATCGAGCATGACATGAATCTGGTCATGGGGATCTGCGAGGGTATCTGCGTGCTGAACTTCGGCAAGATCATTGCAAAGGGTACGCCGGATGATATTCAGGCCAATCCCGCCGTGATCGAGGCCTATCTCGGCAAGAAAAAGGAGGGCTGACGATGCTGAGGGTACAGGATCTTCATGTTTATTACGGTGCGATCCACGCGGTCAAGGGCGTCTCTCTGGATGTCGCCGACGGCGAGATCGTGACGCTGATCGGTGTGAACGGCGCCGGAAAAAGCACCGTTCTGAATACGATCTCCGGCCTTTTGAAGCCGAAAAGCGGAACGGTCGAGTTCATGGGTGAGATGATCGGCTCGATGCCGCCCAATAAGGTCGTGCAGCACGGGCTTGTGCAGTGTCCCGAGGGACGGCGTATTTTTGCCCGCATGACCGTGGAAGAGAATCTGCAAATGGGCGCGTACACGCGGCCAAGCTCTGAGCTGGCGCAGAATCTGGAAAAGGTCTATGCGCTTTTCCCGCGCTTGAAGGAGCGCCAGAAGCAGGTCGGCGGGACGCTCTCCGGCGGCGAGCAGCAAATGCTGGCGATGGGCCGCGCAATGATGAGCCAGCCGAAGCTTCTGATGCTCGACGAGCCGTCGATGGGCCTTGCGCCGCTGCTGGTTGAGCAGATCTTCGGGATCATTCAGTCGCTGCACAAGGCCGGAACGACCATTCTGCTGGTCGAGCAGAACGCGCAGATGGCGCTTCAGGTCGCAGACCGGGCCTATGTTCTGGAATCCGGAGCGATCACACTTTCCGGATTCGGGCACGAACTTCTCGAAAGCGATTCGATCAAGAAAGCTTATCTCGGCGGATAAAAGCGAACATATTATAGAAAAATCCTGCCTTTTGACAGGATTTTTTGCTTAGATTTTGATTTTGGAGAGGGGATTGGCCTCTGCGGCAATTTTCAGCTCCGTGCTCTCCACATGCGTATAGATCTGCGTCGTATTGAGGTTTTCGTGTCCCAGAACCTCCTGGAGCGTCTTGAGATCGACGCCGTTCGACAGCATCAGTGTCGCAGCAGTGTGCCGCAGCTTATGCGCGGAGAACTGCGTCGAATCCATTCCGGCCTCCAGCAGGTGCTTTTTGACCAGCCGATGGACGGCGGTCACGCTGATGCGGTTTTTGTCGCGGGAGCCAAACAGCGCCCGATTGTCCGAAAGCACGATTTTGTTGCGTTCGACGAGGTATTCGTCAATGGCCTTCCGGCAGGAAGCGCCCATATAGACGATCCGCTCCTTGTTGCCCTTGCCGACAACGCGAATGCGGTCGTCATACACGTCCGTCAGATTCAGCCCGACCAGCTCCGAACGACGGATGCCGCAGTTGAGAAAGAGCATCAGAATGGCAAAGTCACGCTTCTGATTGGGACCGGAAACGGCCTTCAGGAGCGCCGTGGATTCCTCAAGTGTCAGATATTTCGGCAGGCTTCGGCGAATTTTCGGAAACTCGATGTCCTTGACGGGATTTTCCTTGATCTGCTTGGTCGAAACGGAGAGATAATTGTAGAAGGATTTGATGGCGGAGAGCTTCCGCGCGCGTGCAGCGGAGCCGATACCGGGATCGTCATGCGAGCCCTCCGGCACACGGTCGTTTGCAAGAAACGACAGGAAATCGAAAACCTCTGTGGAAGAAATGCTGCGCACGAAGTCCAGATCGACGTCCTTGATCGGTACGTCCTCAAGCGGCGTGTTGACCGGAAGCTCATTGCGCATCAGCTTCACAAAGCGCAGGAACATCCGGATGTCCAGATAATATTCGGAGACAGTGCGTTTGGATTGGCCCTTGATCGTCTCGTGGTAGGATAGAAACTCGCGCAACACCTGCGGGCAGTCCTGATATGTCTGCATGAAAAAGCCTCCTGTATGAGCGGCGCCGTATTGTCCGGATCGAACGCCAAAGGCGTCCGGCCTTGTTTGACAGCCTTATTATAGCACACCTGCACTGCAAACGCAACAAAATTTTTATTTTGTTGCGTTAATGGCACTCAGGAAATCCAGAGCAATTTCCGAATGCCATTCTCGCAGCAAAATAAAATCAGGTTTTGATGCGTCGGGCGCAGTGGGATCCGCTGCCCTGCCCAAATAGCCATTGTTTTCAAAGGACGCAGAAACGAAGAATTTCAGCGGACGCAGATGCTGCGTCCGCTGAAATTTTAATAGATCACATAGATCATCCGATACAGGAATCGCTGCCAGAGGCTCCGCGTCTGCATGAGCTTTTGCAGCAGCTTATCGCTGTGCGCCTGCATCTGCGCAAGCTCCTCCGGGCTGATCTTGTGCTGGCTGAATTTTGCCCTTTCCGCAAGCGCGGAAAGCTCCTCCGGGATCTCGTCCTTTGTGAATCTGCTGAGATATCGGATGTGCCGGTAATACATGACTGCGCGGCGGTTGGACGGGCCGTGCAGCAGCTGGGCTCTTCGCCCGGAAAGGCGCATCACGCGATACAGGAACCATAGCCCGATAAAGCCAAGAATACCGAGCGTCCAGCCGAGGACGGCTCCCCACGAGCCGCTCTTCCCTGCTGTTGTTCCCGTCGTGTCCGTGCTCTGCGGACTTCCATCCGTCGTTTCCGCAGGCGCATCGACCGGCGTCGGATCGGTCTGCGAAGGCTGCGGATCGGTATTCTGATCGCTTTGAGGCGGTGCTTGGTCGTTATTTTCCGGCGCTTCCGGCGTATCCGATGTATTGTCCGACTCACTGCTTTCCACAGATGTGAGGTCTGCGGGCGTCGGCTCAAGAACACACCAATCCGTGCCGTTATAATACTCGACCCATGCGTGAGCGTCGTCCTCGGTGACGGCAGTCCATTGTCCGCCAGTCGCTGACACAAAATAACCGGTCACATACCGCGCAGGAACGCCATAATATCGGAGCAGGACGGCCGCCGCCGTCGCAAAATGTACGCAGTAGCCGGTATCGCTGCTTTCCAGAAACCATAGCACAAAATCCTCGCCGTCCGGGACACGCGGCGTGTTCAGGTCATAGGACTTCCCTTCCTGAACAAAGCCCTTGACGGCTTGTGCGATCTCCTGCGGAGACAAATTCCGTACATTCATGGAGACAATAGGCGTGCGTTTGTCCAAACCGTCCGTCAGCTCCTGCGGAAGCGTCGTGTAATGCTCCTGAACGAAGTTACTGTAGGCGCTGTCCACAAAGCTGGTGAGGCGGAGCGTCGCCGGCGTATAATCGACCGAATACTGCGTCAGCTGGCTTTGATTGCGGACATAGGCGTCCAGATACGGCGCGGCATTCTCCGGATAGGACACCGGCTTATAGGGCAGATAATAAACGGAGGATTTCATGTCCGTCCGTATCTGGATGGTGCGGACGGAGTCCGGAGAATACGAAAGCTGCAAAAAAGCATCCTGCGGCACATCGATACCGTCGTAAAGTGATTCGTCGAGCGCGAGCCATTCGTTCTTCTCGTAATCCCCGAGGGATACCGCGCGCAGATGATAGTCACCGTTGACCGGCGAGTAAATGTCCATGACGTGCCGCCCGGTCTTTCCCTGCGGGCCGACGCGCGACAGGTTGACGCGCTCCACGCTCGAATCCCAGCTGCGGCTTCCGAGCGTACTCGGAGCAAACGGCGAAACGAATTCGACCTGTCCGGTGCGCTCGTTCCGACGAAAGACGGAGAGCTTTTCGACGGCGGTGCCGATGCTGTATTGCAGCTCCTCGGCCCAATTCCCTCTTGTATAGCTATCCGGCGGTGAAATCAGAGACAAAAGCAGTACCAGCGCAAAGACCGGAAGCGTCAGCCGGAAGCATAGCCTCGCGGCAGCCTCCGCATCCGCCGTGCGGATGCTCTGCGTCAGAATGACCAGCGCGATCGAGCCTGTCAGCAGCAGCACGGCCCACGCAGCCGGAACGGTCTCGAGAATGATGAGACAGGCGATCAGAAACGGCAGGCCCGCGGCCACGCACGGGATCGCGCTGTGCCGCCGGAGCAGACCCCACGACGAAAAGAACGCGACCGGGACCGTGGCGGCAAGCAAAACCGCATCTGCGGTCTCCGAGAGCTGGACGCCGTCCGGCATTTGAAGCTCCATTCCCAGATGGAATGCGTCGCAGAAAACCGGAACGATGCTGTCAGCCGCCGCGTAGAAGGCGCTGACAATATCCTCCCACCGGACGACCACGAACGCCGCCAGAGCGGCAAACAGGAGTCCCAGCCCGATCCAGCCGCGCCGCAGTGCAAGCAGGATCGAAAACAGGATGGCCAGCGTGCCGCTGAACAAAATGAGCGTCAGCGGCTCCGCCGGGATGCGGAAGGCCGTAATGGGACAGAAAATCGCGCCGACCGTGACGGCCCATGTGAGCAGTATGGCGGAAAGGAGGGAGAAAACGGATGCTTTCTTCATGCACAGCCCTCCTTTTGCGTTTCGGGAAGGCGGATGTGATAGCGCCAGTCGGCGGAGGCGAAGCCCTTTTCCGCAATCGACGGCAGATCACCGCGCAGCGCTGCGGACAGAAGCCGTTCCATCAGCTTTTGGATATCCTCATCGGACGCGACCGCTGCTGTCTCCGGCTCACACGTCTCCGGCTGGAGCCAGCAGACATAGTGCGCCGCCTCATGCTCCAGAAGCCATATGCTCATCCAGTTGAGTATGTCCAGTGTCCGGTCAATCTCCGCGCGGCTCCCGCGCAGGTCGAGCGTCAGCAGGAGCTGGCTCCGATTCGGCTCCAGCGCCTCGCGGACGATCAGCGTATCCGTCTTGGCGGAGAGCTTCCAGTGGATATCCCGCATCCCGTCGCCGGGGCGGTATTCGCGCATATCGTGTATCTCCGAAAAGCCGCCGCCGGGCTTCGGGCGATAGGCCCGCGCCTGAAAACGGCTCAGATTCGGAAACGGCTCCGGCTGCTGCTTCCGTGGCAGGACGTATATGCGTCCAAGCGCCGGAAGCTTCATCCGAAAGGAGAACAGACCGAGATAGTCCGTCAGACGGGCCTTTGCGAAGGAAAGGTCGTAAGCGCCGCAATGCGCCGTATCGAGCCGGATATCGCGATAGTTCCACGCCGCGAAGGCGTAGCGCTGCACATCGCTGCTTCCTGCCAGACGGTCGGCGCAGACGAGCTGAAAGCTGCATGGGAGCGCCGGCATATGCGTCGCGCTCTGATTTATGAGCCGGATGCCGCGTTCCTCTCCGCGCTGGCACTGCGCCGGAAGCTGCGCGGAAAATTGCTGGCTCAGCAGAAACGGCAGGCTGCAAAGCAGCGACAAAAGCGGCAGGCAAAGCGTGAAGATCAGCAGAAACCACGAGATCCAGCCGGTATAAAAGGCATGGAAAAAGATCAGGCCGATCAGAAGCGCCGCGTAAAGAAGCCTGTTTTTGAGCATGGTCAGATCCTCGGCGCGGTTGTAGTGGATTGTATCTGTTCCAGAATACTGTCGGGCGTGATACCCTTCGCCTCGGCCTCCGGCGTCATTAGCAGGCGGTGCGCAACGGTGTTGACGAAAACGGCCTGAACGTCCTTGGGAACAACGTAATCGCGGCCCTGAATGTACGCGACGGCCTTCGCCATTGCCGTGACGGAGAGCGTTGCGCGCGGACTGGCTCCGCGCAGAATGAGCGGATGGTTTCGCGTCGCGCCGACCAGCGAAACGGCGTAATCGACGATCTCTTCCTTCATGTATACGCGGGACGCCTGCTCCTGCATGGCGATGAGCTCCTCACGCCGGACGACCTGCCGCACCTGCTCAAGCGGATTGCTGCCCTGACGGTTCAGGACCATGTTCCGTTCATCCGCCGGAGCCGGATAGCCGATCGACATACGGACGGTAAAACGGTCCATCTGTGAGTCCGGCAGCAGCTGCGTGCCGGAAGCGCCGGTCGGGTTCTGCGTGGCAAATACGCAGAACGGCTGCGGGATGCGGTGGCTGATGCCATCGACCGTGACCTGTCCCTCCTCCATCGCCTCCAGCAGCGCGGACTGCGTGCGCGAGGTCGCGCGGTTCAGCTCGTCCGCGAGAAAGAGATTACAGAGAATTGCGCCCGGCTGATAACGCATCTCGCCGGTGTCCTTATTATATATGGAATAGCCGGTGATATCGGAAGGAAGTACGTCCGGCGTAAACTGCACACGCCCATAATCCAGCCCAAGCGCCCGGGAAAAGGCAAGCGCCATCGTCGTTTTCCCGACGCCGGGGATATCCTCCAGCAGAATATGTCCGCGCGCCAGAATGACCGTCATGACCCAGATCAAAACGCGGTCCTTCCCTACCACAGCTTTCTTGACTTCGCTGATGATCTGACTTATCTGATTCACACAGCCGCCCCCTCTTCTGAATTATGGAAACCATTATAGCACCAATACCGAGTTTTTCCAAGGCAAAAAGAAAATATGAGCAGATTCTTAAGGAAATGTAAAAATTCAGGCAAAAATAAAATTGAGCATTTACATGGAGACGGTTTTGCGGTAAAATTCAGTTAAAAATAACAGGGAAAGAAGGAATCCTTATTATGGAGAATGCAGTCAAACGGATCGGCGTCCTGACATCCGGCGGCGACGCGCCGGGCATGAATGCTGCTGTGCGCGCGGTCGTGCGGGCCTCCACCTTCCGCGGGATCGAGTGCATCGGCATCCGCCGCGGCTATAACGGCCTGATCAACGGCGATTTTGTCAAGCTGACGGCAGACAGCGTTTCGCATATCATCAATCGCGGCGGCACGATGCTCTACACCGCCCGCAGCGAGGAATTCCGCACGCTGGAGGGCCAGCAGAAGGCGGCCTCGACCTGCAAGCTGCTGGGTCTGGACGGCATCGTCGGTATCGGCGGCGACGGCACCTTCCGGGGCCTTGTCGAGCTGAGCAAGCAGGGCGTTTCCGTGGCGGGCGTCCCGGCGACCATCGACAACGACATCGTCTGCACCGAATACACCATCGGCTACGACACGGCGGCCAATACGGCTGTCGAAGCCATCGACCGCCTGCGCGATACGATGCAGTCTCATGAGCGCTGCTCCGTCGTCGAGGTCATGGGCCATAACGCGGGCCATTTGGCGCTCTATGTCGGCCTTGCGACCGGCGCAACGGCAGTACTCGTCCCCGAAAAGGGCGTGGACTTTGAGCGCGACGTCATCGACCGCATCCGTCAGTCCCGCCTTGCTGGCAAAACGCATTTCATGATCATCGTCGCTGAAGGCGCCGGAAGCGGCACCGAGATCGGTAAGGGCATTCACGAGGTGCTGGGCCTCGACCCGCGCGTCACGATCCTCGGCCATATCCAGCGCGGCGGTACGCCGTCGGCGCGTGACCGCGTCATGGCGACCCGTATGGGCTACCACGCCGTGCAGGCGCTTGCCGAGGGCAAGACCAACCGCGTGATCTGCGCACAGGCCGGAAAGATGGTCGATATCGACATCCTCGAGGGCCTTTCCATGAAGAAGGGACTCAATGCGCAGCAGTACGAAGTGCTGGAGGCCATGACCGGCATCGGCTGCTGAGAAAGCACAGACTACAGGAAACACTGATCCCCTGCCGCCGTAAGACGGCGGGGAACTTTTATGGACACAGAGCGTAAAAAGCAGGCGCACGGTCTTGAAACCGTACGCCTGCCTTTTCTATTCTTCATGCCTTGGGATGGTACTTATTATACACGGCCTTGAGATTCTGCTTGACCAGCTGCGCATAGACCTGCGTAGAGGAAATGTCGCTGTGTCCGAGCATCTCCTGAATGGACCGGAGATCCGCGCCGTTTTCCAGCAGATGCGCCGCAAAGCTGTGACGCAGGGTATGCGGCGTAATATCCTTGTCGATGTGCGCCTTTTCCTGATAATACTTGATGATCTTCCAGAAGCCCTGACGAGACATACGTTCGCCGGAAACATTGACAAAAAGTGACTGCTCCGTCGGCACAGCGATCATTTTCGGACGGATATCCTCCATATAATCCGACATCGCCTGAAGAGCCTCGGGATACAGCGGAATGATGCGAACCTTGCCGTTTCCGGCACAGCGGATAAAGCCGCCGGACAGGCTGACATCATCGTAATTGAGATTGATCAGCTCACTGACCCGAATACCGGTCGCGTACAGCAGCTCCAGCATGGCCTTGTCGCGGTAGCCCTTCATATCCGAGCATTTCGGCTGTTCGAGCAGAAGCTCGACCTCCTTGCCGCTCAGGATCTGCGGCAGCTTCTTTTCGGCCTTCTCCAGCTTGATGTTATGTACAGGATTCTGGTCGATCTCGTCCTCGTTGACGGCGAAGAGATAGAGGCTTTTGAGCGAGGCCAGAGAGCGTGAGACCGTTGCCGGAGACTTTCCCCGGCCCTGAAGCCAGTGAACATACTCGGAGATCGTCTGCTGCGTGGCGTCGAGGACATCGCTTCCCAGCTCCAGAAGATATGACGCATACTGGTGAATATCGCGCATGTAGGATGCGACGGTATTGTTCGATGCGTGTTTGATCTCGATGAGGTAATCCTCATACCTGGTAACGATGTCGGCGATAGGACTGTCCTTCCAAAACAAAAATGAAAGATACCACAAGATGTTGACGTCAGAAAATGAATCAAAACAAGAAGCGGTATTCAAATGCCAAGGGACAAT
>ERZ1032473.327-NODE-327-length-12582-cov-7.052606_pt1 | contig 12582 bp, 9 predicted proteins | sample MGYA00518734_ERZ1032473 | MGnify/ENA primary metagenome ERZ1032473 (study PRJEB33719, sample SAMN04261339) | wastewater metagenome | biome: periurban shantytown; feature: human; material: feces | host: Homo sapiens | place: Peru: Lima | collected 2013-01-23 ...
GGTCATGGCGAAGCCATGTACACCGCACCTACACTGCGCAGCGCGTGCAGCTCTTCAAGCCCCAGACCGGCAATATTGGGGGGCGAGGGGGACTCCCCTCGCGTTCTCTTGGGGGTCCAAGGGGGCCATTCTCTCACGCGAGAGAATGGCCCCCTTATCCGCGTCCCCTGCACGGTGCAGGGAAAAACGCCCCCCTGCGAGTACGCAGGGAACAATACAACACAGTGTGTTAAAACAATGTTAACTGGCTCGTTTCAGGCAATCCCGCAAATGCGCCCAGCGCGCGCAGCTGGTCGATATGCGTCTGCGACAGCTTGTTGCAGCCGAGGGAAAACTCCTCCACCGATGTAAAGTCCTTCCCCTTGCGCTTCTCGACGGTGTCGAGCGCTGCGGTCTCGCCGAGTCCGCGGACGGACGTGAACGGCGGCAGCAGGCCGTTTTCCGTGACGACGAACTTCGTCGCATCGCTGCGGTAGATATCGATGGGCTCAAAGTGGAAGCCGCGCAGGCAGAATTCGTAGCAGACTTCAAGCGTCGTCATCAAGTCCTGCTCCACGGCGGTCGCGTCCTTGTTGTTTTCGATCTCGCGGATGCGGCGGCGCAGCGCGTCGGCGTCCTTGCAGCACTCGGCGGCGTCGAATGCCTTGGCGCGGATGGAGAAAAACGTCGCGTAGAACGCGAGCGGCTCGTGCACCTTGAACCACGCGATACGGAACGCCATCATAACGTATGCGACCGCGTGCGCTTTCGGGAAGAGGTAGCCGATCTTCGCAAGCGACTCGATGTACCACTCCGGCACGTCGTGCTTGCGCATCTCTTCGACCCACATCGGCCAGTCCCCCGCCTTGCCGCCTTTGACCTTGCCCTTTCGGACAGCCTCCATGATCTTGAAGCTCATCTTCGGGTCAAGCCCCATAGAGATGAGGTAGAGCATGATATCGTCACGGCAGCCGACGGTCTCCAGAACGCTCGCCGTGCCGCTGACGATCAGATCCTTCGCGTTGCCAAGCCACACGTCCGTGCCGTGGGAGAAGCCTGAAAGGCGTAGCAGCGTGTTGAAGTCCTTGGGCTGCGTGTCGACGAGCATCTGGCGCGTGAAGCGCGTGTTGAACTCGGGGATCGCGACGGCGCCCGTGGGGCCGAGCACTTCGTCGTTCTCGTAGCCGAGCACCTTGGACGAGATGAAGATCGACATCGTGTCGGGGTCGTCGAGTGGGATAGCGCGGGCGTTCACGCCCGTCAGATTTTCGAGCATGCGGATCATCGTCGGGTCATCGTGGCCGAGCATATCGAGCTTTAAGAGGTTGTCCTCCATGCAGTGATATTCGAAATGCGTGGTGATCGTGTCGCTGTCGGGGTCGTCCGCAGGGTGCTGTACGGGACAGAAATCCTCAATATCCATGTCGTCCGGCACGACGACGAGTCCGCCGGGATGCTGGCCCGTCGTGCGGCGTACACCGACGCAGCCCGCCGTCAGGCGGTCGATCTCGGCGTTGCCCGCGGCGATGCCGTTTTCCTCGAGGTATTTTTTGACGAAGCCGTAGGCCGTCTTCTCCGCGAGCGTACCGATCGTACCCGCGCGGAACACCTGCGTCTTGCCGAACATCTCGACCGCGTGCGCGTGGGCGCGCGCCTGATATTCGCCTGAGAAGTTGAGGTCGATATCCGGCACCTTGCCGCCGCCGTAGCCGAGGAAAGTTTCAAACGGGATGTCGAAGCCGTCTTTGACATACTTCGTGCCGCAGACGGGACACATTTTATCGGGCATGTCCGCGCCGCAGCCGTACTCACCCGCATGGAACTCGACGTTGCGGCACTTGGGGCAGCGGTAGTGCGGCGGCAGGGCGTTGACCTCGGTGATGCCGGCCATGTACGCGACAAGCGACGAGCCGACCGACCCTCGCGAGCCGACGAGGTAGCCGCACTCAAGCGAGCGCTGCACGAGCTTCTGCGCCGACATGTAGACGACGTCGTACTTGCCCAGAATACTGCCGAGCTCGACGTTCAGCCGGTCGACGATGAGCTGCGGGAGATCGTCGCCGTAAAGCTCGTGCGCTTTCCCCCACACCATGCGGTTAAGGTCTTCCTCCGAATTTTCAAGCCGCGGCGGGAACAGCTTGCCCTTGGGCAAAAGCTCGATATCCTCCACCTGCTCGGCGATGGCGCGGGTGTTCGTCACGACGACCTCGTAGGCTTTCTCCTTGCCGAGGTAGTCAAATTCCTTGAGCATTTCGTCCGTCGTGCGGAAGTAGAGCGGGACGGGCTCGTTCGCGTCGGCGAATTTCTTTGACGCGAGCAGGATATGGCGATAGACCTCGTCTTCGGGGTCGAGGAAGTGGACGTCGCCCGTTGCGCAGACGGGCTTGCCAAGTTCTTCGCCAAGCTTGACAACAGTGCGGTTGAAGTCCTTGAGGTCTTCGTCGTCGCGCACCGTGCCGTCGCGCACCATGAAGCGGTTATTGCCGAGCGGCTGAATTTCAAGATAGTCGTAGAACGAGGCGATGCGCTTGAGCTCATTCCAGTCCTTGTGGTCGACGATGGCGCGGAACAGCTCGCCCGCCTCGCAGGCAGAGCCGATGATCAAGCCCTCGCGATGCGCGACAAGCTCGCTTTTCGGGATGATCGGCACGCGCTTAAAGTATTTGAGGTTCGACGCCGAGATGAGCTGGTAGAGGTTCTTGAGGCCCACCTTGTTCTTGGCGATCAGAATGATGTGCTTTGGGAAACGGTTGCGCTTGACGCCGAGCGGGCGGAGCTTCGTCATCTCGTCGTTGATCTGCTGGAGGCGCGTGACGCCGCGCTCTTCGAGCATGACGAAGAACTTGGCCAGCATCTGCGCGACCGGGACCGCATCGTCGGACGCGCGGTGGTGGTTGAACTGCGGGAGCTGCAAGTGGTCGGCCACGATGTCGAGCTTGTACTTGCCGAGCTCGGGCAGGAGATTCTGCGCGAAAATCAGCGAGTCGAGATACGTCGGCTCGAACGGGATGCCGCACTTTTTGCAGCCTGCGCGGATGAAGCTGATATCAAACTCCGCATTGTGCGCGGCGAGCGGGCGGCCGTCCGCAAAGGCCAAAAACGCGTGCAGCGCGTCCTCCAGCTTCGGTGCGCCGCGCAGCATGTCGTCTGTGATGCCGGTCAGGCCGATGATCTCAGGCGAAAGCCGGCGCTCGGGGTCGACAAAGGTTTGGAACGTGTCGACGATCTCGCCGTCTTTCAGAATGACTGCACCGATCTCGGTGATGGCATCGTGCGCGACCTTCAGACCCGTTGTTTCAATGTCGAAACAGCAGATCTCAGTCGAAAAATCGCCGTCCTGCGGGCCGTGCACACAGATACGGTCGTCGATGTTGTTGAGAAAATAGCCCTCGCAGCCGTAAAGGAGTTTTATTTTACCCTCGCCGGTGTGCCAGGCGTCCGGGAAGCTCTGCGCTACGCCGTGATCCGTGATGGCGATGGCGGGCATCCCCCACTTGATCGCGCGCTTGACGACCGCGGCGGTGTCGGTCAGCGCGTCCATGTTGGACATACGGGTATGTAAGTGCAGCTCGACGCGCTTTTCCTCCGCCGTGTCCGTGCGCTCGGCGTGGTCGATCTGCATGATGTCCTGCGGGTTGAGCTGCATATCCTTACCATCGTAGGAGAGCTCCATGCGGCCGCTGACGCGCAGCCACATGCCGACGCTGATCTTGCCAAGAAGCTCCGTCGCCTCGCGCTCGGGCATGCTGCGGCGGATGAAGAGCGAGCCTTCGTAGTCCGTCATTTCGAGCAACATCGTCCAGACGCCGGCGCGGCGCGTCTCGTGGCAGTCGAACTTGAAGACCTTGCCCTCAACGACGACGTGACCGGCCTTTGGCGTCAGCTCGCTGATGGGGAGCACTCTCCCCTTTGCAATCTCGCGGCCCATGATGACACTGCCGCTGCCGCTCACCTTGCGGCCAGCGTTCTTCAACATGTCGGGAAAGGCCTCCGCCGTTGATTTGACGTGGATGTCCACGCGCTTTAAGTCGTAATTGCGCGCAAGAAGCTGCTCGACAGTTTCGCGCGTCGAGTCGTTCATCTCCGCGCGCACGGTCATGTCGAGCGTCATCGTGCGCTTTTCCGGCTCGAGCACCATGTTCGTGACCATCGCGGCGTTGAGCGGGACGCGCAGGTCAAAATCCGGCGAAAAGTCGGTGAATAATTCAAAAAAAGGAATCTTTTGTGCCATAGCCACAACCTTATCTCAGTATCGTTTCCGCTCGGTCAGAGTTTTTTGATTTCCTCCATCAAAGCGTCGACAAGCTTTTCCTGCGGCACTTTGTAAAGGACTTTTCCTTTTCGGAAAATCATGCCCTCACCTTTGCCGCCGGCCACGCCGATATCGGCGGCCGAGGCTTCACCGGGCCCGTTGACGACGCAGCCCATCACGGCGACCGTGATATTCTTCTTGCAGTCGGCAAGACGGCGCTCCAACTCCTCGGCGATCGGGATCATGTCGTACGCCGTGCGGCCGCACGTCGGGCAGGAGACAAGGTTCACACCGCTGCGGCGGATGCCGCAGGCCTGCAAAATGCGCTTGGCGGCGTAGACCTCTTCCACGGGGTCCGCCGTGAGCGAGACGCGCATCGTGTCGCCGATGCCCTCGCACAGAAGGCCGCCGATGCCGATGGCGGACTTCAAAAGCCCCATCGTGGGCGTGCCCGCCTCGGTCACGCCGAGGTGGAGCGGATAGTCTACCTTTTCGTGCAGAAGGCGATAGGCCGCCATGTTGAGCGGTACATCAGAGCTCTTGACCGAGATGCAGATGTCGGTGAAGTCGAATTTTTCGAGCAGACGCACATGTCTGAGCGCGCTCTCGACGAGCGCCTCGGGCGTCACGCGGCCATATTTTGCGAGCAGCTCCTTTTCAAGCGAGCCGCCGTTCACGCCGATGCGGATGGGAACCTTGTGTTCACGGCAGGCGTCTACGACCGCCTTGACGCGGTCATCTCCCCCGATGTTGCCGGGGTTGATGCGAATTTTGTCCGCGCCGCGCGCCGCCGCTTCGACGGCGAGACGGTAGTCGAAGTGGATGTCCGCGACGAGCGGGATGGAGATATTCTCCTTAATTTCACTCAGCGCGTGCGCGGCCTCCATATTCGGCACCGTGACGCGCACGATCTCGCAGCCCGCCTCTTCGAGCGCGTGGATCTGCGCGATGGTGGCCTTGGCATCCTCAGTGTGCGTGTTGCACATCGACTGGATCGTGACCGGCGCGCCGCCGCCAATAGCGACGCCGCCTGCGATAATTTGCTTGCTCATAAGATCATCCTCCTCACAGGAGCTTGACAATGTCGTGGAACGTGACGAACAGCATCAGCGCCATTAAAAGCGCAAAGCCGATGCCGTTGATGACGTTCAGATATTTGGACGAAATTTCCTTTTTGAAAAGCGCCACGGCGATGCCGTTGACGAGCAGGAACAGCACGTGTCCGCCGTCGAGTGCGGGCAGCGGCAGCAGGTTCATCACGGCGAGGTTCACCGCGATCATCGCGGCGAAGTAGAGGATGCTCTCGAGCGCCGCGCCGAAGCCCGCCTCGGCCTCGGTCTCCTTGCCGACCTCCGTGATGGTCGAGACGATGCCGACCGGGCCGCTCAGATCGTTCACGCCCGCCGCGCCCGAAAGCAGCATTTGCAGGCTCAGTCTCACGATGCGGACATAGTCCATCGTCTGGTACCAGCTGTATTGCAGGCGCAGAAGCGGCGTCGCCTCGACGATCCCCCCGTAGGTAAAGCCGTAGGCCTCGTACTCCTTACCGTTTTCGTCGGTGTAGACTTGCTTAGTGAGCGTGCGGTCGAGCTTTTTGCCGTCGCGCAGGACGGTCATGTCGATCGTGCCCGTGTCGCCAAGGCCCATGATGAGCGACACATCGCTCTTTAAATAAATGCGCTCACCGTTGATGGCGTAAATCGTGTCGCCGGGCATCAGGCCGTCCTCTCCCTGCTGCGGGAAATCGGGGTTCAGCTCGACGATCTCCGTCGTGTAGAATGCCTGCGCACCCGCATACAGACAGATGACGATGATGAGGCCCGTCAGGAAGTTCATGAACGCGCCCGCGACGAAGATGATGAACTTCTTCCACCAGACCTGGCGGCCCAGCGCGCGGTCGTCGTCCGAATCCTCGTCCTCACCCTCCATGGCGCAGTAGCCTCCGATGGGCAGGAGCCGCAGGGAGTATTCGGTGTCTCCTTTCGTCTTATGGAAGAGCTGCGGGCCCATGCCGATGGAAAATTCGTTGACGCGCACGCCGCAGGCCTTGGCCGCCAAAAAGTGGCCGAACTCATGCACGGCGATGAGCACGCCAAAAATCAGGATCGCAATGAGAATATAAACCATGGTCTCTCCTATCAGAAGGTCAATGTAAGCGCTTGCGCACGACCTCGCGTGCGCGGCGGTCTGCTTCCAGAATATCCGAAAGCTGCGGCTGATATACCGTCTCGGTTTTATCGAGCGCCGCTTCGATGAGGTCAGGGATGGCACAGATGCCGATCTCATCGCGCAGAAACGCCGCGACGGCCTCTTCATTTGCGCCGTTCATCGCCGCGCAGTAGACGTTGCCGACGGCGGCGCACTGCTTGGCGATCTTCAGGCAGCGGAAGACCTCTTCATCGGGCTCGGCGAACGTCAGCGGCGGGCACTTGAGAAGGTCAAGCGGCTCCGCGGGCGAAACGGCCCTGTTGGGGTACGTCATCGCGTAGCGGATGGGCAGCTTCATGTCCGGTGTGCCGAGCTGGGCAAGCATCGCCCCGTCGTGAAACTCGACGAGCGAGTGCACGATGCTCTGGCGATGGATGACCGCGTCGACCTGCCGCAGCGGCAGGCGGTAAAGGCGCATGGCCTCGATGATCTCAAGGCCCTTGTTCATCAGCGTCGCGGAGTCGATGGTGATCTTTGCGCCCATCGTCCAGTTCGGGTGCTTGAGCGCGTCGGCCTTCGTCTTAGTCGCAAGCTCCTGCGCGCTCAGACCGTAGAACGGCCCGCCCGAGCAGGTCAAGATCAAGCGCTTGATCTCGCCGCGGTCGCGGCAGCCCTGGAGGCACTGGAAGATCGCGCTGTGCTCGCTGTCGACGGGGACGATCTCTGCACCGCAGCGCTCCGCCGCAGCCACGACGAGCTCGCCCGCGCAGACGAGCGTTTCCTTGTTGGCAAGCGCGATGCGCTTTTTCTTCTCGATGGCGGCAAGCGTCGGCTGGAGTCCGATCATGCCCATCACAGCGGTGACGACCGTGTCAGCGTCGTCCGCCATGACCGCGGCCAAAAGGCCCTCCATGCCGGAGAGCACCTCGGTGTTTGTGTCGGAAAGCCGCGCGCGGAGCTCGCGCGCCGCATCCTCGTCATAAAGCACGGCAAGATGCGGGCAAAATTCCCGCGCCTGCTGTTCAATGAGGTCAACGCTCTTATTCGCCGTCAGCGCGGCGACGGAAAGCCCCAGCTCGCGCGCCACCTCAAGCGTCTGGCGGCCGATGGAGCCGGTGGAACCGAGTAAAGCAATACTCCTTGTCATAATAGGCCTCCACAGACCGCAGCCCACACGACCGGCGCGATGAAGAGCGTGGAGTCAAAGCGGTCGAGCATGCCGCCGTGCGTCAGGAAAAGGTGGCTGTAGTCCTTGATACCGGCCTCGCGCTTGACGAGCGACATCGAGAGGTCGCCGAGCTGGCCGAAGATGTTGGCCACCACGCCCACGAGGATCAGCATGAGGTAGTTCGGCGCATAGCCGAGCCATGCCTTGCCGACAACGCCGAGCAGCACCAGCGCAAGCGCGCTGCCGATGGGCCCGCCGATCGCGCCTGCCCAGGTCTTGTGCGGGCTGACGTGCGGCGCCATCTTGCGCTTGCCGAACCACATGCCAAAGTACATCGAGAGTGCATCGCCCGCAAACGCGACGCAGAACGGCGCGAGCACATAGACCTTGCCATAGTTTTCGTCCATGCGCAGCAGGAAAATGCAGCTGTACATCGCCGGGAATACGATGCCGCCAACGATCGACACCGCCACATCGTGGAACGTGAACGGTTTTTCCTTTCCGTAAGAGATAACCGCAAAGAGGAACGCCATCATCACAAGGATCCAGCGGAAGATCGTAACGGTCGAAATCGGAAGATCGTATGTGCCGCTCATCTCTTCCTTAAAGAGCCATATCTCCTGCATGACGACCGTTGTGACAAGTCCCCAGTAGAAATTCGCTGGGACGTTCTCCCCTGCCGTGTGCAGCAGCTCATAGGCCGCAATGCCCGCGATGCCGCAGACGACGAGCATCGTCGCCCATGCGGGGCAGGCAAGCAGCACGGCGAGCAGCGCCGGCAATCCAACGATCACCACCAACCATCTTTGTTTCATTTCTGTTTCTCCTGTTTCAGTCCGCCAAAGCGCCGCTCGCGATGCTGATACGCGATGAGCGCCTTGTCGAATTCTCTTTCCGTAAAGTCGGGCCAGAGCGTGTCGCAGAAGTAGAACTCACTGTACGCGCACTGCCACAAAAGGTAGTTGCTGATGCGCTTCTCCCCGCCCGGGCGGATGAGAAGGTCGGGATCGGGAAGTCCGCTTGAATAGAGGTAGCGCGAAAAGCCCTCCTCGGTCAGGCTGTCCGCGTCCCGCTCCCCTGCCGCGCAGTCACGTGCGAATGCGCGGGCGGCGTGCAGGATTTCATCGCGCCCACCGTAGTTGAGGCAGACGTTGGCCTGAAAGCCTTCGATGCGGGAGGAGATCTCATTTGTTTCGTCGATGAGTGCTCTCAGCTCCGGCGTCAGGACGCTTAAATCACCCAGAAAGTGCAGGCGGTTGCCGTCCTTTTCCATCGTGTCGATGCACTCGTGCAGATATTGCTCGAGTAAGTGCATGATGCCGTCGACCTCGTCCTTCGGGCGTTTCCAGTTTTCGGTCGAAAAGGCGTAGACCGTCAGATAGTCGATGCCCAAATTTTTGCAGTAGGTGCCGAGCTTTCGAAATGTCTCCGCCCCCGCCTTGTGACCGGCCGAGCGCGGGAGGCCGCGCTTTTGCGCCCAGCGGCCGTTGCCGTCCATAATGACGGCAACATGACAAGGCAGGTTGTTCAAATCAACCTGCCCTGCCTTGTTCTCTTTGGAAAAGAGCCACATATCAGACCGCCATGAGCTCCTTCTCTTTCTTCTCGAGAAGGGCGTCGACCTCTTTGCACATGTCGTCGGTCAGCTTCTGCAGGTCCTTTTCGGCAACCTTCAGGTCGTCCTCGGTGATCTCGCTGGCCTTCTGCTTCTTCTTGAAGGCCTCCATCGCGTCGCGGCGAATGTTGCGGATGGCGACCTTGCCGGTCTCGGAATACTTATGGATCTGCTTGACGAGCTCCTTACGGCGCTCCTCCGTGAGCTGCGGGAAGTTCAGGCGAATCGACTTGCCGTCGTTCTGCGGGTTGATGCCAAGGTCAGACTCCTGAATGGCGCGCTCGATGGGCTTGAGGGCCGTGCCGTCCCACGGGGTGATGACGAGCTGGCGCGGATCGGGAGAAGCGATGGCCGCGATCTGCTGGATGGGCGTGGGAGAGCCGTAGTAGTCGACGCTGATGCGGTCGAGCACAGAGGCGTTGGCGCGGCCTGCGCGCACAGAGGCAAAGTCCGCGTTCACCGCGTCGATGCTCTTTCTCATTTTGTCGGAATAAACCTTGTAATCTTCTTTATTCATGGGGATACCTCCTCAAAAATTTTTATCGTAAAACCGCAGATGCGGGGTCGCTCAGTTTTCGCCGACGATGGTACCGATCTTCTCGCCCTCGACCGCACGGATGATGTTCTCCGGGTCCTTGAGCGCAAAGACGAGCACGGGAATGTGGTTGTCCATCGAAAGCGACGTGGCCGTGGAGTCCATGACCGCAAGGTGCTGGGCCAGCACGTCCTCATAGGAGATGGCGTCGTACTTGATCGCATTTGCGTCCTTGGCAGGATCGGCATTGTAAACGCCGTCGATGTTCTTGGCGAGCAGGATCACATCGGCGTTGATCTCTGCCGCGCGCAGCACCGCTGCCGTGTCGGTCGAGAAGAACGGAGAGCCGATGCCGCAGCCAAAGAGCACTACGCGGCCCTTTTCCAAATGCCGGATGGCGCGGGCGCGGATGTAGGGTTCGGCGACTTCTTTAATCTCCAGTGCCGTCTGCACGCGCACGTCGACACCCTTCTGCTCGAGCACATCGGCGACCGCCATGCAGTTCATCGCCGTGGCCAGCATGCCCATGTGGTCGGCACGGGTGCGCTCGATGTAGCCCTCGCCGTTTTTCACGCCGCGCCAGAAGTTGCCGCCGCCGATGACGACGCCCATCTGCACACCCATGTCCGTGCACTTTTTGATGACGTCGCACACCTTGGAAACGACGTCGAAGTCGAAGCCGAAGTGCTTGTCGCCCGCCAGCGCCTCGCCGCTGATCTTGAGCAGCACGCGCTTATACTTGAGTTGAGCCATGCTCATAATCTCCCCTTTCAGGAACAAGTTCAAATTTTCACAGCTATTATTTTAGCGTATTTTTGCTCTTTTGCATAGGGGGAAAGCGTAAACTTTTTTCACAAATTCGCTCTTCCCTTTTTCGTCAAGTTGAACCGCCGTGAATAGCGGAAAAAAGCAGCCGTATGAAACGGCTGCTTTTTTAGATTTTTCGTTTACTTGATGCCCTTGATGCGGATAAGGTCCTTCAAAAGCTCGACCGTGCCATCGATGCCGAGCAGGCTCGAATCGATGCAGAGGTCATAGCTCTTGGCATCGCCCCAGTCCTTGGCGGAATAGTAGTTATAGTAGGAAGCGCGGGACTTATCCGTCTTCTTGATGCGGTCTTTCGCCTCGTTCTCGCTGATGCCGTTGCGGGCGGCAACGCGCTTGATGCGGTTTTCGAGCGGAGCCGTGATGAAGAGATTGATGACGTCGTCGCGATCCTTGAGCGCGTAGTCCGCGCAGCGGCCGATCAGGACGCAGGGGCCCTTGTCGGCGAGCTTTTTGATCGTGTCGTAGGTCGCCAGGTACACCTGCTGTTCGATGGAGCCCTTGGGCGTCACATGGTTCATCGAGAAGGAATAGGGGTCCATCGCGATGGAATAGAGAAAGCTCTTCGGGCGTTCGTCAAAGGAACGGAACAGTTCTTCGCAAAGTCCGCTCTCCTCTGCCGCCTCCTTGAGCAGCATGTCGTCGTAATAGGCGATGCCGAGCTGCTTGGCAAGCATCGTGCCGATCTCGCGTCCGCCGCTGCCGTATTGTCTGCCAACCGTAATGACCATAAAGATTCCTCCTTTTTCGCGCCTTGAAACAAAATCGGTGCTATTTGGATTATAGCACCGATTTTGTAAGAAGACAATATTTTTTCCTGTTTCGATTTTGTAAAGGCTCGGCCTTATTCCGGAAGCGGCAGGCCGAGGCGGCGATACATCGTCTTTTTCACCGCGCGCAGAATATTTTCATAGCCCGTGCAGCGGCACAGATGGCCGGAGAGGAGCTTTCTGAGCTCGTCATCGGTGTAGAGGCGGTTCGTCTCCAAGATCTCGACCGCAGTCATGATGAAGCCCGGCGTGCAGAAGCCGCACTGGACAGCGGTCTCTTCAATGAACGCCTGCTGGATGTCGCTCAGCTCGCCGTCGGGCCCCATCAGGCTTTCGAGCGTGCGGATGTGCTTGCCGTCCGCCCAGACGGCGAGGTAGATGCACGAGTTGAATGCCTCGCCGTCGATGATGACGTTGCAGGCGCCGCACTCGCCGACCTCGCAGCCCTTCTTCACGGACGTCATATGGTAATCGTTTCGCAGCATATCGGTCAGCGACGCACGCACGTCGACCATTTTCTCAACGTCCTTGCCGTTTAAGTTGAATCGCACCAGCTTGTACTGACTCATTTGATGACACCTCCCGCCCGTTTGATAGACTCGATCAGGCAGCGCTTGGCCATTTCGACCGCGATGTGTTCGCGGAACGCCTTGGAGGCGCGCCAGCTGTCACGCGCGCGGATATCGTTGAGCACGGCGAGTGAGAACTGTTCCGCCGTCGTAAGTGTCAAGGGTTTATCCTTGGCAGCTGCCTCCGCGCTCGGGCAGCGCATCGGCACGGGACCGGCAACGCCGTAGGCGATGCGGGCGCGCTCAATAGTCTGCTTGTCGGGCGACAGGCGCACGTTCACGCTGCACCCGAGCGTCGCGATGTCCATCGCGTTTCTCATGGCGTACTTGATGTAGTAGCCATAGCAGTTTTCGTAGCTCGCCTTTGGGATGAGGATGGCGGTCTGGATCTCGCCATCCTCCACGCGGATGTCGACCTGACCGGCCTTGATGTAAAAGTCCTTGATGGGCAGACGGCGGACACCGTCCTTCCCCGTCAGCTCCACGATGGCCTCCCACGCATGCAGTGTGGAGGCGGAGTCCGCGCTCGTCACGCCGTTGCAGGTGTTGCCGCCGATGGTTCCGATGTTTCGAATCTGCGGGCCGCCGACCATGTCGACCGCCTCGCCGAGGACATTGATGTACTTCTGGATGATGGGGTCGCGCGTGATGTACGAGAAGCTCGAAAGCGAGCCGATGCGGATGTTCTCCTCCTCGTCGATGCTCACGCCGCGCAACTCGT
>ERZ1032473.339-NODE-339-length-12346-cov-5.312912_pt1 | contig 12346 bp, 12 predicted proteins | sample MGYA00518734_ERZ1032473 | MGnify/ENA primary metagenome ERZ1032473 (study PRJEB33719, sample SAMN04261339) | wastewater metagenome | biome: periurban shantytown; feature: human; material: feces | host: Homo sapiens | place: Peru: Lima | collected 2013-01-23 ...
CTCTCGGCAAGCCAGACGGGGACCTCGGCAAACTGGAAGCAGGGCTTGCCCTTCTTCTTTGCCTCGTAAATGAAGAAGTAAGCAAATTGCTGACTCGAGAATCCACCAAACTGCTTGGGATCAAGCCCCCTCTTTACCGCAAGGGCAAGCTTTGGTCCCATCTTGGGGTTGCGCGGAGAGTAGATGGTCGCCTTCCAAAACGCGCCCGTGTCTTCCTGCGGCATCCTCGAGATGTAGCACTGGCGGTAGTTGAGCGCACGACGCATTCCCTCGACCTCGGCATCAGCGTCCCACGTATCCTTGAAGATCTCGCCCGTCTCCTTATCAAAACCAGAGGTCAAGAAGCTGTTGATGACAAAGCCGGCCGAACCAGGCATCTGGTGGGTGCGATTGAAGACCTTTGCCTGGGAACCCACGTAGTCCTTGACCACACGCGTGTAGCCTATGGGGTTGTCGTAGATGCCAGGATGCCTCATCTGGATGAAGAGGCCGATTCGGCAAGCCAGGTACGCGTCATGAGCATGGTGGAAGTCGTTTGCCTCACGGCATTTCACAAAGCCAACGGCCTCGCGAAGGTTATGGGACATGCTCGCTTTCACGGGTACGACCTTCGTCTCTTCGTTGGCATAGCGAGCCTCGAGGAGCGACTGCGCCAGCTTGACCATCTGAGAGGTCTCCACAAGCTGGCGGGCGACAAAACCCTTCATGGCTCCCTCGGTAATGCGGGAACGCAGAAGGTTATTGAACTTCTTATCCCCAATGAGATGGGCGTCGTGCAGAACGCGCCACTCAGAGCTCATCTTTCTGCGGATGCTCTCGTCAAGCAGAAGCTCATTGGTCTTGCGCTGGTTCTCCTCGCGATACACCAGTGCCTTGTTCTCAAGGCTGTCATCCTTGATGTAGGCACGCGGAATGATGTGATCGACCTCGTAGAGACCAGCGTTGGAGAGCTGGTTGATGTCGATGGGCCTTCCGGAATACAGGCACCTACCTCGCTGCATGAAATACAAGGTCAGGCGCTCATCAAGGTCATTGGGAGAGGCTTCCTTGATTTCCTCCCAGATCCTGGGGTCGTCCTTCTTAAACGCCTCGAGAGCCTCCTTCAGTTGGTCATAGCGGCGCCTCGTGCGCTTGCCCTTGCTCTTCTCGTCCTCGTCACGCGTGACTTCGATGAAGATGTTTGAAGGAGCATGACCGGCAATTCCGGCAATCTCGTCAACGATGCGAATCGCCTGGTTGAGGCTTCTGCGAATGGCCGGAGAGCCCGGCAGGTCGTTGACGCCAAGCTCACTCCCCTGTTCGGCATAGTAGGCTCGATTTGCATCATCAACGGCCTTTTGGAAGCCAAGGTCCTCGTCACGCAGGGCCTCCATCATTACCATTGTCTCTCCGCACCGGCGCGTCGAGTTGGGATTGCCCTCACGAAGAACGTCCATGATGGAAACGCTACGTCCGCTCTGAGCATCGACCCTGATGCCGCAGAGGAACCTCTTCGAGAGCCTTCCCCAGCCCGTAAGGCGCTTCTTGCAGATGGCCTTTATTTGAGCGGCGTCAAGCAGACCGCTGCCGGATGGACCGAATTCATCCTCGAGCTTCTCCTTGAGAATCGAGCGATCCTCGAAGAGCGTACTCCATAGGATGATAGTCTCTACATCCTCATAGAGCTTGGTGCCAGGAACGACGTCATCAACGTGAAGGATATCCTTTGTGAAGAACAGAAGCGATCCAAGCTTGGACTCAAGCGCGGACTCGCCCTGACCACCCTTCACACGAGGATTGTTTGCCTCACCCTGTTGCACAAGCCAATCGGCGATTTTCTTGTAGGTCACACGACGATACCTGTGGAACAAGTCACGGATGATGCCCTCGCGCTGCGCGGCGTCAAACCTGCGCCAGTCATCCCCATCATCACTCCAACGCACGCCGTTGAGCTCATTCAACACGCAGAACTCCTCGTAAAGCAGAGAGCACTTGGGGAGGGTCTTCTCGCCGGCAAGGTAGGTGCAGTCGCCCGTCATGCGCATGATGAAGTTCTCGGCGCTCTTGTTCTTGTCGATGACCTTGTCCCAGTTCCAGGGCGTGACGGTTGCGTCCTCCATGCCGGGCTTGCGCTCCGACCACTGGAAGCGCTTGTTGCCATGGGCATCTACCCTGGCGTTTCTGTCCGTGAGAGGTCCCACGTAGTAGGGAATGCGGAACGACACGAGGCTCATGATCTTCCCGGCATCGTCCTTGAGGAAGGGGTAGAACCTCCCCTGGTTCTTGATGATTGTCTCGAGCTCCTCAAGGTGCAGCTGGTAGTAGATGGCACCGTTGTCGCTGGTCTTAAGCCTACGGAGGAACTGCTGGCGCTCGAAGCGGGCCATCATGTCGATGTAGCGCTCGTCATCCTGGGCACCAGTGCCCTTGAGGAGTTTCTCGACCTCCTTCTTGAACTCGTCATAGCCCAGCTTGTGCAGGTTGTAGGCGGTGTAGCCCTGCGCCTTGTCGTAGCTGTATCGATCGGACAAATCGTTTTCGTCAAGCTCGCGATAGGTCGGACCGCGGAAGAAGGCTTTGAACTGCGCCTGGTCGCAGTACTCGTGAACAAGGTCCTTGAGAGTCTGGAGGTCCTCGTCGTAGCGATTGAACTTTGCAATCATATTCGCCGAGATGCTCTCGCCGGAAGCATATGAGAGCAGGCCCTGAAGCACATAGGCAGAGTAAACGCCGCAGAGAGCGTCCAGTAGCTCGGTGCAGTCGTCCGGACACGTGTCCCTGAGGGCCTCAAGGTCCTCGTCACTTCCGAGGGAGATCTTGGTCTTCTCGCATGCAAAATCCCCAAAGACGTCCTTGAACTCGGCAGCGAGGCCAACCATGGCATTTGCGAGGGCCTTCGACGCCTTCTTGGGATCGAAGTCAGGGTCGTCCGAGGCGGAAATGACGATGAGCGGCTGAATCTCCTGGGCAAGGGTCGAGCGGTTCAGCTTTTGCTCGTTGGTGAGCACCTTGGCAAGCTGGTCATCCTTTTTGGCCGGCTCCTCCAGGCCGCGAGCAGAGCACCACTCACGCAGAGCAGAGAAGAACGCCGCGGTAGCCTTGGACGGATCGGCATTTGATGACTTGAGGTTCTTCTCCTCTTGGCGCAAGAAGTTCCCGCGATGCTTGACGATGTTGTGCATCGCCAGGTAGACAAGGCGAAGGTCGGCCTTCTCGTCCGTCTCCATCAGCCACTTGCGAAGGTGGTATATGGTGGGAAACCGCTTGTAATAGTCATCGATTGTGAAATCATTCCCATTGAAAATGGGATCGCCTTCCACAAGGCGGGACATGTTAAGGCGCATGAAGAACTCAGGGTCGACCTTGTCCATTTCCTCCTTGAAGAGCCCCTGGAGAAGGTCGAGCCGCCAGCGACGACGCACATAGCGACGGCGCTGACCACGATGAACGCGCGCTTCCGAGGCAGGCTGCGCGCTGTCAAAGAGCCTGCTGCCCCACGTGGGCTGCTTTTTGAAGTGAAGGAGCCTGCCGTTCTTATCGACCACACACCAGCCAACTGATCCCGTTCCCATGTCAAGGCCAACGCTGTAGTCTCCGCCGTAGTTTCTGAGATTCATTCCGACACGTCCCTTCGGTCGTGATACAGTCTGACTGTCTTCCGATTACCAGTCGGATTGACACTGCGAGTCAAAATACGGCTTTGCCAAAAATGCCTTCGGGCGCCACGTAGGTGGCACTTTTTGACTCAGAGCCCCTCTTTGAGGGGCTTTTCTCTTTTCTACCACTCCCGGCAGACAGAAAAATCAAGCGACCATTGAGAGGCGCGTCTCATCGATGAGCGGAGGCCGCGCTTCATCGCTAATGAAACGACAACCTTTGCCACCTCGGCTTAACTGCGTTGAATTTTTGATGAGATGCCAGAGCGCACGCCGCCACGCTCCTCGCTGACCTGCGGTTTTCTCGCCTTGTTTAGACACGAAAGCCCTACAGACCCCTATTTGCATCAAAGCTTCAACGCAGTTAACCCCGCGGGGATGCCCGCAGCCAGACCCACAAGAAAAAAGCGGGGCGAGAAGCACGCGCTTCTCGCCCCGCCTTGAGTACGCCTGACCCGTCAGGAGCTAGTAGCCGCCGAACTCGCAGGCACATATCCTGTTCACCGTATAGGCCTCCTACCTGCGCATTTAGGTTTCAGTAGTCCCGTTAGTCCCCGTTATTGCGGGCATTAGGGACACGCTTGGGACACGGAGAAGGCATCTAAAGCCAAACCGAACGCCGCCCTCCCCTCTCGGGGAAGGCGGCGGGTTCGAGCAGGTCCGAGCTAGGTCACAGCTAAAGCAATCCAATGAGGCACATCGGCACGGCCACGAACATCAAAGCGAGGTCGATAAGGAACAAGACCAGGTTCAGGCAATCGCCGTCGTGCTCGTCAGCCGGTGAAGGGTACGGCATCAACAGCTCACCTCGGCTTAGAGCACTCCGGCGTTGATGGCACGCTGGATGCCGACGGTCGTGAGGCTCCCCCAGGAGCCGTCGATGTCACAGACGCCGTACCCCGCCTTCCAGTAGCAGCCCACGTTCGCAAGGTGCCGCTGCAGGGCGCAGACGCTGTAGTAGCCGAAGTCGCCGTCGCAGTTGCGCTGGTATGTGCCGCAGACGTAGCGCAGGTACTTCTGGAGGTGGTACCTCGTCCAGTACCCGAAGTCGCCGTCCACGAGCAGTCGCCCCTGTGGGCAGGTGAGGTACCACCCGGCGGCCTTCATGCGCCGCTGCACGTACTTGACGGTGAGCGGCCCGAAGTACCCGTCGTAGGCCAGGATGGACTCCGGCGGGTTGATGCAGCCGGAGGGCACGCCGTCGGGCTGCGCGGGCGCGGGCGTCGGAGCGTGCTCGGCGCTGCCGCCAAGGATGCGCGACTTGAGCGCGGCCCACTTGGACGCGTCCACGTAGGGCGCGGGGCAGAGCTTGCCGGTCACGTCGTAGTGGCGGATGACGCTCCCCTCCGGGATGCCGTAGCGGGCCATGAGGTCCCGCACGAGCTCGCCGAGGGTCGCCACCTGCGCCTCGGTGAAGTCCTCGCCGGCGCTCACGCACTCGATGCCGACGGAATGCTGGTTGACGGGCCAGTTGCCCGCGTGCCAGGCGGTGTCGGACTCGGACACTGACTGGCACAGCGTGCCGTCCCTGTCGATGAAGTAGTGAGCGCTGGCTCCTGCGCTGTTGCGCGAGAAGTAAAGCAGGTTGTTGTGGGCGCTCGCGTTGGTCCCCGTGTAGTGGACGACGACCGTGTTCACGGGGTTGCCCCCGCGGCCGCGCGTGTAGTTGCGCGGGTCGCACTGGACGAACTCGGAGACGCTAGGCATCCTGGCCCTCCTCCCAGCCGTCGGGGCACCCCTCGTCCATGTCCTCGATGGCCTGCAGCTGCTCGGCCGTCGGCTCCTTGTCCTGCTCCTCCATGGCTACTCCTCCCCCTTGCATCCGTCGAGGCGCTTGAGCGTCTCCTCGCTCAGGCTCTCGCCGGTGTCCGTCTTCTCGTCGCTCATCTGTTCCTCCTTCGGTAGCTGCCCGAGCGCCAGGAGCGCATCGAGCCATTTGTCGGTGATGCCTACAGACTTGAAGGCCGCGTAGGCCACCTGCACGCCGCCGACTGCGGCGAAGATTGAGGTCACCCACGCCGAGGGGTCGGCCGGGATGCCTCCCGCCATGGCCGTGAGCGCGCCGCAGGCCGCCGATGCGGCGATGGCCGTCCAGCGGGCGGCATTGCCCGTCATTGCCTTCGTCTTGATGGCCTGCACGATGTAGGGCACCACGAGCGCCGTGGCGACCGTGAGGCCCGCCTGAATCTCTGTCATTCGATTCCTCCTATCTGCCGGATTCCTTGTCGTAGAGCAGGTCGACCCGGTCGCAGATGTGGTCGACCTTCTCCGCCATGCCCTGGCTGCGAGCCTGGCTGTGCGCCAAGTCGCTGTGCAGGACCTCGTTGGACGCCACGACCGACTCCATGAGCGTCTTCATGGCCTCCATGAGCGAGTTGCTGCGTTCCATCTGCGCTGCGATGCGGCCCTCCATCTGCGAGCGCTCGCGGTCCCGCTGCGCGCGCTCGTCGACCTCGGCCTGCTTCCGCTCCTCGCGCTTCATGTCGATGTCGGCCTTGCGTTCGTTCTGACGCTTGTATTCATCCAAAAACTGGCGGCCGAAGTAGAACGCTATGAGGCCGAGCAGCACGCCGCCGAGCCACCCCGGCCCGTACGGCGCGAAGAGCTTGAGTACCTCCATCCACCCTCCTTTCTCGTCCGTGTTGCGCCATCCTACGGGCGGCGTGAGATTGGGCTCCGCCGCCGCTACATGCAATAAATCCCAGACGTAACGCGGCGGGCTGCCATTCGTTGGGTCTGGGATTTTCGAGAGATTGGATTGTTCAAAATGCTGTTTTCCGCCGCCGCTACCGAGTACATGGCCGACAAACAGAAGCGCCTGCGGGCGACCACACTGGAGGGCTATCGCAGCGCCATCCGCTGCCACCTGATGCCGCAGTGGGGCGAGCGCGAGATCGAGACGATCACATTCGAAGAGGTGCAGGGCTGGGTCGATTCGTTCGACCTCCCCGGGGCCGCCGAGAAGGCCTACAAGACATTCCGCCAGATCTACCGCTGGATACTGAGGCGCCACCAACTGCGCATCTGGGACGTGACGCAGGGCGTAGAGCTGCCGAAGAAGCCCACGGTGCGCCGACCGACGCTCACTGCCGAGCAGGAGCGCGTGACGCTAAAGGCCATCGTTGGTCAGCCATTCGAGGCCGCCGTGCTCTTGGGTGCCGCGTTGGGCCTGCGCCGCTGCGAAGCGTGCGCCGTGAGAATCGAGGATGTGGACTGGCGCTCGGGATGGGTGCATGTGCGTCGCGGATTGCACGCGGTGGGCGGCGAGGTCATCGAGACTGAATGCAAGACCAAGCTCAGCGACAGGCGGCTCAAACTGCCGCGATTCGCCCTAGAGCGCCTGCGCATGATTCGCGGCTCGCGCAGGTCTGGCAGGCTGTGCCTGCTCGACCCAAACGCGGTCGCTCGCGGATTCCGCTCCTTTTGCCGCCGTCATGACCTGCCGCACGTATCGATGACCTGCCTTCGCCACAGCTGGGCAACCATCTCGCTTGAGCACGGAGCCGCCATCGAGGACATCGCCGTGGCCCTGGGTCATTCCACGGTCAATACGGCCATGTCGCACTACCTGCAATCATTCCGCACGGTCGTGGCGAGGGCGAGCGCGTCATACGCCTCGGCGATGGCGGGCTAGGATTCCGTATCCCGAAAGCAGGCCCGGCTCAGCGACAAGCTCATGTGCTACGTCGAGGGCGGCGTCTGCATCGTCTCCGTTGACTATCTTGCCGTGCCAGTCTCGACCACGCAGCTTCGAATCGGGACCCTCCCGAACGGGATGAAACCGCTAGGGCACACGGATTCCAGCGAAACGGGCAGCGGCGACACTGCATACATCGCGCCGCTCAGACACCGGGGTGACGACTCGAAGTGCGGACAGCTGATGGTCACCAACTCTGGGGGGATAACCGTCTGGGCAAACAGCGGGGAGAGTGGCAACGGCTACTATTACGGATGTCTGGTCTTCCCTGTGACGTATTCATAGCATTCCGTATCCCATGTCGAACCCCACGGCGAAAAGGACATTGCGTTCACGCCGAAGGTCGACTGTGACATCTTCGTCCTCTGTGCCGTATCGGGCATCTGGGGCTACGGCGGTGGGACCATCACCATGCGGGTCGACTGCGATCAGCTCGAGGCGGCGTCCAAGCACGTCGGCAAGTTCTCGGGGGGAAACGCCGAGGCCCACCAGCTCACGTTCTGGGGCGTCTTCAGGGGTGCGAAGGCTGGGGTCAAGTACTCGTTCAGGCTCTCATTGAACGGTACCCCGCAAGGCAAAATGGAGGCGACGTCCATCTGCATGGCCGTGCACCTCTAGGCGACGGAGCAGACCTGGCCGCTGAAGCTATGCGCGCACGAACGTGAGCGTGCCGTCGAGGTTCTGGCCCGTTTGCATGTCGTTGTCGCGGGCAAAGAAGTAGAGACTGCCATCGCTGTTGGCCTGGATGAGCGCCGCGCCAGGCCTGCTGTACACAGCCGCCGACACGGCTGCCTGCGGCCTGTAGCCAACGGGGAGCTGGCCGAACTTCCAGGCGGTCCATGCGCTGTGGTTGCTGCTCGGGCCAACGGCGGCCACGTGGACCACCACGACATTGCCGTACGCCTCTGCCCACACGTTACCGTAGGCAATGCCGGTCTTGTTCACGTCGATGATTCCCCTCGGGGATACGGAATGCTATGAGCAGACGTAGCTCGCCATGCCGAAGAGCCATCCGCTTCGCCATTGTGTGTTTTTGCCTTGGATGGAGAGGCTCCCGTCTTTCCCGATTACACCGATTACCCCTGACAGTCCTCCTTGCAGCACAACCGCAAAATAGACGGCGAACGCCGGTTTCCACGGTAGGGCGCATACATCCACTGTTCCCCAGTCATTGTCGATGGACAGGTCGCCGGTGGCAATCGTGAGCGTGACAACCCTGCCGACCCTATCGGCGGTCACGCCGTTCTGCCCGAACGACTCGCGGGATACGGAATCCCCGAGGGTCTTCAGAGTCGACGCCACCGGCGCGATCCTCACGGGAGCACCGGGCGTGATGCCGTCGAGCGGGATGCGCCACAGCGGCATCACGGCGCTTGCAGAGCCGGCGGAGATGTCGCCCTCGGTCACCTCTGGGTCCGCGGCCGTGCCGGTGGTGGGTGTGCCCTTGACCACCTCTGCGGCGAAGTTCTCGACGCCGGTGGATGCGTTCTTGGTGTAGCGGCACACAACGAGGTCGTTGCGCTTGTAGCCAGAGGTGCCGCTCTCGACCGTGAGGTCGACCGCGGCCTCGTTGGTGACCACGCGGCCGTCCATGACAAGGTCTCCGGTGCCGACGCGCACCTTGTTCGCGGTCTGCATCTCGGCCGTCATCTGGTTCAGCGTCGGCAGCACGTAGCGGCCCTTGCCAGCGACTCCCTCGACGATGCGACCGAGCTGCGAAGCGGTGATGTGGTCCTTGCCCTGGAAGGCGAAGACGCCGTCGAACGCCATGCTACTCACCCCTCTTGGCCATGAAGTCTCCGAACGCGGCGTCCTGCGAGGACGCGAGCGTGCGGTAGCCGTCGTAGCAGTCGGGGCACAGCAGGCGCGAGACCTCCGTGCCGTCGGCGGTGTGGCGCTTCACGCTGCGCCAGCTCTGGGCCTCCGGGGCGTTGTCCGTGGCGTACAGGGTCTTCGCGCACCTGTCGCAGACGAGCTGCGAGTAGCCGCTGGTCTTTGCCATGCTAGGCCTTCCTTTCCCACTTGAAGGCGCCGAGGCTCGGCACCCTCTCCCATGTACCGCCGTATGCTCCCGCCGGGCTAACGGCCGATGCGCTCTCGAAGACGCTGCCCACGGGGTGCGCGGCGAGGAAGCCCGCGGCGGCGCCCTGCCCCTCGCAGGTGATCGTGACGTCCTCCGAGCCGTCGAAGGAGACGGAGCCGGTGACGGCGCCCGTGAGCGTCACGGTGCGGGCGTTCCTCAGCCTCGTCGCCGTAGCGGCGTTGCCCGTCGCGTTGCCGGTGCCTCCGCGGGCCACGGACAGCACCCCGGACGAGACGTCGGAGGCAGCGTGAGTGTGGAAGGACGCGGCGTAGTCCCCGGCCGGCTGGTAGTCCCCCGCCGGCTGATAGGTCGATGGGGCCGCATCAAGGGCCTTCTTGTCGGCGGCGCTCATGAGCCCGGCAGACGTCTGCGTGGCCACGGCTGACGGGATGGTGACCGAGCGGCCCTGAGCCGACGTCACGTGGCCGCGGGCGTCGATGGAGAGCCGTGCGCCGACGGTGACCTTCGAGCCGAAGCCTGGGGCTGAGTCGGCGGTCGGCCCGTAGGCCCCCGCCGACACGCCGGACGCCGCGTGGGAGACCGTGACGGCCATGTCGGCGCTGGTCGAAGCCGTGACCGCACCGGAGCCTGTGACGGAGGCCACGCGGGCCGCGACGGCCTCGGAGACCTCGGAGACGGCGCTCTGCCTGGCCTCGGCCTCGGCGTCGATGCGCTTGCCCAGCGCGACGTCTGCCGCCTCGCGCGCCTCCGCCTCCCTCGAGACTGCGGTAGACGCCCCGGCAGCCGTGTTGGAGGCGCCCTCGGCGACCTTGGCCAAGGCGTCGAGCTTCGCCTGCGTCACCTCGGCCGAGATGGTGCGGCCGACGATGGAGATTCCCTCGCCCGCGGCATACGCCGCCCCGCCGGAGCCGGAGCCGGAGGACTCGGAGGAGCCGGAGGACGCGCCGGACTGCGCCGTGCCGCCGGCCCTGTACGTGACGGTCACGCCGAGCTCGTCGACCGTGGCGTCGACGGTGCCGACCACAACGCTCACCTCAGTGCCGGTGTCTATGTCGGTGCCGGGGACCACGTCCCCGACGGCGTAGGAGCCGTCGACGTCCAGGGTGGCGTCCATGGAATCGGCCCGCTGGTACTCGGCGAGCTTCTTCGGCCCCTTGACGGACAGCTCGTCGGCGCCGGCGTTGGAGTAGTCGTAGGTCGTGGCCCGCTCGTTGACGCCGAAGAGGCTCTGCTTGCCGGACACCTTGCCGGCCTCGTCGGCGTACCAGTGCTGCACGACGCGGTCGCGCAGCTCGCCGGAACCGAGGCACACGAGGTGGTTGTAGGGACGGCTCACCCTCGTCACGTCGACGCCCGCCTGGTCGGAGGTCGGGCCGTCGGACCAGTCCACGACGGGGACGGCGGAGAGCACGGCGCGGGAGGCTACCGAGTCGTAGGCCACCGCGAGCCTCGCGCCGGACGCCGAGAGCATGGCGCGGATGCCGGAGTAGGCGTCGCAGAACCGCTCGAACTGGTGCCTCACCTCGATGCCGGACGCGGCTGAGGAGACCGTCATGACGTCGGAGAGGCCCATGCGCGAGACGAGCGAGAGCAGGACGGCGTTGGCCTCGCCCGATACCGTCAGGTAGTCGGCCCCGGCGTCGGGGCACAGGACCCGGTCGCGCAGCATGCCGTGCCAGGAGCGGCCGCGGTACCTGATCGTGCCGTCGGACGAGCTCGCCTCGCGCTCGTCGACCACGCCGCCGTACTCGGTGCCCTCGACGTAGACGAGTGCCCCGTCCTCGATGCGCTCTGGCGACGCGATGTCCACCGTGAGCTCGAAGTCGTTGCCGGAGTCGCCCCACACGGTGTTCAGGGACGCGCCGCGGAGCACGCCCACGTCGACGCGGCTCGCGTCGGTGTAGCAGATGTCCGGCATACCTAGCCCTCCTCGTAAGGCGCGGCGGTCCTGACCTCGTAGGTGACGAGGTCCATGCGGCAGTCGTTGCCCCACGCGAGGTCGGAGTCGCCGCAGGGCATCGGCTCGAAGATGTAGGAGCCCGAGCCGGATGCGCCCCGCTCGCGCTTGCTGTAGACGTTGACGGCCGTGCCGTCGCGCAGGATGAGGGTGACCGTCCTCTCGCGCGAGTCGACCTCCAGCCTCGCGCCCTCGGGCACCTCGACGTTCACGCGATAGAGGTTGCCGGCCACCCGGATATACGGCGAGGTCACCGGGCCGTAGGCCCGCCACAGGAACGGGGACGGGAACTCGCCCGCCACGCTGAGCGCGGCCGACGCCCGCTCGCGGCGCAGGTCGAACGGGAAGTCGCGAGGGAAGTCGCGGCCGCCGGCGGAGGACGCCGTCTCGGGGACGAAGGTCCTCTCGCTCGGCCTCGCCCACGACGGGTCCTCGACCAGCAGGGTGAGGGTCATCTCGGCGTACCGGTCGTCCTGCCAGTACTTGCCCGGCTCGCCGGCAACGATCCAGCAGCGCATCGACCAGTCGCCGACCCACAGCTCGCCCGGCTCGCCCGCGGCGACGTCCGGCTCACCGATGGAGAGCACGAGGTTTCGCAGCTCGATGCCCTCGGCGGCGGTCTTGGCCGCGATGCCTACCGGGAGCTTGACCTTGGTGGGCTTGGACGGGCGCCGCGAGAAGGACGTCACGCGCCCCGAGCCCTTGCCGGTGGAGTAGCTCCACTCCCAGTTGCGAAGCTCGTTCTTCAGGTAGTGCAGGGACTCGACGGAGCCACCGAGCTCGATGGACTCGCCCCTGCGGTTCACGTAGCGTATGTCGGTTCGCATTACGCGCTCACCAATTCCCTCACGATCTTGCCTGCCTCTCTCTTGTTGACCGTCATCTCGACCGGCTCGCCCAGCGCGCGCTCTATGCGGTCTCCGACGGCGTCGATGCGCTCGCCGATTGCCTCGGCGATGGAGCGCTCGGGGTCCCGGGCGCCGGAGTCGGGCGCTCCGCCGGAGTCGGGCGCT
>ERZ1032473.345-NODE-345-length-12221-cov-5.708039_pt1 | contig 12221 bp, 9 predicted proteins | sample MGYA00518734_ERZ1032473 | MGnify/ENA primary metagenome ERZ1032473 (study PRJEB33719, sample SAMN04261339) | wastewater metagenome | biome: periurban shantytown; feature: human; material: feces | host: Homo sapiens | place: Peru: Lima | collected 2013-01-23 ...
TATCTCGGTCTCAACAGAATGAACTTCTATATCGATGGGGCAACGCATCCGCAGGGCTCCTGGGTCAATCGGACTCGCGGCGGTGTAGCAACGGCATACTACACGGGCCACTTTTCCATTCATAACTACGTTAACGAGAATGGCGAGTCTTATGCGCGACTGACCGCAATGTCTCCTAGTGGCTCGGGAACGGTTACTGGCATGTGGAGCCCCGATTCAAACGAAAGTAACACGTCTCTGAATTAGCTCGGCCAGACCATCCGGGAGGCGATTTCCATGACCGGCAAGAGGCGCAACAAAGGAGCTGCCATCTGCTTGGCAATTTGTCTCGTCTGCGTTGGCGCGCTCGTCGCTTCCTGGATGGTCAAGTCCATTCAGAGCAATAATGCCCAAGAAGCAAAGTCGAGTCCCCCGAGCATGACCTATCAGGTCGGCGTACCGTTTGACCTTGTTGGCGATGCCCGGGAGGTTGACTCTAAGGGCAACGAGGTCCGGGACCCATGGGATTTCTCGCGGGGGCTGGACTGGATGGGCACAATGCGGGTGACGGTGAGTGCCCCCGTGTTATACGACACTCTCCAGGATGCGGGTTTTCCCGTGGCTTCCGACTCGGCTAATGCCCCTGCGGGTTCGCGCATCCTTGCTGTTGACGTTACGTTAGAGAATATCGATGCAGTATGTCGCGAGAGCGTTGTTGAAGAGAACGGTGCTCCGTCTCTGAACATGATGATGTTTGGCTTGCGCACTTCTGCGGGAGGCTACTGCGAGGCGTTCTACTTCTTGGCTCCTGAGGTCGAGAGCATAGCTTGGGACGAAAGCAAATCCATGAGCTACACCTGGGTAGACCAGGGGTCGACCGCGCACCTGCGGATAGGGTATGTGGTCTATCTTGCGGGCGATTCTGCGTCCGCCACGCGTGGTGGTCCACGCTCCGACGTGGGGCTCGTCTCGCCAGATGATGACTTCCAAATGGTGCTGGACACTGGTTGGACTGACGGGGCGCCTATCGTAGAGCTTGGGACCGCGTCAGTTTCGGAGGTGCCCTATGAAGCAGACTAGCCGCTTGGTGGGCAGCGAGCTGAGAAAGGCCCTTGGACCAAACCCGGCGTTTTGGGCTTCTTTGGGTGTGGGGCTACTTCTGACAATGGTCTCCGCAGTTCGCTCCTCGGTGGTGTTTTCGAATACGTTAGAACAAGCGCTGAGGTACTGGAATCAATCTGATGCGCTTTATTCCGCCACGAGCTGCTTTTCGTTCTGGATGCCCATAGATTCCTCAGAGTGGGCCATGGGAGTATTTGTCATTCTTTGGCCGCTTTTGGCTGCTCTGCCCTACGCATGGTCGTGGAGTATGGAGAAGAAGCACGGCGTTCTTGCCCAGCAGGCGTCAAGGGCCTCTCGCTTGTGTTGTCTTGGGGCTAAGGCAATGGCGACGTTTGCCAGCTCTGCCCTTGCCGTAGGCGTTCCCCTGGTTGTCAACCTCGTGGCGTGTGCCTGCATTGCCCCTGCAAGCAATAACTGGGTGAGCGATGTTCTTTACCTTGGGGTTACCTACGATGCACCTTTGTCTTCGCTCTTCTACAACGTGCCTCTGCTCTTTTGCATACTGTGGACCATCGTGGTCGCCATCGTTGCGGGCCTTTGGGCGGCCTTCGTGTTGTCCTTGACCATGCTTACCGATACGTTTGCGTCTACGCTCATTGCGTCATACCTGGTCGTTCACGTTCTCTCGTATGTTGGCAGTCAATTTCAGGCTATTGCACTGACCTACTTTGGAGAGAGGGCCGCGCGCTCTGCCCTCCTCTCCCTTGATTTGCTCTCTATTGTTAGCGTGCGCTCCGTTCCGGACGCGACGGGGGCGCTGGTTCTTTCCGTTTTCCTGCTGGCCCTCCTTGCTGCGGCCCTGTTTGCGATTGCGTTGCGAAGGGACATCCTATGAAGCTCCGCGATCGCAAAGCCTCGGCGATTCGCGCCTTATTAGGAGCATGGCGATGCGAATTTGCACTGCTCCTGTTTTTGGGTGCAACCATGGCGGCGCTCTCCATGCTGACCCTTCTCTCGAGACTTTCGGTCTTTGGGCTTGTTAACAGGCCAAGTGCTGGAGACGCTATATTGTGGGCCTTCATGGGCAATCCCATTGGGCTGTCCATGGAATGGGGAGGACTCTGCTGCCTTCTTTGCGTGGCCGCGTGTCCAGATCTTCGGGGGGTCATGACCGACGTGGGGCAGCCTCTGCTTGCGGCAAGAGGAAGTCGTCGGCATTTCTGGTACGACGTCTGTGCCGCTTGCGTGATTCGCGTCCTCGCTGTCTGCTCTGCGCTGATGCTCTGCTCTGCTCTGCTTGCATGCCTGTTGGGTGGTGAGCCGAGCCTGTCCCCCTCGTGCATCGAGAAGATCTCCTTAGGTGTAATCACAAGCGACCTGACTATCAGCGATGTGGCACTATTCGCAAGTCTTGTCTTTGTGGGTGCCGTAAGCCTTTCCATTCTCGGCCCCGCCCTATCGCTGCTCTGTGGAAGGTCCGTTGCCCTTGCGGTGCTTCTTCTGCTGCTTTTGGGCTCGGCCTTTGCCCCCATGCTCCCACTGCCGGGCTCTTGGCTCATGGTCACGAGGCTTGCGGGTTTTGCTTGGCCGTCAACGGTAAGTGCTGTTTGGCCACCGGAGCTGGGCTATGCGGTGTTTGCGAGTGTCGCCATTCTCGCGCTTGCTCTGGGGAGGCGGCTATTCTCGAGGCTCGAGCAAGGTCTTCCCCTTGTCGCGACGTTGCGCCCCGATAGGCGAGAAGGGCGTTGGCGGGGCGGCCCGAGGCTGTCCGCTCTTTCCGCGCAGGTGCGTTTGGGAATGCATGTTCTGGCGCCCATGATCGCGTTGGGCGCGGCCGTCTGCGTGTCAAAGTGCGTTGGGCTGATGGTGCGCCTGAGGCTATATGGGCCGGAGGGTGCTCTGCCCAGTGCGGCCGACTTCTGCGCCTTCGCGTTTATGGGCTCATCTCAGCCAGAGCCCATGTCGCTCGCCGTTAGTGTTTCGAAGTTTGCCGCCGTGCCCTTTGACTGGATGCTTCTCGTTCTTCTTCCGCAGGCTTACGCGTATCTGTATGGCCTAAGGGCAAGAAGATTCGAGATTGCCGTAGTGCTTTCTGGTAGTCGAGGTGGGGCATGGCACTCACGATGTGCCGCGACGGCCATGGGGGCGTGCTTGATCGTTCTTGCGGAGCTGACCGTTTGTCTCCTTGCTTCCCTTTTCGTCGGTGGGGGTGTTCGGCTGGAATGCTCGGCATGGTTTGCCGATGTCTGTGGGCTTGCCCGGGAGACTCTCCCTGTCGAGCGTACCGGCCTTCCCCTGTTCCTCGTCAGTTGTGCGTGCGTCCAGATGGGCCTTGCTCTCTTCCAGCAGACGCTGGGCGAGTTCGTCGGCTCCGCTGGTGGCCTGCTGGTGGTGGTCGCGACTCTGGCAGGCTCGGTCTTTCTCATGAGTCCCGCGCTCATCGGCAACTATCTGATGTGTGCCCGCAGCACCGTATTTGTGGTTCCTTGGCAAGTTGGGGTGCAGCAGGGGACGCTTCAGGCTGGCTTGAGTCCTGTCACCGGGATAGCCGGCTCATTGGTCGTATGCCTGCTGTCCCATATCGTAGGTTGCTGCAGAGCTATGACATGTGACTACCCTGGAGGTCGTTGAAATGAGCTATCTGGAAGTCAAGCAGCTGACCAAGATCATCGGCTTGCAGACCGTTCTTGATTCGGTTTCTTTCGAAGTTGATTGCGGCCAAGTTGTGGGGCTGGAGGGTCAGAATGGCTCGGGAAAGACCATGGCCATGCGCGCGGTCTGCGGCCTCATTCGGCCAACGGAGGGAGAGGTCTGCGTCGATGGCATGGCTCTCTGGAGGGATATCTCCTTTCCTCCAAGCGTGGGCCTGCTGATTGAGGCGCCAGCACTTCTCGATTCGTATTCTGCCCGAAGCAACTTGGAGCTGGTCGCTTCTGTTCGGGGGGTAGCAAGTTCGGGCGATATCGAGCGGGCGTTGGTGCGTGTGGGCCTTGACCCTCGGGACAAGCGTCGCGTCAGAAAGTACTCGCTGGGGATGAAACAACGGGCGGGCATTGCAATGGCCTTGATGGAGTCACCCACACTCCTTGTCCTTGATGAACCTACCAACGCGTTGGACGCGTCTGCGAGAGAGATGCTTTTGGAAACCATCATGCAGGAACGGAAAAGGGGCGCGGCGGTGCTGCTCTCGAGTCATGACGGCAGCTTTCTTCAAAGCGTGTGTGACGTGACCTATCACATGGAATCGGGACGTCTGGTCAACTGTGAGGAGTCCTGAGATGGTGAGGGGGCGTCATGCCGCCATAGCGGTTCTGTCTGTGGTCTGCCTTGCGGTTGGCATGCGTATTTGGTGGGTTAACACTAACCTCCCTCGAATTCCGGAGGAGACATACGAAACGGGCGAATGGGTCCCTCTTGAGGGGGCCTTTCAGGACAGCACCAGCTCGGAAGACACCTCTGACTATTCGATCAAGGTGGTCTCTGCAGAAGTGATGACCAGAAATGAGTACCTGGAGAAATGCGGTGGCACCACTTTGGACGACAGGGATGGCGCCCGCTGCGTGGTCGATGTGACTTTGGTCATCAGAAACGACGGGACGGAGCAGGGAGGCCTGAACGTCTTCCAAATGGTCTTGACGCCTGCTCGTGGAAACGAATACCTAATCTGCGATGTCATGAACGAAGAAGCTCTCTGGCCACAGGTTGAGAGTGGTGCAGATACGACAGTGAGCATAAAGCCGGGAACAGAGTACGAGGTCCATATCCCTTATGTGTTCAATGGTGGCGAAGAAGTCTACGAACGAGAGGTGAATGACCGTGACTTCACGCTGCTGCTCTCTAGGATGCCAGTAAGGAAGATGGTCAACGTCTCCGCCCGATAGCCAAGAAAACCGACCTGGGTATGCGTCAACCAATACCCAGGTCGGTTTTTCTCGCCAAGAGACGATAAATGCCGACTTGGGTATCCGCTTTGGCATACCCAGGTCGGCATTTCTGGCACGAGACGAGCGTATGGGAAAAAGGGGCTGTCCCTTTTTCTCACTTCCCGAAGAGCCCGCCGAACAGGCCACCGCCGAGGAGCTTGGCGGTGACGGCGCCCATGTCGAGCTTGCTCATGTCAACGTTGCAGGCAGAGGCAACGCTCGCAAGCCGCACGAGGTCGAGCTTTGCCACGTCGATCTGACTGAGGTCGAGCTTGCCCAGGTCAACGCAGGAGAGGTCGAGCCTGAGGTCTGCCGCCAGCGCGAGCGCCTCCTGCACCACCTTGGTGAGGTCGAAGCCGTCCGTCGCGCCCGTGACGCGTGCGACGGCGCCGCTCGGGTCTGCAATGAGCTCCTGGGCCACCTCGGGCGTGGCCTTCACGGCCTCCACGAGCTTCTGGGCAATGTCTTTACTGGTCACGGCTGGTCCTTCCGACGCGGACGGCGTAGGTGCTACTCGGCCGAGGCGGCAGAGGCGCTCTTTGCCTCGTCGAGGTAGTTGTAGAGCGTGTACTTGGAGATGCCGAAGTACTTGCACACCTTGGGGCCGCTCTTGGTGATGAGGAAGGCGCCCGTGTCGTTGAGGTAGCGGATGGCGCGGACCTTGTCGTCCTTGGTCATGAGGGTAACCGGGGTGCCCACCAGCTGCACGCTCTGCTCGATGAGGTCGTCCAGCAGGTCCGCCACGTTGCGCACGATGGGCTCGGGCTCCTTGGGGGCGTCGGCCTCGGTGCCGCAGATCCAGTTGATGGTGCTCTGCGCCGCGCGCAGCACGGTGATGTCAAAGTTGATGGCAAAGATGCCGATGACGCGGCCGCCGTCGTCGCGGATGAAGACCGTTGAGGACTTCAGGATCTTGCCCGCGGCCGTCTTGGTGAGGTAGGAGAGGCGGTCCTCCAGCTTGTGGGGGCCGGCGTGCAGCGCCTCAAGCACCACGTGGCTGGGGCCGTCGCCGAGCTTGCGGCCAGTGACGTGGCCGTTCTCTATGGCCACGATGGAGTGGTCCGGGTCTGCGGACTGAAGGTCGTGCACCACGACCTCGCAGCCGTCGCCAAACTGGAGGGCGATGGCGTGCGCCAGGCGCTTGTAGAAGTCGAGCTGGGATTCCTGCATGCGTCACCCCGTGGTCTGTGGTCGTCAGAAACTTTGTTTGCGCCAGCGAGAAACGCACGCGGCGCGGTTCTTAAAGATACCCCAACAACCTGCTTGTAAGTCAGACTTGCGTAACAAACAGAATGTTTGTAATGCGATTGTCTCACGGCGGGCCAGCGCCCCGGCCGCGCCCGGGGGTCGCTGGTCTTCTCGCCCTGTGACCACCCGCGGCGCTCGGGGCCTGCGTCATCTACCGTTCGCCGAATACCACAACTGCCGCCAGAGCGTTGTCCGCCGAGATAAACGCGCAGTTATTACAATCTGTTTTCAATCAAAACAATTTGTTAGACCGACGTTTCGCTGACCGTCTGCCGGTTTCGCTTCGCGCGCGTGTCGGGGAGAATGTGACCAACGTTGCTGGACGCCACGAGGGGCGCGCCCGGCACAGAAGGGCCCTGCGCCTGAGAGGCCGAATGAGGAGAGAGAAGGATCTGCATGAGTGAGTCAGCCCAGACCACTGTCGAGAAGGAGCAGGCGGAGTCCCCGCTGCTGTTCCAGCGCGAGGGCGTTCCCGCGCTGAAGGACCTCCTGCCGTGCTCCCTGCAGCACGTCCTGGCATGCTTTGCCGGCGCCATCGCCCCGGCGATGATGATCGCCAGCACCTGCCACTTCACCGAGGCCCAGGAGACCGCCATCATCCAGGTGGCCCTCATCCTGACGGCCCTGGACACGTTCCTCCAGCAGTTCCCGCTCTTCGGACGCATCGGCTCCAACCTGCCCATCCTGACGGGCGTCTCCTTTGCCTTCCTGCCGGCCTTCCAGGCCATCGGCTTCGAGTTCGGCTTCGGCACCCTCCTGGGCGCCGAGCTCGTGGGCGGCGTGGTGGCCATCCTCTTCGGCGTCTTCTTCAAGAACGTCCGCAAGCTCTTCCCGCCGCTGGTCACCGGTACCGTCATCTTCACCATCGGCGTCTCGCTCTACCCGACGGCCATCAAGTACATGGCCGGCGGCGTGGGCTCCCCGATCTTCGGCTCCTTCCAGAGCTGGTTCGTCGGCCTGGTGACCTTCGCCATCGTCTTCGGCCTCTCCAACTTCGGCAAGGGCGTCATCAAGCTCGGCGCCATCTTCTTTGGCATGATCGCCGGCTGCCTCATCTCCATCCCGCTGGGCATGGTGGACCCCTCTGGCGTCGCCAACGCCGCCTGGTTTGCCCTGCCGCAGTTCATGCCCTTCAAGATTGAGTTCAACGGCGCCGCATGCCTGACCATCGCCGTCGTCTACATCATGGCCAACGTCCAGCTCATCGGCGACCTCTCCGCCGCCGCCCTGGGCTCCATGGACCGCCTGCCCGAGGAGAAGGAGCTCTCCGGCGCCCTCATGGCCCAGGGCACCGTCTCCATCGTGTCCTCGCTCTTCGGCGGCATGCCCACCTCCGCCTTCGGCCAGAACGTGGGCATCATCGTCTCCAACAAGGTCATCAACAAGTTCGTCTTTGTCTTCGCTGCCGTCATCTTTGCCATTGCGGGCTTCGTGCCCAAGGTCGCCAGCGTCCTGACCATGATCCCGCAGCCGGTCATCGGCGGCGCCACCATCTCGGTCTTTGGCACCATCACCTTGAACGGCATCCGCATGCTCGTCCGCGACGGCCTGACCCCGCGCTCCTGCACGGTCTTCGGCGTCTCCGTCGCCTTCGGCCTGGGCATCTCCCAGGTGTCCGGGTGCCTCTCCGGCGCCGGCATGCCCGACTGGATCTCCACCATCTTCGCCACCTCCGCCATCACGCCCTGCGCCGTCATGGCAATCATCCTGAACAACGTCCTGCCTCCGGAGGAGGTGCCCCTGCCCAGCGACACTAACGCTCCCAACGACCTGCGCGTCGAGGCCGCGGCCGTCGTCGACGCAAACGCCTCCGACGTAGACACCCTCGATGCCGTCACCCGCTCCGACGAGGAGGTCGGCGAGGTGGGCGTCATGTTCGACGCCGCCGAGCGCATGGCCACCTTCGAGGAGAAGGGCAAGGAGGGCGAGAAGGACTTCTCGCCTGCGGAGTCCCGGGACAAGAACTAGGCTTTAGGGGAGGGGAGCCACTTGCCCCCTTCCGACCATCGGTTGCATCACGGGCCCCATGGGTACCGCGGCACCCCAACAAGAGATTGGAGTCAAGATGCTTCTCGTCGGTAACGGTCGCGTCATCACCCGCGACCCTGAGAACCCCTACATCCAGAACGGCGCCGTCCTCATCGAGGGCGACACCATCGTCGCCGTCGGTCCCGAGGCTGACCTCAAGGCCCAGGCCATCGGCGCCTCCTACGTGGACGCCAAGGGCGGCGTCATCATGCCGGGCCTGGTCAACTGCCACACCCACATCTACTCGGGCCTCGCCCGCGGCCTTGCCATCAAGGGCTGCAACCCCACCAACTTCCTCGAGAACCTCGAGCAGCAGTGGTGGAAGATCGACGACAACCTCACGCTGGACGGCACCCGTGCCAGCGCCTACGCCACCATCCTCGACTCCATCCGCGACGGCGTGACCACCATCTTCGACCACCACGCCAGCTTCTGCGAGATTCCCGGCTCCCTCTTTGCCATCAAGGACGTGGCCGAGGAGTGCGGCATCCGCTCGTGCCTGTGCTACGAGGTCTCCGACCGCCGCGGCGCCCAGAAGCGCGACGAGTCCATCAAGGAGAACGCCGACTTTGCCAAGTGGGCGGCCGACGCCCGCAAGGACGGCAACCACATGGTGGCCGCCATGTTCGGCGGACACGCCACCTTCACGCTCTCCGACGAGACCATGGACATGATGGCCGAGGCCAATAACGGCCTCACCGGCTTCCACATCCACGTCTGCGAGGGCATGAACGACGTCTGGGACTCCCGCCGCAACCGCGGCGGCATCAGCCCCATCGAGCGCCTGCTCCAGCACGACCTGCTCGGCCCCGACACCATGCTCGGCCACTGCATCCACGTGACCCCCGCCGAGATGGACATCATCAAGGAGTCCGGCACTTGGCTCGTCAACAACCCCGAGTCCAACATGGGCAACGCCGTCGGCTGCGCCCCCGTGCTCGAGTTCTTCCGCCGCGGCATCCCCGTGTGCATGGGCACCGACGCCTACACCCACGACATGCTGGAGAGCCTCAAGGTCTTCCTCATCATCCAGCGCCACAACGCCGCCATGCCCAACGTCGGCTGGTGCGAGGACATGGCCATGCTCTTTGACAACAACCCCAAGATGGCCACCAAGTACTTCGGTCGCACGGTGGGCAAGCTTTCGGCAGGCGCCGCGGCCGACGTCATCGTCATGGACTACAAGCCCTTCACGCCCTTCTCCGACGAGAACATCGACGGCCACATGCTGTTTGGCATGATGGGCAAGAACTGCCGCACCACCATTATCGACGGCAAGGTCCTCTACAAGGACCGCGAGTTCGTGGGCATCGACGAGGAGCGCATCAACGCGTGGACCATGGAGCAGTCCAAGAAGCTCTGGGGCACGCTCAACGAGCGCGAGTACTAGGAACCAAAACGTTTTTCTTGCCGGCGGGGCTAGCGTTCCCGTCGGCTTCGCGGCCTCCGCGGGGCCGCAGGCGTCACGTCTAGGGGGACGTGGCACAAACGCGTGCAACCGCGCGGTCTCGGTTGCACAGGAGAGGAGCTCTTTATGAGCGACATCATGAGGCCGATCCCGTTCGCGCAGCTTATGGACTGGATCCTCACCGAGAATGCCGAGAAGGGAAGCATCTTCGGCATTCGCAAGATCGTTCGTCACGAGGGAGGCGCCGAGCCGATCTTTGCCGAGAAGATCGAGACCCCCTTCGGTCCGGCCGCCGGCCCCAACAGCCAGCTCACGCAGAACATCGTGGCCTCCTACGTTGCGGGCGCCCGCTTCTTCGAGCTCAAGACCGTCCAGGTGATGGACGGCGAGGAGCTCTCTCGTTGCGTGGCCAAGCCCTGCATCGTCGCCGAGGACGAGTGCTACAACTGCGAGTGGTCCACCGAGCTCGAGGTGCCGCAGGCCATGGCTGAGTACATCAAGGCCTGGTGGGCGTGCAAGCTGCTGGCCCGCGAGCTTGGCCTGGGAGACCCGGACGGCTTCGTCTTCAACATGAGCGTAGGCTATGACCTCGCCGGCATCCAGAGCCCCAAGGTCGACGCCTACATTGAGGGCATGAAGGACGCCTCCGGCACCGCCGTGTGGGCCGAGTGCCGCGACTGGGCCCTGGCCAACCTCGACCGCTTCCAGAACGTGGACGCGGACTTCGTCAACTCCGTGAGCCCGCACGTCTCTGCCTCCGTCACCGAGTCCACCCTCCACGGCTGCCCGCCCGACGAGATCGAGCGCATCGCCACCTACCTCATCACCGAGAAGGGCCTGAACACCTACGTCAAGTGCAACCCCACCCTTCTGGGTTACGACTACGCCCGCGAGCGCCTGAACGGCCTGGGCTTTGACTACATCGCCTTTGACGACAGGCACTTCCGCGAGGACCTCCAGTGGGGCGACGCCGTGCCGATGTTCCGCCGCCTGATGGCCCTTGCCCAGGAGCGTGGCCTGGCCTTTGGCGTCAAGCTCACCAACACCTTCCCCGTCGACGTCACCCGCAAGGAGCTGCCGAGTGAGGAGATGTACATGTCGGGCCGCTCCCTCTTCCCGCTGAGCATCACCCTTGCCCGCAAGATCTCCGAGGAGTTTGACGGCAAGCTGCGCATCTCCTATTCCGGCGGCGCGGACGCCCAGAACATAAAGGGCCTCTACGGCGCCGGCATCTGGCCGATCACCATGGCCACCACCGTCCTGAAGCCCGGCGGCTACGAGCGCTTCAGCCAGATTGCCCACGTCCTCGAGGGCGCCGAGCGCAAGTCCACCGTGGACGTCGCCGCCGTGGTCGCGCTGGACGAGTCCGTCGCAACCGACCACAAGTACGCCAAGCCCATCAAGCCGGTCCCGGCGCACAAGCTCGACTGGCCGCTGCCCCTGACCAACTGCTTCACCTCCCCCTGCCGCAACGGCTGCCCCATCGAGCAGGACATCCCCGCCTACCTGGCCGCCGTTGACGAGGGCCGTCTGGCCGACGCCCTGGCCATCATCGCCGAGCGCAACGCCCTGCCCTTCATCACCGGCAACCTCTGCCCGCACCCCTGCGGCACCAAGTGCATGCGCGCCTTCTATGAGCCCGAGGGCGCTGCCATCCGCGCCTCCAAGCTCAAGGCCGCCCGCGGCGGCATCGACGAGCTTCTCGCCACCATCAAGGCCGAGGGCGCCCAGGCCGTCCCTGGTACCGAGGGCAAGAACGTCGCCGTCATCGGCGGCGGCCCGGCTGGCCTGGCCTGCGCGTTCTTCCTGACGCGCGCCGGCGCCAAGGTCACCATCTTCGAGCGCAAGGAGAGCCTGGGTGGCGTCGCCCGCCACATCATCCCGGCCTTCCGCATCTCCGACGAGGACATCGACCGTGACGTGGAGCTCTGCCGCGCCTTTGGCGCCGAGGTCAAGCTTGGCGTCGAGGTGGCCGACGTGGCCGAGCTCAAGGCCGACGGCTACACCGACGTCGTGGTCTGCACCGGCGCCTGGGCCCCCGGCCATGTTGGCCTGGAGTACGGCGACGAGATCGACGTCCTTGATTTCCTGGCCGCCGCCAAGTCCGGCCTGGACCTCTCCACCCTCGGCACCGACGTCGTCATCGTCGGCGCCGGCAACACCGCCATGGACGCCGCGCGCGTGGCCAAGCGCCTCCCGGGCGTGCAGAACGTGCGCATCGTCTACCGCCGCACCAAGCGCTACATGCCCGCCGACGAGGAGGAGCTGGCCGAGGCCCTCTCCGAGGGCGTCGAGCTCTGCGAGCTGCTCGCCCCCAAGGGCGTGGCTGACGGCGTTCTGACCTGCGATGTCATGGAGCTCGGTGAGCCTGACGAGTCTGGCCGCAGGAGCCCCGTGGCCACCGGCAAGACCCTCGAGGTCCCGGCCACGGCCGTCATCTGCGCCGTGGGCGAGAAGATCGAGACCGGCATCTACGAGGCCGCCGGCGTCCAGACCGACCGCCGTGGCCGTCCCGCCGGCTGCGAGACCGGCGTCGAGGGCGTCTGGGCCGCAGGCGACTGCCGCCGTGGTCC
>ERZ1032473.350-NODE-350-length-12194-cov-50.972815_pt1 | contig 12194 bp, 14 predicted proteins | sample MGYA00518734_ERZ1032473 | MGnify/ENA primary metagenome ERZ1032473 (study PRJEB33719, sample SAMN04261339) | wastewater metagenome | biome: periurban shantytown; feature: human; material: feces | host: Homo sapiens | place: Peru: Lima | collected 2013-01-23 ...
TCAGATATGCCAGTCGCAATGCTTCCGAGAGTGCGGCATCCAGCGTCTCGGGATCAATTCCCTGCCCAGCGGCGAGCTGGTGCATTCCTGCTAGGTCCAGTTCCATATTTCCAAGACCTCCTATATGAAGTTATTCCGAGCGCATGGCCCAATGGTCACAGTCAGATATTAGTCTAATGATTCATGCAGACACGTACCCCTTCTTTCCGCTCGGTTTCTTTTATCGCGAAACGCGTCTGCGCATTGCTTTGCACCGCTATCCTCATGCCGGCGCTGACGGCATGCTCCATGCCCAGGATCGCAGGCAGGGCTGAAGCCGAACAACGGCAAAGCCCGTGCGAGAAGGCCTATTTCGATGCCACCGCCGATAACAAGATCGCACACGACCAGCATCAGCACATCATCCGCCGCTATTTCTCGGCGCAGCAGGCGGTCTCCGCATGGACGAACACCGCGGCGCAATGTCCGGCGCGTTTTGCCGAAGGCACGTTGCGCAGCGCGCAGGCACGTCATATGGCTCGCGCACTGGGCGATCAACTGTCGGTGGCCGTCGCGCCGATCACGCTGTCGCGTTTTGACGATGTCGAATCGCTTGACGTCGATTCCAAGTCCCTTGCCACCGCCGCGCAGGCCGAAGACCGTGCCGGATTCGCCATGGAAGTGCTGGCGGCCCGCAACAGCGGCCATGCGACGCTGGATATCAGCAATCGTCATAAGACCACATCGCAACGGTTCGCATCCTTCTCGGGCACCATTGACGATCGTAGGAAAACGTACGAGGCCACCGCCTTGCTCGCCCACCCCGACACGATGCTCGATTCCGCCACCGGCCTTACGGCACCGACCGACGCCACCATCGAAATGAACTGCGCGCGAAGCGAGATAACGGCAATCGCCGGAAGCTCCAATGCCGCGAACGATCATTCCCAGTCACGCGTCACCAATGCAAAACAGTCGACGGATTCGCGAGCGCAATCCCTGGGCGTGCTTGCCGGTCTGATTGCGGACCGTGTCGAATTGGCGCTTGATTGGGGCTATCCTTCCTTCGACGAAGCGCTGTTCGCCTAAGGACGCACAGTCGGGCGCAAAGCAAGACACGCCGGAAATCACACCGTTGCAGCCAGTCCGATTTGACAATCGCCACCGCTGTGGCACAATTATCAAGTTGCTTGTTTTCAGGTGACGAATGGATAAGTGTCCGAGCGGTCTAAGGAGCACGCCTCGAAAGCGTGTGAGGGCGAACCCCTCCGCGAGTTCGAATCTCGCCTTATCCGCATGCAATGAAGGTTGAAACAATGGCGTTTCGGCCTTTTTTGTTTATCTGCTTTGCATCTGCCGAAATACGGAATCCGGCATCGAGAAAACGTCGGGGAATCAGTATCCCTGCTCGTGCACGGAAGCGTTGACCCACTGGTCCTGCTTGACGTCGCAGCCGGAGAAGATGCCGATGTCGAGCATGCAGTCGCGGTAATCGCGGCCATGGGCGATGGTGATGTAGTTGTCGTCGACCATACGGTTGTGTGTGGGGTCCAAACCGACCCAACGTCCATCATGGTAGATTTCGACCCATGCGTGCGTGGCGCCCTCGCCGCCGAGCAATCCCGCGATGTATCGGGCAGTGAGTCCGACGTGCCGGCACACGGACAGCATGACGTGCGCGTAATCCTGGCATACGCCCTTGCGTTGAGCGAACGCTTCCTCGGCGGTGGTGCGGATGGTGGTGGAGGCCGGCGTGTAGACGAACGTTTTGAACACCTCGTCCATCACCTCACGGGCTTGGTCGATCGGCGTGCAGTCGGCAGGCAGGGACGCGATGCGTTCACGGCAGATGCCGATCAACGCTTCGATGGCCGGCCCCGGCACTGTCAACGCCGAATTGAAGCGGTACAGCGGCTTGTAGATTTCGGATTTGATATGCGCGTTGTCCACGAAGGCGATGCCGGTCACCGAGTAGTTGAACATGGTGTGCGGTTCGGGAATGAATCCGGTCATCACCACGGAATCGAAGGAATCGATGGTGGTTTCGAGTTCCACATCCGGTTCGATTTTGACTGCCACGTCGATCACCTGCTGGCGTGGGCCGGTGGCTGGAATGCAGCGCAGTTGGAAGCGATGGTCGGTCACGGGCGAGCTGAATGAGAGCTTCATCTCATAGTCAAACACCAGTTTCTTCACATCGTCTCCTCAGCGATTATTGTCGTTCCTTCGGCGTTTTCCACGCCGTGGGCCTTGTTCTAGCCGTTATACACGCACCGTGCGATGGCTGTGGCACGTATTCTTCACAGTCGCGCGGCGTCCATGTCCATCGTGTTGAGCATGCCCAGATCCTTCAGATCCTTCGTGGAGATGCGCCCATCGAAATCTTTCAGCAGCATCCCCAGTTTTTCCGCAAGCTCCGCATATCCCCGCTGCGGCAGCTGGCCGACCAGCCAGCGCAATCCTTCGGCGAAGCATTGCGGTACCGGCAGACCGTTCAACGGCAGGATGTAGCTGCCCAGTTTGGCGAGCGGCGCCTTGAGCTCTTCCACGGAATATCCGAATCGTGTGTACAGATCCAGACGTTCCAGATATTTGCCCACGAAAATGAACGATTTCAGAGTCGGTTCGACGGGGGAATTCTCCACACCTCCCCAGAAGGCGAGCATGTTGTCCGCGATGTCGCGGTGTTTGAAGATGTCCGCGTCCGTGCCGCCGTATTCGGATGCCTCCACTATGGAGCTCATGGCCAACTCCACCTGCTGCAACGAGCGAGAACCAAGTTCGGGGCGCAGAATCACCGCGTTGTTGAACGCGTAGACGATGGCGCTGCGTACGGAATCCGGATTCTTCTCGTCGTACAGGAAGCTGTGGATGAACGCGTCGAAATCCTCGAAATCCTCCGGCAGGTCGAGCGCACGGGCGAACGGTCGGAACGCGTCCACATCCGTGTCCATCACACGGTCGTAGAAGGGGAAGAATTGGCTCAGCGTGGTGAATACGCGTTCCGTGTAGCGGCCGAGCCAGAACAGGTTGTCGGCCTTCGACGCGGTGACGAGTGCCAGCGAGTGCTTGCGGGACTGCTCCAGCACGCGCACGACCTCCGAGCCGGGTGCGTAATCATGCTCCACGCCGGTCTCTTTGGCCAGTACCCAGGTGTCCTTGAAACCGCCGCCCTGTGATGAGTTGACGATCATCTGGCCCGGTATGGACGAGTAGCGTGTCAGTCCCGAATACCATGCGTGCGTGTTCTTGCCGGTCACCACGAAGGCGCGCAGGTCGCATTTACGTGGGCTCATCTGTCCGGTTTCGGGGTCCACCACGTCGATGTCCTTGAATTGGATGACCTCCTGCGCGATGAACCGGCGCGGTTCGGCCTTGATGCGTTCGGCCAGTTCCTCTCGTTGCGACCGGTCGAGCGATGAGCCGAACACGACGCCGTAGCCGCCCGCTTCCGCCACATCCTTGATGACCAGTTCGCCGAGCCGGTCGAGTACCTCCTTGCGGTCCTTGTCGAACATCGGCATGTAGGTCGGCGCATTGTGCAGAATCGGCTCTTCGCCGAGATAATAGCGGATCATGTTCGGCACGAAATAGTAGATGGCCTTGTCGTCGGCCGCGCCGTTGCCCGGAGCGTTGACGATCGCCACATTGCCCGACCTGTAGGCGGACAGGATTCCCGGCACGCCGATCACGGAATCCGGGTTGAACGCGAACGGGTCGAGATATTCGTCGGACAGACGGCGGTAGACCACGCCGACGCGGTGTTTCCTGCCGGCATAGTCGAGGAAGTACACTTTGTTGTCCACGACTTCGAGGTCTTCGGGGAACGCGAGCGCCGCGCCGGTTTTCTCGGCCAGGTATGCATGTTCGAAGAACGCGGAATTGTACCTGCCGGGGGTGAGCACCACTGCTATGCCGTCGGTGGAGACGAAATCCATGGATTGGCGCAGCAGTCGTGGATAATCGCGATTGTCGCGCACACGTACGTTGCGGAACAGGCTGGGCGTGATTCTGCGTTCGATATCGCGGGCGAACAGCGGATAGCTGGCACCGGATGGAATGCGCAGATTGTCTTCCAGCACCCACCATTGCCCGTCCTGCCCCTGCACCAGGTCCTCGCCGGCGACGTGCGCGAACACGCCGCCCGGAGGTGTCACGCCGTTGACTTGCGGAAAGTATCCCGCGGACGTGTACACGTATTCTTCCGGCACGATGCCGTCCTTGATGGCCTGCTTGTCGGAGTAGATGTCGCGCAGGTAGGCGTTCAACGCGTTGACGCGCTGTTTCAGTCCGGCTTCCATTCTGTCGAATTCGTCCGATTCGATGATGCGCGGAATCGGATCGTACGGAAACAGCCGGTCATGGTACTCGCCGTTCTTGTAGATGCCGAACCGTACGCCATTACGGCTCAGCTCCCGGTTGATCGACTCCCGACGATCGACCAGTTCCGAAGCCAACCTTCGTGCGGCGGATTCAATCATCGTTCCACGCTCCCTTCCACCCCATGCGAACGCATGCCAATCTGAGGCATCGTGCCTTGATGGAAGAAAAACCTAACGAACCAGCGTTTCCGGAAAACGAAACGGTCTGTTACGACAATGTCTCGGCAATGGACATGACAATCGCCCGTAACATGGCTATGACAATCGCAATAAAGCTACAGTGTGCGCTTGGCGCGAATGGCTTCGGCGCGGACCGCCAGCTGGTCGTCGGCCGGATATTCGATATGCTCCAGCGTCAGTCCTTGCGGCGCGATCGGTCCTGTGGAGCCTTCGCGCAGCGGAGCCGCCATTTTTCCTGCAAACCAGTCGAGGGAACGTTTGCCGATACCGACCTGCACGCAGCCGTTGACGAGGGAGCGCACCATATTGCGTGCAAACGCGTCGGCGACGATCACGAAGCAGACGAGGCCCGATTCCACGGTCGGCGTACGGTACCGCTCCCCCATCGTCATGCCGTCGTCGATAAGCGTCCGCTGCGGTACGCGACGCCAATACGCGGTCTTCACCTCGCGTATGGTGGTGCCGCCCGGATTCGGGGTGGCGAACGAGCCGAAATCGTGCAGGCCGATCGTCATCGCAGCGGCTTCGTTCATGGCTTTGAGGTCAAGTTCATCGTCGATATGCAATACGAAGTTTCTGGTACGAGGGTCCACCTCGCTTGACCTATCGGCGATTCGGTACACGTAGGTACGTTCCAACGCGGAGAAACGCGCGTCGAAACCGTCCGGAGCGGGTGCGATGCCGCGGATTGCGATATCGGCCGGCAGCATGCGCTGAAGTCTGCGGGTAAGCGCGATGACGGGCGGCACGTCCATGTGGCCGACGCAGCGTTTGAGCACGTCCTCGTTGACGTCCAGATGGCATACCTGATGCGAGGCGTGCACGCCGGTGTCGGTTCGTCCGGCCACGGTAAGGCGCAGCGGTTCGGTCGGGTCTCCTTCCGGTACGCGAAGAATGGTATGCAGCACGCGTTCGATTTCGCCCTGTACCGTACGTATTTCGGGCTGTTTCGCCCATCCGTAAAAGCCGGTACCGTCATATGCCAAATCGATGCGTAGTCTCACGGCATCGAGCATAGCAAATGGCTGGCATAGTGAGGCATGTGGCACGACAGTCTTGGCAGCAGACATGACAAAGGCCGGGAACCTTGCGATTCCCGGCCTTCAATCAGCTAAGAGCGATTCACTCGGCGTTCTCAGCGGTAGCCTCTTCAGCGGCGGCTTCCGGAGCCTCGGCAGCGGCAACCTTGGTTGCGGCTTCGGCTTCCTTCACCACGGCCTGCTTCGGGCTCACCGGCTCGGTGACGAGCTCGATGATGGCTGCCGGAGCGGCATCGCCACGACGCGGAGCGATCTTGACGATGCGGGTGTAGCCACCCTCACGCTGCTCCATCTGCTCGGCGATCTCGGTGAACAGCTTGTGCACAACGGACTTGTTGCGGATGACACGCATCACGCGACGACGGCTGTGCAGATCACCACGCTTGGCGAGCGTGATCAGGCGCTCAGCCAGCGGACGAAGGCGCTTAGCCTTCGGCAGGGTGGTGGTGATGCGGCCGCGCTGGAACAGGCTGGTAGCCATGTTCGCGAGCATAAGACGCTCATGAGCCGGGCTGGAGGCCAGACGCGGACCCTTCTTTGGTGTAGGCATTGTTTCTCCTTGAAAGCCCCGTTGGATTCAGGTGGGCAATCGCCCGAACATCCGAATCCAACGAAGCGGTTAGGTCAAAGGCAGCGAATCACTCGTCTTCCGGCGAGAAGAAGGTGCCGCCTTCGAGGTTGTTGGTATCGAAGTTGCCCAGCGGGGAAGCCTTGAGAGCCAGACCCAAGGACTGGAGCTTTTCCTTGACTTCGTCGATGGACTTCATACCGAAATTGCGGATGTCGAGCAGATCCTGCTCAGTGTGGGCGACCAGCTCGCCAATCGTGTGGATGCCTTCACGCTTCAGGCAGTTGTAGCTGCGCTGGGTGAGGTTGAGATCCTCGATCGGAACAGCCATCTCCGGGTTGGTTTCCTCTGCCACCGGGGCAGGTCCAACCTCGACGCCCTCAGCCTGGGTGTTAAGCTCACGGCACAGACCGAAGAGTTCCACCAGGGTGGAGCCTGCGGATGCGACTGCATCGCGCGGGGAGATTGCCGGCTTGGTCTCCACGTCCAGGATGAGCTTGTCGAAGTCAGTGCGCTGTTCAACGCGGGTGGCTTCCACACGATAGCTCACCTTGAGCACCGGGGAGTAAATCGAGTCGACCGGAATACGACCGATCTCGGCGTTATCCTGCTTGTTCATCTGGGCAGGCACATAGCCGCGACCACGCTCGACGGTGAACTCGATTTCGAGTTCACCATCTTCCGCGAGGGTTGCGATATGCATATCCGGGTTGGCGATGGTGACGCCGGCCGGAGGGGTGATGTCACCCGCGGTGGCCTCGCCCTTGCCGCTCTTGCGCAGATACATGACAACCGGCTCATCGTATTCGCTGGTGAGCACGATGCCCTTGATGTTCAGCAGGATCTCGGTAACGTCCTCTTCAACACCCGGCAGAGTGGTGAACTCGTGCGGGACGCCGGAGATACGCACCGAAGTCACAGCCGCTCCAGGGATGGAGCTCAGGAGGGTGCGGCGCAGCGAGTTGCCAAGCGTGTAACCGAAACCAGGCTCGAGAGGCTCGATGGTGAAGCGGGAACGCTGAGGGTTGAGAGATTCCTCGGTAAGTGTCGGACGCTGTGCGATAAGCACTGTGGTTATCCTTTCAGCTTCAGGCCGGTGGTGCACTCACCGGCCATAAGCGGCGTTGGATTGATGATTTCTTCTAGTGCTCAGACGCGACGGCGCTTCGGAGGACGAACGCCGTTGTGTGCCTGCGGGGTGACGTCGGTGATGGAACCGACTTCGAGTCCGGCGGACTGCAGGGAACGGATGGCGGTTTCACGACCGGAACCCGGGCCCTTCACGAACACGTCGACCTTCTTGAGGCCGTGCTCCATAGCCTTGCGGGCTGCGGATTCGGCGGCCATGCCAGCGGCGTACGGCGTGGACTTACGGGAGCCCTTGAAGCCGACATCGCCACCGGACGCCCAGGACACAACTGCGCCGGACGGGTCGGTGATCGAAATGATGGTGTTGTTGAAAGTGGACTTGATGTGCGCCTGCCCAACCGGGACCGACTTGCGGTCGCGGCGACGCGGCTTGCGCGCGGCTTGCTTTTGAGCTGCCATTGACCCTCGTTTCCTAATAACGAATTTGCTTTGTTGTTCAGGCGATGAAACTTACGTCTCGTGGTCTGAACTGACAGCCACCGATTACTTGGTGGCCTTCTTCTTTCCGGCGACCGTGCGCTTCGGGCCCTTGCGGGTACGAGCATTGGTCTTGGTGCGCTGACCGCGCACAGGAAGTCCCTTACGGTGACGCTGGCCTTGGTAGCAGTTGATCTGAATCTTACGACGGATATCCGCATCGATTTCACGACGCAGATCACCCTCGATCTTATAGTTACCCTCGAGGTAGTCACGCAGCGTAATCAGCTGCTCATCCGTCAGATCCTTGACGCGAATGTCCGGGTTGATACCGGTCGCGGCAAGCGTTTCCTTGGCACGAGTACGACCCACACCAAAGATGTAGGTGAGGGCGATCTCGATGCGCTTCTCATTGGGGATGTCGACTCCGGCAAGACGTGCCATTGCGATTCCTTCTGTTTTCCGCAGGTCTTGCACCGAGTCGTCCGGTTTCCCGGCCCGGGCCTGCGTACCCGGGGTTCATATCGCTTGCGCGATCTGTGACTCAGCGCCTGTACTTATTGTGCCGCTGGATCTACTCTCAGCCCTGACGCTGCTTGTGGCGCGGGTTGACGCAGATCACCATGACGCGGCCGTGACGACGGATCACGCGGCAGTTCTCGCAGATCCTCTTCACACTAGGGCTGACCTTCATGGTTTTCCTTTGCTTATGTACCTTACTTGTAACGGTACGTAATACGGCCGCGGTTCAGATCATAAGGGCTCATTTCAAGCACAACACGATCCTGCGGCAGAATGCGGATGTAGTTCTTCCTCATCTTGCCCGAGATGGTTGCGAGCACGATATGCTTGTTCTCGAGTTCAACGCGGAACATCGCGTTCGGCAGTGCTTCCACTACCTGTCCTTCGACTTCAATCACACCGTCTTTAGCCATGAGCCTCGTTCCGTTCCTTGGCGATTACTATGCGTGCCCGAAGACACACCAACTTGCAAGAATACACGAAAGCGGGAATCAAGACACGTTCGGCGTGTCGCGATTCCCGCTTTCGTTGGAAATATGTTATTCTGCTTGGTTTTTCCTTCAGCCAAGCTCCGCCACGATGGTGGCCTGGATCTCGTCGACGGCGCCGACGCCATTGAACGTCTTGAGCAGGCCGCGCTTCTGGTAGATGTTCAGCAGCGGCGCGGTCTCCTTGGCGTACACGTCAAGACGCTTGGCGATGGCTTCAGGGGTGTCGTCGGAGCGGCCTTCGATTTCGGCGCGCTTCTTCATACGCTCCATGAGCACGTCGTGATCTGCATCCAGTGCGACGACCGCGTCAAGCGGGGTGTCCAGCTCGCCCAGGATGGCGTCGAGAGCCTCGACCTGGGAGGCGTTGCGCGGATAGCCATCGAGAATCCAGCCGTTCTTGGCGTCGTCCATGGCCAGACGGTCCTTGACGATCTTGTTGGTCAGCTCGTCCGGCACAAGCTCGCCCTTGTCGATGTACTTGAGCGCTTCGACGCCGAGCTCTGTCTTGTTCTTGATGTTGTAGCGGAAGATATCGCCGGTGGAGATCGCCGGGATTCCGTAGTGCTCGCTCAGCAGAGCGGCCTGGGTGCCCTTGCCTACGCCCTGCGGGCCCATGATCAGCAGTCGCATGTGTTGTTCTCCGTTTCGTTCATTCCCCTCAACGGGGATTTTCGGATGATGGATTACTTAACATAAAAATCGTGATACCGCTCCCGATCAACGGAAACGGCATCACGATTCAAGTGGTTACTTACCTTCCTTGTGGTCGGTGTCCTCGAACAGGAAGCCAGCGTACTGGAACTGTTCGGTCTGGGCCTTGGCCTGGCGCAGGGTGTCGAGGCCGACGCCTGCGATGATCAGGATGGTGGTGCCGCCGAACGGCAGCTTGGTGTTCAGGTTCAGCGCCATGATGAGCACCGTCGGGATAAGCGCCACGAACAGCAGGTAGACGGCGCCGACCGTGTTCAGACGGTTCATCACGTAGCTCAGGTAGTTGCTGGTGGCGCTTCCCGCGCGGATGCCCGGAATGAAGCCGCCGTACTGCTTCATGTTGTCGGCGGTCTCGTCCGGGTTGAAGGTGATCTCCGTGTAGAAGAAGCAGAAGAACACGATCATCAGCGCGTACAGTGCGATGTACCACACGGATGTGGTGTTGGCCAGGTTGGAGTTGATCCACTTGACCCAGGACTGGTCGGAATTGCCGAACTGCGCGATCAGCGTCGGCACGGCCAGGATGGAGGATGCGAAAATCGGCGGGATGACGCCGCTCATGTTGATCTTCAGCGGCAGGTAGGTGGAGGAGCCACCGTACATCTTGCGGCCGATCATACGGCGGGTGTACTGCACCGGAATACGACGCTGGGCAAGCTCGACGTAGATGACAAGGATCATGATGACCAGCAGGGTGCCGACGACCGCGGCGAACTTGCCCCAATTGCCATCGGTGCCGTTGGTGCCCCAGCCGATCTCCCACAGCTGCGGCAGGAAGCCGGAGCAGATGGACATGAAGATAAGGATGGACATGCCCTGGCCGAGGCCCTTATCGGTGACCAATTCGGCCATCCACATGATGAGGCCGGTGCCGCCGGTCATGATGAGCACCATGACCACGAGATTCCACACGGAACCGTCCGGAACGACCTGGGAGCACTGGTAGTTGAACAGCGCGCCGGAACGTGCGGTCACCAGGATGGTGGTGGACTGCAGCACGGCAAGGCCGATGGTCAGATAACGGGTGTACTGGGTCAGCTTGGCTTCGCCGGACTGGCCTTCCTTGTGCAGTGCCTCGAAACGAGGGATGACCACACGCAGCAGCTGGATGACGATCGATGCGGTGATGTACGGCATGACGCCCAATGCGAAAATCGACAGCTGCAGCATGGCGCCGCCGGAGAAGAGGTTCACCAGACCGATAAAGTTCTCAGAAGCGTTGTTCATCTTGCCGACGCACTGCTGGACGACGGTGTAATCGACGCCAGGGGTCGGGATGAATGAACCGATACGATAAATGATGATGATACCAAGGGTGAAGAGGATTTTATTCCTCAATTCCTTGGTCTTCAAGGCCTGGATTAACGTCCTCACCTGGGGTTCCTTCCATCGTCGTGCGCACCTGCGCACACGTGCAAAAACAGACTCTAACGCTCGAGTCTAGCGTACGGCGTCTACCGATATGGCGTTTTCGTCATTATTCGTCTGTTTTTTTGTTTTTCCATGCATGATTGCATTTTGACTGCAAACGAATAAGGCTTCCCCCGCCCTAAAGCGGGGGAAGCCTCATGTCTGAGCTTCAGTCAGCTACATTCCGTTGGAATCAATCCTCGGAAATGGAGCCGCCAGCAGCCTCGATCTTGGACTTAGCGGAAGCGGAAGCCTTGACACCCTTGAGAGTGTAGGCAGCCGAAACCTCGCCGTCGCCCAGGACCTTGACCGGGAAGCCGTTGCGGACGGCACCCTTGGCAACCAGATCAGCCACGGTGATCTCGCCGCCCTGCGGGAACAGTTCCGCAAGAGCAGCCACGTTGACGACCTGGTATTCCTTCTTGAACGGGTTCTTGAAGCCACGCAGCTTCGGAAGGCGCATGTACAGCGGCAGCTGGCCACCTTCGAAGCCCGGACGAACCTGATAGCGCTTCTTGGTGCCCTTGTCGCCACGGCCCGAGGTCTTACCCTTGGAGCCTTCACCACGGCCGACGCGAATGCGATCCTTCTTGGCGCCCGGAGCCGGCTTCAGGTCATGCATCTGCAGAATATCTGCCATAATCAGTCAGCCTCCTCAACGGTGACCAGGTGACGGAGAACCAGCAGCTGGCCACGAAGGGCCGGGGTGTCCTCACGAGTCACGGTCTTGCCAATCTTGTTCAGGCCCAGAGTCTGAGCCGCAGCACGCTGCTTCGGAGTGGAGTTCACCAGACCGTGGTGCAGCTTGATGTTCAGGTTAGTCATCACTCACCGTCCTTCTGAGCGGCCTTGGCCTGTGCTTCTTCACGGGCCTTGCGAGCCTCGGCGATGCCTTCGGCGCGAGCACGCAGCAAGGAGTCAGGAGCCACCTCTTCGAGGGACATGCCACGACGAGCTGCGATCTCTTCCGGCTCTTCGAGCTTCTTGAGAGCGTCGACAGTTGCACGCACCACGTTGACGGCGGTGGCGGAGCCCATCGACTTGGTCAGGACGTCGGTGATGCCAGCGCATTCCATGACGGCGCGGACTGCACCGCCGGCGATAACGCCGGTACCCGGAGCAGCCGGGCGCAGCAGCACGGTGCCAGCGGCATCGTGGCCGATCACCGGGTGGGTGACGGTGCCCTTGATGCGCGGCACGGTGAACATGTGCTTCTTGGCATCCAGCTGGCCCTTGGCGATTGCAGCCGGGACCTCACGGGACTTGCCGTAGCCGACACCGACGGTGCCCTTGCCGTCGCCGACCACCACGAGGGCGGCGAAGCTGAACGTACGACCACCCTTGT
>ERZ1032473.360-NODE-360-length-12054-cov-32.206267_pt1 | contig 12054 bp, 10 predicted proteins | sample MGYA00518734_ERZ1032473 | MGnify/ENA primary metagenome ERZ1032473 (study PRJEB33719, sample SAMN04261339) | wastewater metagenome | biome: periurban shantytown; feature: human; material: feces | host: Homo sapiens | place: Peru: Lima | collected 2013-01-23 ...
AAGATCAGTTGCGTGAGGCTGTGCGCCGGGTGGCTGCTGTACTAGCGTAGTTTTTTTCCTGCGTAGCCTTTTATGCATGAACTGGCGATTGCGGTGCGATGCCTTGCATCTCCGCCGTTTGATTTCTATGGAGCCGACTGGTGCGGTGACTGCCGTCGAGCCAAGGCAGCATTGGACCGTTTCGGGGTCGCCTACAACCTTCATGATATCGAGCATGAGGATGGTGCTGCAGAGAAAGCCATTGCGATCAGCGGACAACAGCACATTCCCGTGATTCGGTTCGCCGCCGATGGCTCATGGCTGGTGGAGCCTTCGGCCACACAGCTGCAAGCCAAATGCAAGGAGCTCGGCCTGCTCTGATTCAACATTTCGTATGCCATCTCACGAGCCGGACAAGGAGAATTATCTCCTGTTCGGCTCGTAGACGTATGTGGGTCGGCTTCCGGACGGTCGATGTCCGGCTTCTGGATGGACTTTGCCCAGCTCGCGGACACTGTCTACACACGATTGCATTCTTTGGTAAATTTTTACTTGGGTTCGGCAATGGTTGCAGAACCTACGAAAGGTCGTGCAACAAGACCTTTAAAGAGAAACCAAAGAAGGGAGTAATGCCATGCCGTTCCTTATTGCGCTCCTTGCCATTGCGCTGATCATCGCTTTCCTGTTCCTGTCCACGTTGTTCATCGTGCCGCAGCAGCAGGCCTACATCATCGAACGTTTCGGCAAGTTCAACAAGGTGCAGTTCGCGGGCATCCATATTCGTATTCCGTTCGTGGATCGCATCGCCATGAAAACCAACATGCGGGTCAACCAGCTCAACGTGCAGTTGGAAACCAAAACGCTCGACAACGTGTTCGTCACCGTCGTGGCCTCTACCCAGTTTCGTGTCGATCCCAGCAATGTGGCGACCGCATACTACGAGCTGCGCGACCCGGCCGGTCAGCTGCGTTCCTACATGGAGGATGCGCTTCGCTCCGCCATTCCTGCATTATCTTTGGACGATGCATTCTCCCGCAAGGACGATGTCGCTTTTGACGTGCAGAAGACTGTCGGCAATGAAATGTCCCGCTTCGGTTTCACCGTGGTCAAAACGCTGATCACGGCCATCGATCCGAGTCCACAGGTCAAGAACGCCATGGATTCCATCAACGCGGCACAGCGTGAAAAGGAAGCCACTCGCCAGCGTGCCGAAGCCCAGCGTATCCAGATCGAAACCCAGGCTGCCGCCGAAGCTGAGAAGACGCGTCTTCAGGGTGAAGGCCAGGCTAATTATCGTCGTGAGATCGCCAACGGTATCGTCGACCAGATTAAGAGTCTGCAGGCTGTCGGCATGAATGTGAACGACGTGAACAATGTGGTGCTGTTCAACCAGTATCTCGACACCATGCGTAATCTTGCCTCGTCGCAGAACGCGAAGACGGTGGTGTTGCCTGCTTCGACGCCTGGTGGCTTCAATGAGATGCGCGACCAGATCATCCAGGCCATGATGTCCGCGGACGAAGCTGCGAAATAGTCGCACAATAACCGCAACGTCATATTAAATGCATTGACACCAAGTGGGGACGTCCCGTAAAAGGATGTCCCCACTTGCGTTTGATGCTGATGCGGTGTTATGCGTGAACTTGGTTATCTCGGGGTGTTCCCTTAAGGGGTGCGAAGAACGGGGAAACAGTATAAACTCGGTCACGGATCAAGCGCGTTAGACGCCGTATGGGGGCAAAGAGGACTATGGCGAATATTGAAGGTCAAGAGTTGGTGATGGGGACGCGCAGACCCATCATCGAAGTGAAAAACCTGCGTAAGGAGTATCCAGTGCTCGACGAGACCGTCGTGGCATTGGAACGTATCAATCTCACCATTCCGCAAGGTCAGATCTGCTGTATCTATGGCGAATCCGGTTCCGGCAAATCCACTCTGCTCAACCAGCTTGCCGGCATGGAAAAACCAACCAAGGGTGGCGTACGCATCAGGGGAGTGCCCATCTCCCGTCTTGACGAACGGCAGCTGGCGGAATTCAGACAGAAGCATCTCGGCTTCGTATTCCAGTCATACAATCTGCTGCCCAATCTGACCGCCGTTGAAAACGTGGCAATGCCGTTGATGTTCCAAGGCATGCCAAAAAACAAGCGCGAGGCAATCGCCAAGAAAATGCTGAAACGAGTAGGGCTCGGCAAACGCATGAACCACTATCCGACGCAAATGTCAGGCGGTCAGCAGCAGCGCGTCGGCATTGCGCGAGCGTTCGCATCGCGGCCGCAAGTCGTATTCGCCGACGAACCGACCGGCAATCTCGATTCCAAAACCAAAAACGACGTGATGGACATGATCTGCACGTTCGCACGAGACCTGAACCAAACCATCGTGCTCGTCACGCACGATGACAATATGGCGCAATATGCCGATCGTATCGTAACGCTGCTTGACGGGCGCATCATCGATGACCGTCTGGTGAATAACGCATGACAGCAAGAAGAGAAAGGAAAACCATGAGTAACGGCAGCCATTCCGCAAAATTCATCAACATGGTCATCGCACTGGTGGCATCCGCCGTCATCGCGTTGACCTGCATCGTGCCGACGGCGCTCGCAGAAGACGGCGATGGCACGGACGCCGGCAACGGCGGTTCTACCGTGCAGCCGGCGGGTCCGGTGCCGAATATCATCATCACCAACTTCACGTATGGCGACGGTTCCGTGGCGGTCGGCACGAATTTCGATCTTGGCTTCACCTTCCAGAATATGGGCAAGGTCGCGGTCGGCAATATGGTCGTGACCGTTGACGGCGGCGAGAATTTCGCCATTTCCGGCGGTACGAACACGTTCTATTACGATTCGCTGTGGGCGGGTTACTCGCTGACGCAGACTGTGCCCATGCAGGTGCTGTCGAGCGCGAAGAACGGTGCGCAGGGCATCGATATCAACTTCAAATACGAGTATGTCGATGGCGACACTCGCAACTCCAACACTTCGGATATTAAGATTTCCGTACCTGTTTCACAGCCTGACCGTTTCGAACTGGGTGATCCCGTGCTTCCCGGCACCGTCAATGCTGGCGAGGAATCCACTATTTCCATGGACTATGTGAACAAGGGCAAGGGGGATGTGTCCAACGTCGAAGCGTCCATCGAGGGCGACGGCATCACCGCCACACAAGCCACACAGTATATTGGCAATGTGGCATCCGGCGCTTCCGGCTCCATTGGATTCGCTTTCACCGCAGCTGCGGCCGGCGAATATGATGCCAAACTGAAGGTGATGTACGAGGATGCCGATGGCCAGCAGCAGACCAAGGAATCGCCGGTGAAAATCACGGTGTCTGAGGCACCGGCCCCCGTCGATCCAGACACGGATGTTGACCCGCAGGAAAACCAGGGCATTCCGGCTTGGGTGTGGATTGTCGTTGCCGCGGCTGTCGTTGCTGTGATCGTCATTGTGGCCGTAGTGGTTGTGCGTCGCCGTAAGAAGGCGAAGAAGGCGGCCGAGGATGATGATTGGGATTGGGATTCCACCGATTCGCATACTGGCACTGATACTGATGGCACTGCCGATACGGCTGGCACTACGGCAGGCGCTATTGATGCGCCGACCCAGGTGATTGATTCCGTGCCCTCCATCAAGGAGTGAGCATGCGTTTTTCGGATATCGCACGTTCGTGCATGCAGAATCTGCTGCGTCGCAAATCGCGTACGGTTCTTACGGTGCTTGGCGTGATCGTCGGCTGCTGTTCAATCGTGCTCATGATTTCCATTGGCCAAGGCATCAACGAACAGAACGAGCAGATGCTCAAAAACATGGGCAACCTGAACGACATCACCGTATACGCGGACGGCGGAAGTTCGCATTCCACGGCAACGTCATCCAGCGTGAGCGGTGCTGGCAGCGAACAGGCGAAACTCGACGATGACGCCGTGCAGAATTTTCGCAGCATTGCCGGTGTGGCTGGAGTGCTTCCGCAGAAAACGATGTCATACAGTGTGGATGCCACGCAAGGAGCTGGCTCCCGGTACGTGTCGCAATATGTCAACGTGGTGGGAGTCGATGCCACGCAATTGGAAGAATCCGGCTATAAATTGGCCAGCGGACGTCTTCCGATGCGTGCCGGCGAAGTGTTGGCGGGCAAATCCTTCGTGTATTCGTTCTACGACAAGTATGCGTCAGATCCGAGCAATCATCGTATAGAAGCGGGCGGTTATTACTGTGATGAGCACGGTTGCGCCCAATCCGAAGGCGAAGACCCGTTCTTCGATATGCTGAACTCCAAAATCACGCTGATTACCGGAGCCAACTATCAAAGTCCCGACGACTACCGCAAGGTGGGCAGCGGATCCGTGGCGCCATCCGATTCCGGCAGTGGTGAGAGTCCCACCATTACCATGCCATACACTGTGGTGGGTGTCATTGATTCCTCCGCCAACAACTATGATGCGTTCACTTCCGGCATTGTGATGAGCATCGACGATATGAAAACGTTGAACGCCAAAATATCGGGGGACACCAAGGCCAACACGTCAAGCAAGGTCGTTTACGATCAGGTACTGGTGCACACCCAAGACATCAAAGACGTTGCCGACGTTGAAGCGCAAATCAAGGGCGCCGGTTATCAGACTTCCTCGTTTGAGCAAACGCGTAAGGAGATCGAAAAGCAGTCGCGGGGCATCCAGTTGGCTTTGGGCGGCATCGGCGCGGTGTCGTTCTTCGTTGCCGCGATTGGCATTGCCAACACCATGATCATGTCGGTGTCGGAACGTACTCGCGAAATCGGCATTATGAAGGCTCTCGGCTGCTATGTGCGCGATATTCGCATGATGTTCCTATGTGAGGCTGGCGCGATTGGCCTAGTTGGCGGTGTGATTGCCTGCCTGATTTCCGCAATCGGTTCGATAGGTATCAATATGGCGTCTTTGGGTGGATTCAGTGTTGAGAATCTCGGCAAGGCGATTATGGGCGGCGACGATGTGAGTCGTATTTCGGTGATTCCATGGTGGCTTTTTGTGGTGGCCATGCTGTTTTCGATTGCCGTTGGCGTGGTCGCAGGTTTCGGCCCTGCCAATAAGGCTGTGAAGATTCCGGCTTTGGATGCCATCAAGAATGATCAGTGATTGCTGATTGCGTTACTGCTTACAGATTGGCGGGAATGGTCTTGCGGATATAACGACCGTTCCCGCCAATTCGTTGATGCACATTAATTATTCGTTGAGAATATCGTGAATTCGAGAGACGATGGTTGCCGCGGTCAATCCGTAACGTTCATTAAGCTCGTCAAGCGGCACTCGATCGGTGAACTCTTTGGATGCACCAAAATTCAGCACACGAACGTGAGAAGCTTTGGCATTATTGGAATTTGCGTAGAACGCGGTGACCTTCTCACCCCATCCGCCTTCCAACTGGCCATCCTCCAACGTAACGACCAAACGATGCCCATCGGCAAGCATCGTCAGCAATTCGGCATCCATCGTGGAATACTGCAATGCGTCAACAAGCGTCGCAGTGATCGCAGCATGCGTCTCATCATCTTCAGCAAGCGTCGACGTGACTTCCGCAGCCAACGGCATGGTGTTACCGAGTCCAAGAATCGCAACATCTTTGCCGGGCTGAACAATCTGATAGCGGGAGAATGGGCATTCCCCGGCAATATTGACGGCTGGATTATGCTCTTCGGCACGCTGCAACGGGTCGAATGCCATATCGGCGGCACGTTCGAGTGAAAGAATCTGCTCGCCAGGCATACGAATCGCCACCACGCCATGGTCGGACGGGCCGGTTGCCCAAGCCAGCATGTCAAGCATCTGTTCGCCGCTTGCGGGAGCCAAACAGGTCACGTCAGGAACATTGGCGAACATCGTCATATCGAATGTGCCTGAATGCGTGTTGTCGGCTCCGGAAATTCCCGCACCGAAAATCAGCAGTGTGGCAGGAATATGATTCAACGCCAACTCTTGTTGCAGCTGGTCGAAGGTGCGCTGGAAGAACGTGGCAGAAGTCGCAAGCACGGGGCGGCCGCCCGCTTTGGCGATGCCCGCGGCGAACGCAGCCGCATGCTCTTCCGTAATGCCGGTATCAACGTAATGCGCGCCCGCACGCTCGCGAAAATCTCGTGTGATGCCGTTCGATCCAGGGGTTGCGGGGGAGATGACCACCAATCCTGGCTCGTTGCTGAAACGGCGTTCCAACGATGCCATGGCCATTTCGCCATAGTATTTGCGTGCGTCGAGCGGCTTGCCGAGCGAGGACTCCGGATCCTGCCAATGATTGGCCTCGCATTGGCCCGCATGAGGTTGAGGATTGGTCTGATTGCAGCCATCCGAACCGTTGCCGGACTCCGTGTCATCGTCGAAGCCCAAACCTTTGGTGGTGTGAACATGCACTACGATCGGGTGGTCGATGCCTTTGACCTCGTTCAGCACCTCCACCAGCGTGTCAACATCATTGCCCTGCTCCACATAGCGGTAATCCAAGCCGAATGCCTTGAACAGGTTCAGTTCCGCAGTACCATTTGACGCACGCAATTTGGCAAGCTGGCCGTACATGCCACCGAAATCCTCAGCGATCGACATTTCATTGTCGTTGACGATGATAATGAGATTGCCGCCCTGCTCAGCCGCGTTGTTCAGCCCCTCGAAAGCGATTGCTGAACTCAAGGAACCGTCTCCAATAATGGATACGACATTGCCGATAGCGCTTTCGCCTGTTGCAGCGCGTTGCATATCGCGGGTTTTGGCGAGACCGCACGCGAGTGAAATCGAAGTGCCGGTATGACCAAGCACAAACGAATCATGCTCGCTTTCCAACGGATTGGTGAAACCAGTCACCTCGCCGAATCGGGATTCGTCGAGATACGCTTCGGCACGTCCGGTAAGCATCTTGTGCACGTAGCTTTGGTGTGACACGTCGAAAATAAAACGGTCGTGAGGCGAGTTGAACACGCGATGCAAGGCCACGGTGAGTTCCACCACGCCAAGATTTGAGCCGATATGCCCGCCATGCTTCCTGCCGTAATCAAGTAGCGTGGTGCGGATTTCAAAGCATAAATCGCGTAATTGTTGGGCTGAAAGGGCATGTACGTCCGCAGGAGTGTGAATCGAACTCAAAATGCCAGCGGTCATCGTGCGCAATCACCCTTCCCTACGATCAGTGCAACCAAATGCGAAATCTTATCCCACTGTATGCCCCGACGAGGGTGTTTACGGGCAAAGGAGCGCAAAGTCTTCTCAACTTGAGGCACAATAGAGGTGTTTGCAATCGTGAAAAGCAGTTATTCGCAAAGGAGCGCGAACATGAAAGCCGTATATGCCACCGGAACGAATTATGATAATCCGCTGTCTATGCTCGAAGTGGGCGATATGCCCGAACCTGAAACCAAGCCATTCTGGTCCACCATTCGTGTGAAATCAGTGAGCGTGAACCATCATGACGTGTGGAGCCTGCAAGGTGTGGGGCTTGCCGACGAGCAGACGCCGATGATCCTCGGCACCGATGCGGCCGGCGTGCTGCAAGAAGACATTCCCGTGAGCAAGGGGCTTAAGGCCGGCTCCGAAGTGGTGCTGTACACGCTCATCGGCACCGATGGGGCCGGAGTCATGCCGGGGGAGCGTCGTTCGATTCTTTCCGAACGGTACGCGGGAACCATGGCCGAATACACGCAGGTGCCCAGCGCCAACGTGTTTGCCAAGCCTGAGAATCTCAACTTCGATGAGACTGCAGCATTGGGCACCAGCTGGCTTACCGCATATTCTTTGCTGTTCACGTCGGCGAATGTGAAACCGGGAGATACGGTGCTTGTTCAAGGTGCCGGCGGAGGCGTGTCGACCGCTGCGATCCAGCTTGCCCATGCGGCTGGATTGGAAGTGTTTGTTACCTCACGTAGCGAAGACAAGCGCAATCGTGCATTGGGAATCGGCGCTGACGCGGTGTTCGAATCGGGTGCGCGACTGCCTCGCAAGGTGGATGCCGTCATCGAATCCGTCGGAGCGTCCACTTGGAGCCATTCCGTCAAATCCGTGCGCCCAGGAGGCACCATCGCCATCTGTGGCGCGACCACGGGCGATCAGCCTGGCGCCGAACTTACGAGAATCTTCTTCCAAGATATTCGTGTGCAAGGCAATACCATGGGTTCTCGCGAGGATTTCGCACGTCTGTTGAAATTCGTGGAACATGCCGATCTGCACCCGGTCATCGACTCCGCATATGCGATCGATGATGCGCGACTTGCGTTTTCCAAAATCGTGAATGGCGACGTTTTCGGGAAAATCATGTTACACATCTAGCCGATTGCGTAAAGTAAGCGGTGTTCAAGAACATGTTCTTTTGGATTCTTTCGGAGGTCCTTGATGGCAGACAACAAGCCTGAAGTCGCAGTGATTATGGGGTCGGCGAGCGATTGGGAAACCATGAAGCATGCCTGCGAGATGCTTGACCAGTTCGAAGTGCCGTACATGAAGCAGGTGATTTCCGCGCACCGCACCCCGGAATTGATGGGTGAGTTCGCGCATAATGCCCGTGCCAACGGCCTGAAGGTCATCATCGCCGGCGCTGGCGGCGCGGCGCACCTGCCGGGCATGGTGGCGGCCCAAACCACCCTGCCGGTCATCGGCGTGCCGGTGCGTTCCCATGCGTTGTCCGGCTGGGATTCGCTGTTGTCCATCGTTCAGATGCCGGGCGGTATTCCGGTCGCCACCACTGCGGTCGGCAATTCCGGTGCCACAAACGCGGGCCTTTTGGCTGTGAGCATTCTGAGCACTACCGATGAGCGTCTGGCCAATGCCCTGCAGGAATACCGTGACTCGCTGAAGGAAAAGGTGGCTGAATCCAATGCCCAGCTTGTCTGAGGAAACCAACGGCCGTGTTGAAAGGCTGATGCCGGGTGCCACCATCGGCATCATCGGTGGCGGTCAGCTTGGCCGTATGATGGCGTTGTCTGCCCGCTATATGGGCTTCCGCATCGGAGTTCTCGACCCGACACCGGACTGCCCGACCGCGCAGGTGGCTGATTTTCAGGTCACTGCCGAATATGACGACATCACCGCAATCCGCGAACTGGCCGAAAAATCCGATGTACTCACGTACGAGTTCGAAAACGTGAACGCTGACGCCATCGACGAAGTGCGCGCGCTTGCAGCGGCACCGCAAGGCACCGATCTGCTGCGCGTTACGCAGGATCGCGTCAACGAGAAGCAATTCATCAACGACCATGGCACGCCGACCGCACCGTGGAAGGCCGTCAACAGTGTTGAGGAGCTTGACTCGGCACTCGATGAGATTCACTACCCGGCCGTGCTCAAAACCCGTTCCGGCGGTTATGATGGCCATGGCCAGACGGTACTGAAATCCGATGCCGATCTTGAAAGGGTGCGTGCCCGTGCCGATCGCGGCGGCGGATTCCCGCCAAGCATTCTCGAAGGCTTCGTCGACTTCGCATTCGAAGCAAGCATTCTCGTTGCGGGCAACGGCAAGGATTACGTGACCTTCCCGATCGTGCGCAACGAGCATCGCAACAATATTCTGCACATGACCATCGCTCCTGCCGAAGTCAGCGAAGCCGTGGCGAAGGAGGCGCACGAACTCGCGTTGCGCTTGGCGCAGGGCTTCGAATTGGCGGGCATTCTCGCCATCGAACTGTTCGTCACCAAGGATGAGCGGGTCATCGTCAACGAGCTTGCGCCTCGCCCGCATAATTCCGGCCATTACACCATCGAGGCATGTTCGTTCGACCAGTTCGATGCGCATATTCGAGGCATCGCGGGTTGGCCGCTCGAACAGCCTGAACTGCTCAAGCCGGCCGTTATGGTCAATGTGCTCGGCCAGCATGTGGCACCGACCCGTGCGCTGATCGCCGAGCATCCGGAATGGAGCATGCACGACTATTGCAAGGCCGAAGTGCGCCATGACCGCAAGATGGGTCATATTACCGTGCTGACCAACGATACTGAGCAGACCGTGGCCGATCTTGAGCGGACTGGCTGCTGGGATGATTTGAAATAAACCTAGACGGTAGGTTTCGTGTGCCGGCCTTTCCTTCAAGGATTGGCCGGCACACGAAGTCATCAAGGATGGACGTAGATTGGTAGACGGACGCGTGGAGCGCAATACCAAACAAAAAGAACTGATTCATGATGCTCTGAAGGCAAGTGATGAATTCATTTCCGCACAGGATCTGCATCGCAAGCTGGAAGACGAAGGCGTGAAAGTGGGACTCGCCACCGTATATCGTCAGTTGAACGCGCTGGCTGAGGCTGGGGAAGCCGACACTGTGCGTTTGGAAGGTCAGCAGCTGTTCCGTCTGTGCGGCGATGATGGCCATCACCATCATCTCGTATGTACGAACTGCGGCAAAACCGTGGAAATCGAATCACCATCCGAAACATGGCTACGTGGCATCAGTACAAAATATGGTTTTACCATCGAACGGCATACGCTGGAAGTATTCGGACTCTGCTCCGACTGCCAGAACAAGGTGCGTTAGTAATTCCAGCAATCGTAGTGAGAATGTACTCGAATGGCGAAATCATACGAAATGAGATATCGCCATCCAAACTGCCTGTACCCCCATTATGTTTTTGCGTTTTCATCGGTATATCCATAAGAAAATCAGAAGAAACTGTGGATGAAATCGATCATTATATCTTTTTGTCAGATATAGCCGCGAAAATGGTGCCTTAGTGTCGCCGTAAGGCGGGAAACGAAGTGAACTGACACGTTACGAGTGGAGAGACACACTTGACGAACGAATCCGTGAATAACGAGACGATTGAGGAACTGAGGATCTCGACGATCGATCCAAACGCACCCGCCAAGGAACGTAAGGAATTCCCCGGGTGGTTGTACGGCGTACTGTTTGTGGTGTTCGATATCATCGGCGTGGCCGCGCTGCAGATCGGCGTCAGCCAAGTCACCACACGCGTCAAGCTATCGAACAACATGTGGCTGACTGGTTGGGGCTTCGTCACCAAAATGTTCACCAGCCTCAACTTCGTGGCTGTGCTCAACCTGATTCTGTGGGGCATGCTCTATGTGATACTGCTCATGCTCATCAACCGTTTCTGGATTGCCACTCCCATTTTTTTGGCGGTGACGTTCATTAGCGCGGTGATTGAGCATTTCAAAGTATCCATACGATATGAGGCGATTCTGCCCAGTGACTTGAACTTCCTGAAAGCCGACGCGGGCAACCTCATGAGCTTCATGCCGGCCGGAGCGCAATGGACGATTTTGCTTGCGGTTGGAATTTTTGCCTGTTTTGTCTCATTGTTCGTGTTTTTGAATCACCGCGATGGACGTCATGGCAAGCTGTTTCGTGGGGACGACAAGCAGTCGCGTTCGTTGAATGCGATTGTTCGACTGCTGCTGATCATCGTGCCGGGAACGTTCTTCACACTGTATTCTATGCAGGTAAGCACCGTTGGATCTTGGGCGAAAAACTTTTCTTCCGCAATGGGCGATATGCCTTCCATGTGGGATTCCGTATACGACGCTCAGCGTAATGGTCCGCTGGTGGCGTTTACCCGCCAGCTCAATCCGAGAGTCATGGTCAAGCCGGATAATTATTCCGAGGAAACCATGAAGGATGTCGCGGCCCGCTATACGAAGGAAGCGAAGAAGATCAACTCGAAACGCTCCGCGAATATGACCGACAGCACAGTGATCTATGTGTTGTCTGAATCGTTCTCCGACCCGTCTCGTGTGCCGGGATTGAAGGTCAACAAGGATTCCATGCCCAACATCCGCTCCATCAAAGAGGACACAACTTCCGGTTTGATGCTTTCGTCCGGATATGGTGGCGGAACCGCCAATCTTGAATATATGGGATTGACCGGTTTGAGCATGGCGAATTTCGATTCGTCGCTTACCAGCCCATACCAGCAGCTCGTGCCGAGCGAGCATTGGACGCCGACCATCAACCAGCTGTGGGGTGCGGCGAAGAATTCCATCGGACTTCATCCGTATGAATCGTCCATGTATTCACGTGCCACCAACTATAAGAAGTTCGGATTCTCGCACTTCTATACGTTGACCGGTCCGGACGTCATCTCGCATCAAGACAAGATCGACGATTCGCCGT
>ERZ1032473.377-NODE-377-length-11687-cov-5.502923_pt1 | contig 11687 bp, 7 predicted proteins | sample MGYA00518734_ERZ1032473 | MGnify/ENA primary metagenome ERZ1032473 (study PRJEB33719, sample SAMN04261339) | wastewater metagenome | biome: periurban shantytown; feature: human; material: feces | host: Homo sapiens | place: Peru: Lima | collected 2013-01-23 ...
CGTGCTCGAGGCAGGCCAGGCCGTGGTGGGTGGCCAGGAGCTTGAGCTTCTCCATGGTCAGGAGGTTGTCGTCAATGGCAAGGGAGCCCTGCTCGAAGATGGGGGCGAGCTCGTGCTGGCCGGGGGCGACCTCGTTGTGCTTGGTCTTGGCGGGGACGCCGAGCTTCCAGAGCTCGTCGTCGACCTCCTTCATGAAGGCGTTGACCGTCGGGCGGATGGCGCCGAAGTAGTGCTCCTCGAGCTCCTGGCCCTTAACCGGCTCGCAGCCAAAGAGCGTGCGGCCACACATGATGAGGTCCGGGCGCTTCTGGAAGTCCTCCTCCTTGATGAGGAAGTACTCCTGCTCGGGGCCGACGGTGGTCATGACGTGCTTGGCGGGACGGCCGAAGAGCTCCAGCACACGCTTGGCCTGGCCCTCAAGAGCCACCTGGGAGCGCAGCAGCGGGGTCTTCTTGTCAAGCGCCTCGCCGGTATAGGAGATGAAGGCCGTGGGGATGCATAGGACCTCGTCTTTGATGAAGGCGGGGCTGGAGGGGTCCCAGGCGGTGTAGCCGCGGGCCTCGAAGGTGGCGCGCAGGCCGCCGGAGGGGAAGGAGGAGGCGTCCGGCTCGCCCTGGATGAGCTCCTTGCCCGAGAACGACATGAGGACGCTGCCGTCGTCCTTGGGCGTGATGAAGCTATCGTGCTTCTCGGAGGTGATGCCCGTCAGCGGCTGGAACCAGTGCGCGTAGTGCGTCGCGCCCTTCTCCAGCGCCCACTCCTTCATGGCGTGGGCCACCTCGTTGGCGATGCTCAGGTCGAGCTTCTTGCCCTCCTCGATGACCTGCTTGAGCTCCTTGTAGGTAGGCTTGGGAAGCCTCTCCTGCATCACGGCATCCGTGAACAGGAGGCTTCCGTACTCCTCGGTGACCTTGTCCTTGCCCATGTGCGCCTCTTTCCGTCTAGTAGTTTGGCGTGCTTGGCTTACGGGAGAAAACTCTAGTTGCCCATTGTTACACGTCAATTAAGGCAAGGTGTCCCCAGCGAACCACCCAAATTGCAAAAAACGCCCGGCAATGAGGCGTACGACGACCGGACGGTGCCCTTCATCTATGTGAGGGGCCCGTGAAGAAGGGCGCGCCACGGGACTAGCGGCACTCTGCCGGGGCAATATCTAACACCGTTATTTGCTTCTAGTGTTAGGAGATTTCAGTGGAAGGAGATTCCGAGGACTTCCGCGCACTGGCGCAGGAGGTCCTGGAGGAGTTCGGGGCGCTCGGCCGCCGCATGGGCTCGAGGATGCAAAACGCCCGCCGCGGAGAGCATGGCGTCATACACGCGCTCGCCTGCTCCGCAAGCCCGCTCGCCCCGAGCGAGCTTGCCACGCTGGGCCACCTCTCCTCCGCCCGCGTGGCCAACGTGCTGCGCTCCCTTGAGGAGAAGGGCCTCGTCACCCGGGAGCACTCCCAGGCCGACCGCCGTCGCGTCACCGTAAGCCTCACCGAGGCCGGACGGGCGGAAGACAAGCGCCATAAGGCGGAGTTCGAGAAGCTGGCCAGCGATTTTCTCGCCCAGCTCGGCGAGAAGGACACCCGGGAGATGCTGCGTATCCTCCGTCGCGTGAACCAGACCATAGACGGCAACCGCGCGGCCCGGCAGGCCGCCGACAAACAAGACCAAGAGAGGAAGGGAGGCCAGCCGCATGAGAATCATCAAGCTATTTAAGAACCACGTGCTTGCGCTGGTGTGCGCCGTGGCGCTCATCGTCATCAGCTGCAACGCGGACCTCGCGCTGCCCACCTACATGAGCGAGATCGTGGACGTGGGCATCCAGCAGGGAGGCATAGAGAGCCCGGCGCCCGACACCATCTGCGCCGAGTCCCTGTCTGACCTGGAGCTCTTCATGCCCGAGGACGACATGGCAACCGTCGAGGCCGCCTACTCCGAGCCCGATGCAGAGGGCATCCGCACCTACGTGGGCTCCGAGGCAGACCGCGCCGAGGACGGCGCCGTCAGCGACGCCATCAGCCTGCCCGAGACCGTGGTCCTCTCCCTCGAGCAGGGCGTGGACGCCTCGACCGTGGCGGACGGCATGACGGGCACGCTTGACATGCAGACCGTCCGCGGCGCCTGCGAGGCGGGCATCATCCCCAAGGAGAAGCTCGTCGAGGCCGCCAGTGCCATGAGCGACTCCATGGGCAGCATGGGCGGCTCCATCGTCAAGCAGCGCGCCGTCACCTACGTGCAGCAGGAGTACGAGGCCCAGGGCATCAGCCTGACCGACGTGCAGAACTCCTACCTTGCCAGCATGTCGCTCAAGATGTTCGGCCTGTGCGCCGTCTCGCTGGTTGCCACCATCCTCACGGGCGCCGTTGCCTCCCACACCGCCTGCACCATCGCGCGCGACCTGCGCCGCCAGACCTTCGACCGCGTCATGCACTTCTCGCCGGCAGAGGTCGGAAAGTTCAGCCAGGCGTCCCTCATCACGCGCTGCACCAACGACATCCAGCAGATCCAGATGGCGGCGACCCTCTTCATCCGCATGGTGCTCATGGCCCCCATCATGGGCGTCGTGGCCGTCATGCGCGTGCTTGCCACCCACACGGGCCTGGAGTGGGCCATCGGTGTGGCCGTCATCGCCGTGTGCGCCGTGGTAGGCGTGCTCATGGGCCTCACCATGCCAAAGTTCAAGAAGATGCAGAAGTTCGTGGACCGCGTGAACCTCGTCGCCCGCGAGATGCTCGACGGTGTCATGCCCATCCGTGCCTTTGGCCGTCAGGACCACGAGCTCGAGCGCTTTGACGACGCCTCCCGCGACCTCATGGACACCCAGCTCTTCACCAACCGCGCCATGAGCTTCATGATGCCGCTCATGATGCTGGTCATGAACTGCATCACCGTGCTCATCGTGTGGGCCGGCTCCCACGGCGTCAACGACGGCGTGATGCAGGTCGGCGACATGATGGCCTTCATCTCCTACACCATGCAGATCGTCATGGCGTTCATGATCCTCACCATGGTCTCCGTCATGCTGCCGCGCGCCGAGGTGGCCGCCGAGCGCGTGGAGGAGGTCCTCTCCACCCAGAGCTCCATCAAGGAGCCCGAGCACCCGCAGCTTCCCGCCACCGACGCCCCTCGCGGCGAGCTGGTCTTCAAGAACGTCAGCTTCCAGTACCCCGACGCACGCGAGGACGTCATCAGCGGCGTGAGCTTCACCGTGCACGCCGGCCAGACACTGGGCGTCATCGGCTCCACGGGCTGCGGCAAGTCCACGCTCGTGCAGCTCATCCCGCGCCTGTACGACGTCACGGGAGGCAAGGTCACCCTGGACGGCATCGACGTCCGCGACCTTCCCCTCTCCGAGCTGCGCCGCCGCGTGGGCTACGTGCCCCAGCAGGGCATGCTCTTCTCGGGCACCGTGGAGTCCAACCTCAAGTTTGCCGGCGAGTCCGTGACCGACGACGCCATGCGCGAGGCGGCGACAATCGCCCAGGCCACCGGCTTCATCGAGGAGCGCGAGGGCGGCTTTGGCTCCGAGATCAGCCAGGGCGGCGGGAACATCTCCGGCGGCCAGCGCCAGCGCCTTTCCATCGCGCGTGCCCTGGCCAAGCGCCCCGAGGTCGTGGTCTTTGACGACTCCTTCAGCGCCCTTGACTATAAGACCGACGCCCGCCTGCGCGAGGAGCTCGCACGTACGCAGAAGGAGGCCGCCATCGTGGTGGTGGCCCAGCGCATTGCCACCATCATGCACGCGGACCAGATCGTCGTCCTAGACGACGGCCAGGTGGTGGGCCAGGGCACGCACGAGGAGCTCCTGCGCAGCTGCCCCGCCTACCTTGAGATCGCACAGTCACAGCTTTCCGCCAAGGAGCTCGGCCTCACGCAGGAAGAGATCGCGGCGGTCATGGAAGGGGGTAGCCGCTAATGGCAGACGAGAACTCCAAGACCGTCATGCCCAAGCAGCGCCAGCGCGGCCCCATGGGCGGCCGCGGCTTCGGCGGCAGACGCTCCGTCGAGAAGGCCAAGGACTTCAAGGGCACCATGCTGAAGCTCCTGGGCTACGTGGGCCAGCACAAGGTGGCCGTGTTCTTCGGCATTGCCTTTGCCATCTGCTCGGTCATCTTCAACATCGTGGGCCCCAAGGTGCTGGGCCAGGTTACCACCAAGCTCTACGAGGGGCTTGTCGCCAAGGTGAGCGGCACCGGAGCCGTGGACTTTGGCTGGATCGGCAAGACCCTGCTGTTCCTGCTCGGCCTCTACCTGGCGAGCTCCGCGTGCAACCTCGTGCAGGGCTGGCTCATGACCGGCGTCACGCAAAAGATCTGCTTCCGCATGCGCAAGGAGATCGCCCACAAGATCTCCGTCGTGCCCATGAGCTACTTCAACGGCCACAGCAAGGGAGACGTGCTCAGCCGCATCACCAACGACGTGGACACCCTGGGCCAGTCCCTCAACCAGTCCATCACGCAGCTCATCACCTCGGTCACGCAGATTCTCGGCGTGCTTGTGATGATGCTCTCCATCAGCCTGCCGCTCACCGGCGTGACCGTGCTGACGCTTCCGGCCGCCGCCATCATCATGATGGTCATGATTCACTTCTCGCAGCCGTACTTCCGCGAGCAGCAGCAGGTCCTGGGTGCCGTCAACGGCATCATCGAGGAGGACTTCGCCGGCCAGAACGTCATCCAGGTCTTTGACCGCGCCGACGCCGCCGTGGCCGAGTTCGACGAGAAGAACGACCGCCTCTTCATCTCCGGCTGGAGGTCGCAGTTCCTCTCCGGCCTGATGATGCCGCTCATGTCCCTGGTGGGCAACATGGGCTACGTGGGCGTCGTCGTGGTGGGTGCGCAGCTGGCCCTCACGGGCAACGCCACCCCCGGCGACATCCAGTCCTTCATCCAGTACGTCCGCAACTTCACCCAGCCGGTCCAGCAGCTCGGCAACGTGGGCAACACGCTGCAGTCCATGGCTGCCGCCACCGAGCGCGTCTTTGAGTTTCTTGCCGCGCCGGAGGAGGAGCAGGCGACAGACGCCCAGGTGGCCGAGGAGCGCCCCGGCCTGGTGGAGTTTGACCACGTGCGCTTTGGGTACGTGCCCGGCCAGACCATCATCCACGACTTTAGCTGCGTGGCCGAACCCGGCCAGACCGTGGCCATCGTGGGCCCGACGGGTGCCGGCAAGACCACGCTCATCAAGCTGCTCCAGCGCTTCTATGACGTGGACGGCGGAAGCCTGCGCGTCGAGGGCATCGACGTGCGCGACTGGGACCGCGCGGCGCTGCGCGAGGAGTTTGCCATGGTCCTGCAGGACACGTGGCTGTTCAACGGCACCATCCGCGAGAACATCCGCTACGGCCGCCCCGACGCCACCGACGCCGAGGTCGAGGCCGCAGCCAAGGCCGCGCGCTGCGACCACTTCATCCACACGCTGGCCGGCGGCTACGACTTTGTGATCAACGAGGAGGGCACCAACCTCTCCCAGGGCCAGCGCCAGCTCGTGACCATCGCGCGAGCCATCCTGGCCGACCGTCCCGCCCTCATCCTGGACGAGGCCACGTCCAACGTAGACACCCGCACCGAGGAGCTCATCCAGCGCGCCATGGACGAGCTCATGCGCGGCCGCACGAGCTTTGTCATCGCGCACCGCCTGAGCACCATCCGCAACGCCGACGTCATCCTCGTGCTGCGCGACGGTGACATCGTGGAGAAGGGCACCCACGAGGAGCTTCTCGCCAAGGGCGGCTTCTACGCGGAGCTCTACAACTCCCAGTTCGAGGACGCCGCGTAGGAGCCCAAGGCTTCATTTGCGCCTTCGCTGCGTTTTGGGCTCGCGATTTTGACCCCAGTCAACAGCACTCACAACAAAGCCGCAGGTAGAGACCTTGTCTCTCCTGTGGCTTTTCTCTTTGCACCCCGCCCACAAACCCAATTCAGATATCGATTTGGGTTCACGCTTCGAAAGAGAGGCATCCCGCACGTTTTGGGTTCGCTAGTTATTAATGTGATGGTGTACCACGACGGTCGAGCGGTCGATGGCCTTGCAGACGAAGCCCTGGGACCGGTAGTACTCGATGATCTGCGGCAAGGCCTCCACGGTGGTGGTCTTTGCGGCGGAGTCGTGGCAGAGCAAGATCACGTTGGTGAAGCTGCCATAGGCGCAGGAGGACTGAACGATGGTGTCGACGAGCACGTGGTCGCCCGAGGCGTCGCTCGAGCTCACGTTCCAGTCGTAGTACTGGTACCCCTTGGCCTGCAGGTCTGAGGCAAGCGCCGTCATGATGCCCGGGCAGTAGGACTCGGACACCGTGTTGGAGACGCCACCGGGAAAGCGCGTGAGGTACGGCACGTAGCCAATCTGCTCTTTGACCACGTCCGCCACCTGGGAGAGGTCGCCGAAGAAGGCGTCCTCGGACTGGTAGATGGTGGCGTAGTCATGCGTGTAGGAGTGCATGCCGATGGTGTTGCCGCGGCGGTACGCCTCCGCGATCATCGGGCGATACTCCGGCTCGTGCCCCGTCACAAAGAACGTCGCCTTGGCGCCGTACTTGTCAAGGATGTCCAGGACCTTCTCGGTGTTGGCGGAGGGGCCGTCGTCAAACGTGAGGTAGAGGGTCTTCTCGCCGTTGCTGTGGTCAAGCCAGTCGGTCTGGCGATTGGGGTCAAGGGCGAGGTCGGCGGCGCGCTCGTCGTCGGAGGGAAGCTGCTGGTCGCCGGAGTTGTCATCGGCGGCGGGAGCCTCCGGCTCCTCGGGCTGCGCCTTGTCGCTCACCACTTCCCTGCCGCCCCCGTTGCCCGACGCCGGCGGCGCAGCCGAGAAGGACGCGGACACGGCAACGGCCACGCCGGCGCACACCCCCAGCACCAAGACGGCGACAAGCGCCGCAGCGGCGACGCGCGCCACATGCCCGTCCCTTCCGCGCGGCGTGCCACGACGGTCGGCTCTTCTCTCTGACATTTCCCTTGCTCCAGTTCTTGCGTCGATTGCGGGAAGGCAACCCGGGTCTTTTAGGAAACCTCAAGCCTTCTGCCACCGTAAATGGTCCGGGGGCTATATGCAAGCGCCCGGCAAGATAAGGCACGCGGGTTGCGGCAAACGGCCCGAGCCGCCAGCGGGGGCCCGGGCCGTCCGAGTCGTGCGAACCTTTTGGAAGGGCTACGAGAGCGCCACGCCGCCCAGCCAGCCGCAGCGCACGGTGGACGTGACGCTGTACTCGCTCACCCAGGAAGAGAGGCTGCTCGTGCGCAGACGGCCGCTCGCGTTGTCGCGCACCGTGTTGTTGCCTAAGTAGATGCCCACGTGACCGTAGATCATGGCCGCAGAGCTGTACGGGGCAGACGGGCATGCGACGATCATGCCCGGCTGGATGTTGGAGACGGACGTGTAGCAATACCAGTTGTACATGTCGCACGCGTTGCCACCGCCGACGTTCAGGCCCGCCGCGGCAAACACGCGCGTGACCCATGCGGCGCACAGGCCGGAGCCCGGGGACGGCACGGAGTAGGCGGCCGACTGCACGGCGGCAAGGCTGCCGTTGCCCGTGATGGTCTGGCTGCCGCCCGAGCCGGAGCCGCCAGAGCTGGATCCGCCGGAGCTTCCGTTGTTCTTGTTCGCGGCGGCAGCGGCCTTCCTGCGCTCCTCCTCCTGGCGGGCGGCCTCCTCGGCGGCCTTTTGGGCGGCCAGAAGCTCGGCGTCACGCTGGGCCATGAGCTCCTTGACCTCGGAGCTGAGGTTGCTCACCAGGTCCTGGGCCTCGGCCTGCTTGGCCTGGGCCTCCTCGAGCTGCTGCTCCTGCTGGACTTGCAGGGTCTCCAACTCGCTCTTCTGGCTCTCGAGCTCGGCCTTCTCGGTCTCAAGCGAGCTCTTCTGGCTCTCGAGCTCGGCCTTCAGGTCCTTGACCTCGGAAATCATGGCCTGGTCGGCGGCACTGATCTTGTCGAGGTAGTAGATGTTGCTCGTGAGCTCCTCAAAGGTCGCGGAGGAGAGCAGGATGTCCAGCACGGAGGAGCCGCCGGACTTGTAGGCGGAGCACATGCGGTCTCCCAGCTGCTGCTGCTTTGCCTCGACCTCGGCCTGCTTGGCGTCAATCTCGGTCTGCTTCTGCTCGATCTCGGCCTGCTTAGCGTCGATCTGCGAGGAGAGGTCTCCCACCTGGGCCTGGGTCTGGCTCAGCTGGTCCGCGATGGCCGAGTACTCCTGGCCGATCTGGTCAAGTTTTGACTGGGCCTCGTCGTAGCTCAGCTGCGCCGCGTCGAGCTTCTCCTGCGTGGTGGCGGCGCGGGCGATGACGGGAGAAAGGACGGCGCACATGCCGGCGCCAATGAGGATGTGCAGGGCGTCCCTGCGGGTAACGGTCCTAGGGGTCAGTCCGACCTCGGAAGAGTCAATACGCTTACGCGACATTCGGTCTCCTTGGATACGGTGAAGCTGCGTGTGATTGAGCTGAATGCGTTCCAATTCTAGCCGAGAAGCCCCACTATGACCAAAACCACACGCCCATGGCAACACGCGTCACGCTACGCAAGGAGGAGGGCAGGGGTGCCCGAGGCCCTTCTCGGCTAGCGGTTCTCTATCTGGGCCACGTTGCCGATGCTGATGGTGATGCGGCCCTCGGAATCGGTGGTGAAGTCAAGGTAGCCGGGCTTGTCGGCAAGCTCGGACGGGAAGCTGATCTCGACCCCGGTGTCCGTGCGAATCTTGTGGCTCTTGGTCAGGCGGTTTGCCACGCCGCGGCGCACGGGGGCCTCCTCGGGAAGCTTTGCCTCGCGGACGCGCTCCTCGTAGACCTGCTGCACGTCGGGCCTGTCCTCGAAGATCTGGCGTCCGACCTCGGCGGGCTCGATGACCTCGTCCTGGTCGGCCTTCTCGGCGACGTAGGCCTTGGCACGGGAGACCTCCACGGCCGGTGTGAGACCGTACTCCTCGGCAATGTCGCTCACGATGACGCTGACCTCGTCGATGACCTCGTGGCTGGAGGCGGAGGACACGCACTGGAGGAACTTCTCGGGGATGACCATGGACGCGGCACCGCCAATGGAGCGCTCCTTGTCGTGGAAGTCTATGGTCATGGCCTCGCAGTCGACGAGCACGTAGGAGTCCACCTTCTGGGTGGGACTGGGCAGCGTGGTGTCCACGCGCGTGATGTCGTTGGTGGAGCCGCCCACCTCGTGCATGAAGGCCTGCTTGCGCGGCAGCAGCACCACGGCAAAGAAGCGCTTGCCCGCGGGGCCGTCAAAGGCGGCGTCCACCTGCTCGTCGGTAGAGGCGGCGTCGACCTTTCCCTCGTCGGTGTCGCGGAAGTCAGCCACCAGGAGGTCGCACTGCTCGAGCTCCTCCGCGCGGCGCAGCTCCTCCCAGAACCACTGCGCGATCTGCGTGGAGAAGGACACGAAGTCCGTGCCCTCGCCAAGGTAGTGCTCAAGCTCACCGGCAAAGCCCGACTCCGGGGAGAACTCGCCGTGCTTTGACTCCGCGTTGGCCACGATGCGGCGCAGGCGCCTCTGGACGTAGGAGCGCGTGGCGCGCGACTCCAGGTCCAGAGGCTGGTCGGAGAGGTAGGCGGAGCCCTCCTCAAAGTCGAAGACGTGCAGGATTGCCTGGCTGACCTTGAGCATGTGGTTCTACTCCGTGTCCTGGTTCTGGCTTGCGGGCGTGGCCGCCTCGAAGGTCTCGGCGACCTCGTCGATGTCGGCGGCGTGCTTGCCGTCGGCGTCGCGCTCGAGCGCCGGGATGAGCATGCGGTAGGAGTTCTCGTTGGCGTTCTTGCGCGGGGACTTCTTCGCGTAGCGCTTGACCGCGGCGGCGGTCTTGTTCACCGCGGTGAGGGTACCGGCACCGGCGACGCAGCCGCCCGGGCAGGCCATGCCCTCGAGCAGGTAGCCGTCGTACTTGCCCTTGACGGCGTCCTTCATCAGCTTGCGGCACTCGTCGAGGCCCTCGGCGTTGGCCACCTTGACCTCGCGCTCGGGGTAGCGCTTGTGAATGGCGTTGGCCACGGCCGTCGCCACGCCGCCCGCCACGGCGAACCCGCGGCCGTCGGCGGAGGCCACGTCGAAGTCGCCGCCCTCGCCCGCGAGCTTGGTGTAGTCGATCTGTTTGGCGCTCATCATGCCCGCCATCTCCTCGAAGGTGAGGACGAAGTCGACCTCGGAGCGCACGGACTCGCGCATGGCCTCGAGCTTCTTTGCGGAGCACGGCCCGACAAAGACGATCTTTGCGTTGGGGTGCTGCTTGCGGATAAGGCGCGCGGTGAGCGTCATGGGCGTAAGGGCCATGCTGATGCAATCGGCGTTCTTGGGGAACTCCTTCTTTGCCATGACCGACCATGCCGGGCAACAAGAAGTGCCCATGAACGGAATCTTCTCAGGCACCTCCTCGAGGAAGTCCTCGGACTCCTGGATGGTGCACAGGTCGGCGCCGAGAGCGACCTCCTCCATGCCGGAGAAACCGAGCTGCTTGAAGGCCTCGCGGAGCTTGTCGACGTTGCCCTTGCCGCCGAACTGGCCGACGAAGGCGGGCGCGACCTCGGCGATGACCTCGTCACCGGCATTGATGGCCATAATCACCTGGAAGATCTGGCTCTTGTCGGCGATGGCGCCGAAGGGGCAGTTGACCAGGCACTGTCCGCAACTGACGCACTTCTCGTAGTCGATCTTTGCGTGGCCGTGCTCGTCGGAGCCGATGGCGCCCATTCCGCACGCCGCGGAGCAGGGGCGCTCGTAGTGGTGGATAGCATGGTAGGGGCAGGTCTTGGCGCACATGCCGCAGTGGACGCACTTCTCCTGGTCGATATAGGCCTTCTTGTCCTTGAAGGTGATGGCGCCCTTGGGGCAGATCTCGCGGCAGGGGTGCGCGAGGCAACCCTGGCAGGCGTTGCTCACCTCATAGACGTTGTCTTTGCAGGCGTTGCAGGCGAACTTGATGACGTTGATCAGCGGCGGCTGGTAGTAGGTCTCAGGGACCGAGGCGTCGATGATGCCGTCGGTCATGCTCTGCGGCTTGTCAACGCCCTGCAGCGGCAGGCCCATGGCAAGGCGGATGCGCTCAGACACGATGGCGCGCTCGAGGAAGACGGACTCGCGGTAGGTCGCGATCTCGCCGGGGACGATCTCGTAGGGCAGGCGCTGGAGATCTCCCTCGGAGTCCTCCCCCTGCTCATAGGCGATGCGGGCGACGCCCGCGAAGACCTTTCGGCGAATCTCGGTAAGGTTGGTATAGACACCGCGCATAGTGCCAGGCATGTGAAACCCCTCTCCCCTTTTGGTTGCTATTTTCTTGCCAGGCGGAGCTCCCCCTCAGAAGCGGCCGCACCTCACAAGTATGGCCCAAACAGACGGCATGTGGCTACAACGGCACCGTATTGGCACAGCAGGCGAGAAGCCCACGCCGCTCGTGGCCCTAGCCCCAGAGCGCGGGGTCCCACGCACCCAGGCGGGCGGGCCAGGCCGTCCGCAGGCGCAGCCGCTCGTGGGTCAGCGGGTGCTCGAGCTCCTCCTCGAAGGCGTGGAGCAGGAGGCCCGAGGCGTTTCTCGCCCCGTTGTAGAGAGTGTCTCCCACAATGGGAAAGCCCAGGCGGGCAAGGTGGACGCGAATCTGGTGCTTGCGGCCGCTGCCGAGCTCCACGGCCAGGAGGCTGCGCCCGCCCGCGTAGGCCAGGCGACGCACGCGCGTGAGGGCGGGCTTTCCCCTGCCGGGGGCGCAGACGCGCATGC
>ERZ1032473.380-NODE-380-length-11642-cov-17.805299_pt1 | contig 11642 bp, 12 predicted proteins | sample MGYA00518734_ERZ1032473 | MGnify/ENA primary metagenome ERZ1032473 (study PRJEB33719, sample SAMN04261339) | wastewater metagenome | biome: periurban shantytown; feature: human; material: feces | host: Homo sapiens | place: Peru: Lima | collected 2013-01-23 ...
AACACGCGCCTGCAATCCTACCGCGAGGTCTACGATTGCCTGAAGCTGCCGCTGTTTCTGCTGCCGTGCAATGGCACAGGCTGCTTGCAGCTCCGTATCTTGGGCGTTCCCAACTACCGCGAACTTCTGGCGAGAATCATCCTGAAGTCGCACTACGTTCCGCCGCCCGCGGATCGAACGATGTATGACGCGATGTATCAGGGCGCTCCATTCGTCATGGCGGCGGATATGAACCTGCGGCGCATTGACGCAGCGGTAGAAACGGCCTGTTCGGACGGCCTTTCTCAAATCGTGCTGGCCGCACTACCGGAACAGGCAGAAACCGTTCTGAACCGCCGCTACCGTGAGACCGGAAAGGCGCGTGTTTTTACCATCACGGAATCGGCGCTGCGGGAGCTGCTTGGAAGCACCGCGCCATACGCGCCGCCTGACCTGCCATTTTACACATCGGAAGGAAGTGTTCTGGATGTTCCGCCTCTCAAAGCTCCTTGAAAAGCTGGAGGACAAACTGGACGCAAGATTCAAAAGCTGGTTTGCCCGAAACAAAGCCAAGCTGCCTATGCGCATACCAGCCGTCATCGTCGGCTGGTATTTTTATGGGATGTTTCTCAATTCCCTGCGGCTTGGAATCGCTTCGACCTTTCATCAAACGGACGAAGAAATCCAAAGCATCTGGGTGCTGAACCCCTTCAAAAACTGGGGTGCAGTGTTCACTGGCTTTGGGATCGTAACGACGCTGGTGATCGTGCTGATCATCTGCCTCATCACGAAAAAGGGCTACATCTGGTTCTCCGGTTACAAATACACGCATGACCCACGCGGCTTTGACATACTACCAGACGGTACGCATGGCACGTCGGGTTTCCTGACGGAGAAAGAAATGCGTGAGTTTCTGGAGCTATCGCCCGCGGGCAGGACGGAGGGCATGATCCTCGGCAAAGTCAAAAAGCATCCGGATGATCCGGACGCTTACGCGCTCTATGCCGCGCATCGGATGGTTGCCGGAGACAATAATAACTTACTTTGCATCGGCGCACCGGGCAGCGGAAAATCCCGCGGGTTCATCATTCCGTTCCTCATGGGCTGCGCAAAGCGCGGCGAGTCCGCATTCATCACGGATGCGAAGGGAGAGCTGTTTGAACGTCTTTCTCCATATTTCCGGCAGCACGGCTTCTATGTGAAAGCTGTGAACTTTCTGGACATGGAACACTCGGACGGCTGGAACTGCTTGTACGGTCTGGACACCCAGCCGCAGCTCGTGCAGACGGTGGCAAATACGATCGTGCAGAACACATCGGGACCGAAAGAAGCCAACGACTTCTGGAGTCGGGCAGAGTTGAACCTCCTGATGGCGCTCATTCACTATGTTGTCAATCTGCGCGATGCTGACGGGAATCTTCTCCCCATTGAACAGCGCGGGCTCGGTGATGTGTACCGCATGATCGCAACGGAGAGCATTGAGGAGATCAACCGCAAGCTCGAAGCTCTGCCGCTGGAGCATCCGGCCAAATACCCGCACGGTCTGTTCCTCAAAGCAAAAGAAAACCTTTGGGGAAACATCGTCATTGGCCTTGGCAACCGGCTGGCGGTCTTTCAGAGCCGTCTGGTAGACAAGATCACGCGCAACCACGATGTAGACCTCCTGCTCCCCGGCAAGCGGCCGTGTGTGTATTTTGTCATCATCTCCGCGCAGGACAGTGCCTATCGATTCCTGTCGTCGCTGTTCTTCTCACTGGCCCTGCCGCAGCTTTCAAACTTTGCGCGCTTGCAATGCGCGGGCGGGCGGCTGCCGGTGCTGACGAATTTCTGTCTGGATGAATACTGCAACATCGGCTATCTGGACGGCGTGGCGGACAGCCTGAACAGCATCCGCGGCTTCAATATGTCCGCGCAGATCGTCGTGCAGAGCTTATCTCAGTGGCAGGAAAAGTATCCGGGCAAGGAGTGGGAAAATCAGCTGGCGACGTTCGACCAGACGCTCTACATGGGCTGCAACGATCTGACCTCGGCCAAATACATTTCCGAAAAATGCGGCAAGGTGACGATCTCCGTCCTCAATAACCAGATGCCAATGATGCCGCTGTTCTCGCCGGTGTATTCGTCCACGCGCCCGTACTCGCAGACGCGAAGCAACACACAGCGCGATCTGATGAACCCTGATGAAGTCCTCCGCTTGGAGAACCGAAAGTGTCTGGCGCTGTTCAAGGGGCACAAGCCCGCGCTCCTCTACAAGATGACGCCGGAGGAGCTGCCGGACTACGCCGGCCTCACCACCTGCCGTGTCATTGACTATATCCCGGAGTGGCGGAGAAACGAAGCCGAAGCAGCACCGCAAAAGCGGCCTCAAGCCCCAGCGCAGAAAGAAGCGCCACACAGCCCAAAACCACCGGTCAATGAAAAGCAGCCAGACCACAGCGAGCAGCCGCCCGCCTGCGATCTGGCTGAGGATGATGAGATTGGAATGGTGGAGTGCACGGTGGACAGCATACTGGATATGTAGTCGCCTATTCCATTCCAAAAATATGATACATGTAATTCTTTCGGGCATCTGCAAAATGGTAGATATAAACCGTATCCATCTCAATTTTGTAGATGCAGACATACTGGTCGATGAACAGAGCGCGGAAACCGTGCTTGCCCATCAGCGTATCGTATTTGAGTACGCCAAGCTCCGGAAAGTCTGCAAGCTGCTCTGTGGCGTGAAGAATCTTTTCGGAAAACTTCTTTGCGTAAGGAATGCCGACTTCAGTTTTGTAGAATTTCAGGAAGGCCAGAAACTCATTCCGCGCCTCATTTAACCACTCAACTCTCACGAAGAACGTCCTCCACGTCGGCACGCAGCTCGCTTGCGGAATATGTCTTTGCACCGGCAATCTTATTTTGCTCCCTGCGCAGCATTTCCGCAAAAAGCTCCAGCTCTGCCTGACGTTTTTCCCAAAGCTCGATCGGCAGGAATACCATTTCACCGTCACCGTTGCGCGTCAGATAGATCGGCTCCTGCTTTTCAGTCGAGAGTTTCACCATGCCATCGTAGTCATTCCGAAGGGCGGTTGCAGAACGAATCATCATATAGCATCCCTCCAAGTATTTATTCTGCTTTAATTATAAACGAATTATTCCTTCCCGTCAATGCAATTATTTCACGTTAGAAATAGGAGGAATCCCCATGAAAGCAGCCAAGCTGACCGAGCATCCAAGTTTCCGGCTTATGCGGCAGACGGACGTACAGAACGTCTGGCATATGCAGATGCCGCGATGGTTATTTTCCGACCCGCGATACGCGGATATGAGTCTGGACGCAAAGGTGACATATACCTTTCTTCTGAACCGCTTTCAGCTCTCACGGCGCAACGGCTGGGTGAACGATGACGGCGAGGTGTTCGTGATCTTCCCCCGCAAGGCGCTGGCAAAAGAGCTTCGCATCTGTGAGCAGCGCGTCACGGCGGCATTCCGCAAGCTGGCGGAGCTTCAGCTCATCTGGGAAAAGCGCTGCGGGCGCGGCGACGCCAATCAGATCTATCTGGCCAGCGTCACGCCCATCGATGATTCCAGCTACGAATGTGCACCGTTTTCATCAAGGGAGTATGAATCCTGCGGTTCCAGAACCGCGGATTCTGCGTTTCTTGAAGCGGAAGAACCGCAGGATCCGGGCGCAAGTAATACTGATTTTAGTCAACCTGATACAGCTTTCTCAGATGTCAGTCTGTCTGTACCCTCGGAGGACGGACCGGCGGACGATGAAAAAGAGCTCACGGGCATTCTGGATGCTTGTGAGCTTTCGTATTTCGAGCCGGAGGTAGCACGTGTTTTTGAGAACGCCATTGAGCGGCTTTTCTACTCGGACAACCTGCGCATCGGGCAGGCTGTTCTGCCGCGAAGCAGGGTGCGGTCACGGCTGCACCGGCTGAACTATTTCGTTTTGCAGGAAGCGGAGATCAAGTTGCACGCGAACCGGAATGTGCCGGTCAGGGATTCTACGAAATACGTTATGTCAACCATATACAACTGCATCACGGAAACGGAGAGTGACCTGCTGGTCGATCCGTATCTCAATTCGCTGCGTTCGCCGCCGGGAAAGGGGCGAGGTTGATGCTGCTGACGAAACAGCAAAAATATCTGCTGGCGGTCTTGGAAAAGCTCGGCTGCGCGGAGCAGCGGCAGCTTGCCGCGCTGCTGCAAAAGACGTTTGCCTTTTCTTCGTTTGACGACGCTGTGCGCGTGACCGGCGCTTGTGTACGCCAGATGCAGATGGGCGGCCTGCTGCAAATCTCGGATGGTCTCATTACACAAGCCGGAGAGCAGCCCATCACACAGCAGATAGAAGCCATTGACGTGATGCTGGAGCTGTCCGCAGCACAGCCGGAGAGTTTTTATGCTGTGGACAAACATATTCTTCTCCGCTTTTCGCTTGGAGAACCCAGCTTCAAGCAATTCGTCATCGTGTCCGGCAGCGATCCGCCGCCGGAGCGCGAGATCCGGCAGGACGAAAAAATAATCGTTCTGCTGCCTGATGGCATCCGACCAGAAGCGTTTTCATACACCAGACCCGTCATTTTTGCGATCCGGCAAGAAAACGGCACGCACCGCTTCTTTGCCAGAAAATAATTTTTAGGAGGAACTACAAATGCCCAGAAAGAAAGCCGAACCCGAAGTGCTGCAGGAAGAAACCGTACAGCCAGAAATCGCCCAAGTCGAAGAAACGGTCACCGCAGAACAGCCAGTATTGGAACCGCAGGTCGAAGAACCTGCAATCACAGAACCTGTACAACCCTATGGAGAGGACGGCGTGCCCGCAGCGGCAGAAAAATCTGAATCTTCCGAACCGGAGAAGAAATCCTTCTACGATCTGGACTTCCGTGCGCTCGACCAGGATCTCTCGCCGGAGCAGCGGCAGGAGTGGAACACGATCTATGCCTCCTTCCGCAGCCGAAGCGTCATGCGCGGCACGATCATTGGCGTCGATCCGCATTCCATGACCGTCCGCAGCGCACAGACCGGTCAGGTCGAGACCAAGCGGATGCACTGCGCAGTCATCGTGCCGTTCCGTGCCCGCATTTTGATCCCCGAAGCAGAAATGTGGGCTGAAAATGAGGAACGCCCGGCGTTCGTTTTACGGAACATGCCGGGCGCTCAGATCGATTTTGTCATTACCCATGTGGATCGTGAAGCAGGCTTTGCCATCGGCTCTCGCCGTCTGGCGCTGCATTCGCGGCGCTATTTCTTCTCCACACAGCCGCTCCACCAGCCGGGCAGCCGTGTGCCGTGTCATGTGCTGGCCGTTGGCCCGCGCCGGTGTCTGGTCGAGTGTTACGGCTACGACGTGAACCTCTCGCAGCGCGATATGAGCTACGCAGCCATCCCCGACCTGCGGGAACAGTATCATCCGGGCGACGAGCTGACCTGCGTGGTCAAGCAGTTTGACCGCAAGACTGGTACCTTGGAGATTTCCGTCAAGGAGACGGTGCCGAACCCTTTCGACGAGGCAAGCCTGCGTCACCCCATCGGCTGCCGCCGCCGGGCAAGCATTGCGGGCAAATACGCCGGCGGCGTGTTTTGCAACCTCCCAGACGGCGCGGTCGTCATGTGCCGGTACTCGTTCCACTATGAGGATTCCGATTTCGAAACCGGCGATACTGTCATGGTCGTGATCCAGCGGTATGACGAGGGGAAGAAGCAGATTTTCGGGAAAATTGTAGGGCGATAATAAAGCGGGTATATTCTTCACATTCGGATAATGCATCCTGCTTAAGAGTTATATTTCTGGAACAACAAGGTCCATTACTGGGTTGTCTCGTTGTGCTGTACTACTTTTTGCATTGCACCATCTTGGTTCAGCGTCTTGATACATTTAGATAGCAAAGCAACTATTTCTTCTTTTTCATGCGGGCTAACCGCACCCACAGCGTGCCTGACCGGATCGTCAGTGTGAGCCAGCCCTTCGTCCGTCCCATTGTGCGGGGAAAAGCGGGAAAGCCGGTGGAGTTTGGGGCGAAGCTGGACATCAGTGTTGTGGATGGGTGGACTCGGTTGGAATGCTGCTCCTTTGATGCCTACAATGAAGCTGGGAATCTGCAGGAGATGACAGAACGGTTCCGGGAGCGGGAAGGGCATTATCCCAGCCGTATCCTGGCGGACAGGATCTACCGAAACCGTGAGAATCTCAGTTATTGCAAGGAGCACGGAATCCGACTCTCCGGTCCGGCACTGGGTCGCCCCAAGAAGGGCGAAACCAGGGACAAGGCTCAGGATTACTGGGATGAGTGTGAGCGTGTGGAAGTAGAGCGCAGGTTCAGTCTGGCAAAGCGCAAATGTGGCATGGGGCTGGTCATGGCCAGACTGCGCGAAACTGCCGCCCATGTGATTGCCATGTCCGTTCTGGTGCTGAATCTGCGCAAGATTCAGTGCGCCTTTTTGCGTCTTCTTACATATCTGCTGGCTGCCTTCTCCCCTGTATGTAAAATGGGGAATTGTTCATTAGACATTAAATATGTATCCTACAAGGACATCAAGGCGCTCATGGCAGATTTGAAGGCGGTCTACGCAGCGGTGGATGAGGCCGCGGCTCTGGGCGCTCTGGATGCTTTTTCCGAACGTTGGGACAAGAAATACCCAAAAATCTCTCAGTCCTGGCGGGACAACTGGCCGAACCTCAGCACCTATTTCAAGTATCCCCATGAGGTTCGCCGCCTGATCTATACAACCAATACCATCGAGGGATTCAACCGTCAGCTTCGGAAAGTGACCAAGGCAAAATCCGTGTTCCCCACGGATGACAGCCTGCTGAAAATGCTGTATCTTGCCATGATGGATATAACGAAGAAATGGACAGGCAGGCGGCAGGACTGGAGCATGATCCACGCGCAGATGGCGGTGTTCTTCGCCGATCGCATGCCGGACTGAGCGGCAGATTGCCGGCATGTCAAGGGTCAAGATAAACGGTGGCTGACGCCTCCGCCCTTGACATGCCCTCGGACTGCTGTTATTTTGTAGACAAGGCGGCAGCAGCTGACGCCGCTCCCGCCTTTCAAGATTTTGCCTCTATTTTGCACCACTCCGTGGTGTTTACACAGAATTTGGGACAGACCTGCTGCGCCTGTACCCACTCCCGGTACTTCACGGGCGGTAGCCCCAGGGGATTGCGCGTATAAATCCTGACGCGGTTGTAGTAGATAAAAATATAACGAAAAATAATCGTTTTGACCTGTTCTCTCGGCAGCTTGTACGCCGCAATCTGATAGATTTTCTCTTTCTTGAGCGTGGCAAAAAAGCTTTCCATCCGTGCGTTGTCGAAGCAATGCCCGGTGCCGCTGAGACTTTGTATCATGCCACAGCGAGACAGCTCTGCACGAAAGGCTGCGCTGGTGTATTGACTGCCGCGATCTGAGTGGAAAACCGCGCCGCTAAGACTCGGTTAGAGCCGCTCCAACTGTCGCACCGTGTCAATACACAACTCCTTCTTCATATTCTCCCGCATTTCAAGCGCAACGATCTCGCCGTTGAAGCAGTCCATGATCGGCGAAACGTACAGCTTGCCGTCTGCACACTGCACCTCGGTAATGTCCGTGAGGAACTTCTCCAAAGGGCGCTGGGCGCTGAAGTCCCGTTTCAGAAGGTTCGTGCGCTCCTGCACTTCTGTTGTAGCCTTCGTGATACCGTGTGGAGTGCGTCTTTTGTGAAGCCACCCGTTCTCTTTCATGACGCGATACGCCGTTCTCCGGCTAATGTCGACACCGTCCTGCACAAGCGCGAGACAGATGCGCTCCACGCCGTAGTTGCGGTTATCCGGGTGTTCTTCGAGGATCTTTTTGATCTTGACCGCAAGAAGCTGACGGCTGCTGTGCTTGCCACGGTTTCGCAGCCAGCGGTAATAGCCGGATTCGCTCAGGCGCAAAGCGCGGCACATCTCCTTTACCGTGTAAACATCCTTACGCTCGACTACGAACAAATGCCGCTCGCAGGCTTTTACTTCTTGCGGTCTTTTGCGAAAAAACCGAGTGCGTCCTTGAGAATGTCATTTGCGGTTCGCAGCTCGGCATTTTCTCGCTCAAGCTCCCGGATGCGGATGGCTTGCTCCTCCTCACTCATCATTTTCGCAGGTGGCGCGTTTCGGCGTATGCTGCGCCAATCCGCCAGTGTGTAGTACGCGATGCCCAGCTGCTGCGCGGCTTTCTTCACGCCGATCTCGTCTGACAGCTTCAGCGCCTCTTCTTTGAATTCTTTGCTGTAATGCTTCATTGCGATTCCCTCCGTCTCTGTTTTTCAGTTTAACAGATTTTTGGGGAATTTGCGACTGCACTTACAGAGTACTACTCCACGATTCTATAAAAAGAAGTAGTAATTACTGCTGATTGGCCTGATTCTGTGGTGTACGTTTGGCCGTTCTTACCCCTTTATACACCGTTTGGTCGTTCTTTCGCATATCATAACCTCTTTTGTCTACCAGGACAAGAGAGGCTTTTCGTGCTTTCAGGGAAAAAATGACCCGAAATACTGCAAATTGACGCAAATAGCCGCCCGAACAGATCGCTGCGCGGCTGCGGTCGGCACAGAATAAATACCAGTGATATTAAAAATCGACTTTAACAGAAGACAATCCCATCCATCTGTGCTATAATAGATACAACCGGTACTAATTTGAACACGATGGAGGGATAGTATGGGACTTGATTTTTTATCGGTTATTGATGAAAAGCAAGCGCTGCTGCGGCAGGCGGCCGATTTTCTCTGGGAGCATCCGGAAACGGCGTTTACGGAATACGAATCCGCCGGTTATCTTTGCCGCGCGCTGCGCGAAGAGGGGTTTGCGGTTAAGGAAAACCTTGCCGGTATCCCGACAGCCTTTTCCGGCCGTTTCGGCAGCGGCCGCCCCGTGATTGGTATTCTTGGAGAATTTGACGCGCTGAGCGGCCTTGGTCAGGTGGCCTGCGTGACCGAAAAGCAGCCTGATGGAAAACCATGCGGCCACGGCTGCGGGCATCATTTGCTCGGCGCAGGGGCTCTCGGCGCGGCGATTGCGGTGAAGCGGTATCTGGAGGAAACGGGCGCTTCCGGTTCTGTTATTTACTATGGCTGCCCCGGCGAAGAGGGCGGCTCGGGTAAGACGTTCATGGCACGTGACGGCGTGTTTGACGAGCTGGACGCCGCGATCAGCTGGCATCCCGATGACGAGACAGGCGTTCGCACCAAGAATTCGTTGGCAAACTGCGAGGTACTTTACAGATTCGACGGGATCGCGGCCCATGCCGGCATCCGGCCGGATCTTGGACGCAGCGCACTGGATGCAGTGGAGCTCATGAATGTCGGCGCCAATTTTCTGCGAGAGCATATGATTCCGGAAGCGCGTGTGCACTACGCCATCACCGATGCCGGTGGCAGCGCGCCCAATGTGGTGCAGCCGCACGCGGAGGTGCTGTATCTTATCCGTGCACCACACAGTGATCAGGTAAGGCATATTTATGAGCGCGTCAACAACATCGCACATGGCGCCGCGCTGATGACCGGCACAAAAACAGAGCATACATGGATCAAAGCCTGCTCTGAAATTGTGCTCAACAACACGCTCGAACAACTGATGTATGAGAAAATGCTGCAGATCGGTTCACCGGAGATCATACAGCAGGATATATCCTTTGCCAGGGAGCTGACGCAGAAGGCGCTTCTGTCCACACCGGCGGCAGATCCCGCGCATCCAATCCACGCGGAGATCAAGCCATTCCACTGGGGCGAGGTTACGCCAAACTTCGGCTCCACCGATGTGGGCGATGTCAGTTGGATTTGCCCGACGGTACAGTGCGCGGCAGCTACCTGGGCACGTGGAACGCCAGGACATTCGTGGCAGACGGTATCGCAGGGAAAGACGCCTCTGGCATATAAGATGATGATCTTCGCCGCAAAAGCCATGGCGGCAACCGCAGCCGGACTTATGGATCATCCGGAGATTCTTCGTAAAGCCAAAGAGGAGCACCAAGCGCGTATCGGGGCAAATGGATATCTCTGTCCCATCCCAAAGGACGTTCGTCCCAGAGCCATTGTTTCTCTCTGAAAGCGGGTATCAATGAAAGGAGTGTGCTGCGATTTATGTATCGGGAGTTTGTGGAACGGCATCGTGAAACAATTCTGGAGGTGGAGCGATATCTCTGGAAGCACCCGGAAACGGGCTACAAGGAGTGGAATACACAGAACTATCTGGCGCAGATTCTGGAGCAGGCGGGCTATACACTGCGGTATGCGGGAGATATTCCGGGCTTTTACACGGATCTGGACACTGGCAGGCCCGGGCCGAAAATCCTGATTCTGGGGGAAATGGACGCGCTGCTGGCTCCGGAGCATCCGGAAAGTGTGGACGGCTGCATCCATGCCTGCGGTCATCACGCGCAGTGCGCGGCGCTTGTGGGTACGGCGCTGGCACTGAAGGAGCCAGGGGCGATGGACGGTCTTTGCGGCTCCATCCGGCTGATGGCGGTGCCGGCGGAGGAGATGATTGAGCTGAAATTCCGCGAGGATCTCAGAACGCGGGGCGTCATTCATTACTACGGCGGCAAGACGGAGTTTTTATATCGCGGATATCTGGACGGGTGCCAGGTTGCCTATTTGAACCATGTCCGCACAGGCATCGATCATGCGCGTTTTGACTTTAACGACTCCAACGGTTTTATGGTCAAGACCGCCACGTATCGGGGCAGAGCGGCGCACGCGGGAGGCAGTCCGCAGAAGGGGATCAACGCCCTTTATGCCGCGTCATTGGGATTGCAGGCAATCAACAGCCTGCGCGAAACCTTTTGTGACAGCGATCATATACGGGTACACCCGATTTTGACCGAGGGCGGAAGCACAGTCAATACCATTCCGGACAAGGCGGTCATCAGCACCTATATCCGTGGCGCGACAATGGAAGCAATTGCCCAAAGCAGCCGAAAGGTAGACCGCGCGCTTGCGGCCGGTGCGCTGGCGCTGGGCGCAGAGCTGGAAGTATCTGACCGCCCTGGTTATGCGCCGTTGCGGAATGACCGCTGTCTGCTGGAAACAGCGCGGCAGGTCATGGCGGAATTGGTTGGCGAAGAGAACGTAGTGGAACTGCCGTGGGGCAGCGGTTCGACAGACATGGGCGATTTAAGCTGCGTCATGCCTACCCTGCACGCGCATGTCTCCGGCGGATCCGGCCGCGCCCATGGAGACGACTTTTTCATCACAGATCCAGAGACTTGCTGTGTCGGCAGTGCCGCGGCGCAGACGATGCTGGCGGCCGCGCTGCTGGAAAACGGCGCCGCGCGGGGCGGGGAGGTTCTCGCGTCATCAACGCCGCGCTATCCGAACCGGCAGTCATATTTTGCCGCCGTAAATCAGTTCCTATCGGACAGAAATCTGATCTTTTATCGCGACAATGGGGCGGAGATTTGTTTCTGAAAAAATGACATCATTTTATAAAATGCAAATTCGCAGAGCGCGGCGCCTTCCGCAAAAACAAAGAGGTCTTGCGTTTTGTCCACCAAATTGGCCTTTCGTGATTTTTCAAAATTTGTTGTATCCGCAATAAAATACAAGTGGTATTATATTCGGAGATGAATTAGCAGAACAACAGAACATTATCCTCGATATTTGGGATATTTTCCAAATGACATTTAAAATGAATGCGATTATAATAT
>ERZ1032473.381-NODE-381-length-11637-cov-69.221723_pt1 | contig 11637 bp, 8 predicted proteins | sample MGYA00518734_ERZ1032473 | MGnify/ENA primary metagenome ERZ1032473 (study PRJEB33719, sample SAMN04261339) | wastewater metagenome | biome: periurban shantytown; feature: human; material: feces | host: Homo sapiens | place: Peru: Lima | collected 2013-01-23 ...
CCGCCCGCTACCTGATGGACGCCATCAACGGCCAGCCCCACCACGGCACGGAATATCTCCCCTGCCGCCTCATCCAACGCGAATCCACCCTCCCCCTAGCCTAGCGTCATCGTTTTTTGTTGGAACGTCCCTTGAAGTAAATGTCGAACACGATCCAGACGGACAAAACGAACGCGATCACATAGCCGAGGAAACCAACGATCGGAATACCGAAAATCACCGGTTTGATGCCCGCATAGTACACGATCGACGAGCCGATGAACAATCCGACGACAATCAGCGCCATCGTAAGCCTGTTCACCATGTTGGCAAGCAGATGGATCGGTTCCTGCGAGCCGACCATCTCCATATTCACGCGCAATTGGCCGCGCGTAAGCATGCGGGATGCCACTTTCAGCTCATTGGCAGCAGCGAGCAGACTGTGTAGAGCCTGATGACCTTCGATAACCAGCGATTTCGCCTCATCCTTGGCGAAATCCTTCTTCGACGTGCTTGCGGCGATATGGTCGGAGATGATCTGAATCATATTCACGTCTGGAATGAACTCGTCGAGCAGGCCTTCCAAAGTGACCAGCGCACGCCCGACCGTGGTGACGGTGCTCGGCACTTCAATGCCGTGTCGTTGCGCCATTTGTGTCAATGCGGTGAGCATGGCGGCGATATCCAGTTCGGCCAAATCCACTGTGCCGAATTCCTTGACGATCACGTCCAAGTCAGCCAATAACGCCGGATAATCCTCCGGATCGGCCTCGGCACCGGCGAAACGCAGCAGACCGTCGGCAAGCGCGGGCGAATCCTGTTTGGCGACGGCAAAGATCATGTCCTTCAGCACGGAACGGGTTTTGGCATTAAGCCGACCCGTCATACCAAGATCGAGCAGCACGATCTGCCCGCCGCGCACCATGATGTTGCCCGGGTGCGGATCCGCGTGGAAGAAGCCTTCGTCAAGCACTTGCGTGGCGTAATTGTCGACCAGTTTGGTGCCGATTTCCTTCAGGTCATAGCCGGCTTCGATCAACTCGTCCGGATGGGAGACGGAAATGCCCTCAACGTAATCCATGACCACCACATGTTCGGTGCACAGGTCGGAGTATGGCTTCGGACAGTCCATGTATTTGTAGCGTTCGCAGAATCGTTTGAATTCCGCCAGATTCCGCGCTTCGATCAGGAAGTCCGTTTCCGATTCGAAGGTGTCCCACAATTCCTCGACCACGCCGGAGAGATCGACCACTTGCGCGCTGCGCATGGTTTTGGCGGCGATTCGTGCAATGGTGCGCATGATGGACACATCCTGTGCCATGGTTTCGCGCACTCCCGGCCGCTGTACTTTTACGGCCACGTCCTCGCCGGTGGAAAGTTTCGCGCGATGCACTTGCGCGAGACTTGCCGATCCGAGCGGTGTGGCGTCGATATGTTCGAAGATCTCGTCAACAGGACGACCGTATTCGTCCTCAAGCACCTGCAATACCGTACCGTACGGCATAGGATCGGCGTCGGCGCGTAGTTTGGACAACTCGTCGCAGAACGATTGGGGCAGGATTTCGGAGCGCATGGATAGAATCTGCCCGACTTTCACGAAGGTCGGACCGAGCGCTTCGAACATGAGACGCATTTTGATGGGCGTCAGTCCGTGCACGATGTCGAACTGATTGACGATCTGTGCGATTTGCGCAAGTCGTTTCAGTTTGCCGCGTCGCGTTAGATGGTAACGCTGCGAGAAGGAGTCTTTGCGAGAGCCGAACAGTCCGATGGTTTCGGGTTGCGTAAAGGTTGCGCTGTTCTGTTTGCGCGATTGCGGCATTCCCGTTTTTTCCGCGGATTTGGCTGCCGTTGCCGCCGCCGCGTCGGGCGAGGGGTCCGCCGTCGGATTGATCACCGCGTTGACTCGGTCAGAGAGTGTGACCGGTTCCACGCTTTCGGGGCGGGCCGCGTCCGGCTCGATTGGGGAATTCAAAGACATATCGCTGCTCGCAAACGTTGGTTGGATTACGATGAGTAGGATTCATAGGGGCTTGCGTCCCGCGTATTTCATGCGATTCGCGCATTTCGCACGTTTCATGCGAATCGCACGCGATTGTTCGCATGTTTCGCATGGCACGCAAGTTTCGCATGACGCGCAAGTTCCGCATAGCAAATCGCCGTCTGAACGTGATGCGACGCGCAGACGGCGATGGGAACGATTGAACGTTACTCGGCTTTGGCTTCAGGCTTCGCTTCCTTGGCTTCCTCTGCAGCCTTGGCGTCGGAGGCTTCCTTGACCTCCGCGACCTTGTGCTTGAGTTCGGCGTTGAGGGCCTTGCCCTGTTCGACGGTCAGCTCGCCTTTCTTGACGAGATCGTCGACGATTTCCTGACTCTTCTCAACCGTGGTCGCCAAAGCGCCAACGCCGGCGAGGAAGACCTTACGCAGGCCGTCACCAAAATCAAAATCAGCCATGATTACCTCCTTAGGTGATGGTAGTACCCACTCTATCGCATTATCTTCACAAATAAAGTCAACGAAACTGGTCAATTGTCGCAATTCTGCGGAAGGCTCGCTGCCGTATGCTCACAGCGTACGGAAAACGAAAACGAAGCCGCAAAAACACAGGACAGCGTGATCGTGCGAAACTCGCGCAAAAAATGAGCGGCCGATCAGCGCGGGCGTGACATGGCCACGCGACGCGCGTTGCCTGCAATCGTATTGATGCTGTCAAGTTCCGTACGCTGCGCTTGCGTTTGCCCTGCAGCAACCGGATCGAACGAACCGTATCGGCGTTCCACGGCGGTACGGATCAGAAAATCGGCGATCGCGGGATTCTTCGGCAGCAGCGAACCGTGCATGTATGTGCCAATCACATTGTTGACGCGTGCGCCTTCCGTATGATCCTCGCCATTGTTGCCGGTACCGTCCGCGTCAACGACGCCGAGCGGCTGCACGCCTTCGCGCAGGAAGGTTTGGCCGGAATGGTTTTCGTAGCCGATGATGTCGCCGAAATCGGCGGAATGCTCGGTCAGATTGCCGATCATGCGCACTTCCTGGCCGACCGTGTACGCGCCGATCACGCCGATGCCGTCGAGTCGGGAACCATCCACCGTTTCGAAATATTCGCCGAACAGCTGATACAGGCCGCAGATCATGAGCATGGGGGTGCCGTCTGCGGCCAGCGAGCGCAGCAGGTCGGCGCGTTTGAAGAAGTCGTCGATGATTTTCTTCTGGCCGGTGTCTTGGCCGCCGCCGCCCAGAATCATATCGACATGTTCGGGCCACGCGTCGCCCTGATTGTAGGCGTGCACGTGCGGTTCGTAGCCGTACAGCGCGAGTCGGCGCTGGATGGTGAGTACGTTGCCGGAGTCGCCGTAGATGTTCATGTCTTTCGGATATAGCGACACGATGTCGATTACCTGGCTCATATCGTCTCCCTCATGCGGTTCATACGTTCTTCATGCGTTTTCATGCGTTGCGCGGATTCGCGCTGTTATTTGCCCACGCCAGCGTCGGCGACTTCGGCGATTTTGCCGAGCGCGGCTCGCGTTTTGAGCATTGCCGTGTATGTGCAGTAGATATGCTTGGGGGTACCCGGATTCGCGTTCACGAACGTTGAGACGGCCTCTTCAAGTTCCGTGTTGACGCTATTCACCGGCACCTGATCATATTCGAGACGCAACGCCATATCCCATGCGCGCACGCCTGAAACCATAGATACACCGGTGCCTCGCAGCGAGGAGAAGTCCACGTCCCACAGCCAGCTCATGTCACGCCCGTCGGCGTATTCGTCGTTGATGGCGATCATGGTGTCGCAGCCTTCGGGGGCGAAGGATGCGAGCGACAGACGGAATCCCATGGGATTTTTGACGAGCAGTAGTTCCACCGGTGAACCGTTCACGTCGATGACTTCGCCGCGTCCAAATGCCGGAGTGACTTCGGCTGCTGCGTCGATCATGGATTGCGTGGTGGAGCGCGCGAAATCGATCATGCGCTGTGAGATTCCCACTTGGCGCAGCAGTTCGTCGGTTACGTTCTCTTCGAACGGCAGGAACATTGCCTGCGCGTCGGCCACGACCGCTCGCACGGCAGCCAGCGCGGCCGCCGCGTTGTACAGGTTGTACACACCTTCCAGTTTCACGCCGGTTTCGTACGTTTCGCCGTCGATGCCGAAGCTGGCACGATGGTCGCCTACGGCAAGCAGGGTCACGTCAGCCGGTAGCTGTTCCGCAGATTCTGCATTTTCCGATTTTTCTGCATGTTCCCCAGTTTTCGCAATTGCGGAAGCATCGTCAATCTCAATATTTTCGTCCGATTCTGCAGATTCGGACAAGTCAATACCAACTGACGCTTCAGTATCAGTTGCCGATTCCGTATCAACCGTCGTGCGCATATCATCGTCGGACGGGAAGAAGCTGCGCAACGACCCGTCAAGACCGAAATAGCGCACTTCCACACCATCTTCAGTATGGGCGACGTCAGCAAGTCGTGCGATGCGCGGATCCTCACGATTGAGTACCACGGTTCCGGCGGTCGCTTCGGCGGCTTTGCTCAACAGTTTCGCGGTATTGTCGATTTCGCCGAAACGGTCGAGCTGGTCGCGCATCACGTTGAGCAGCAGGCAGTAGTCGGGCTGTACTTGTTTGACGAAATGCACCGCGTACGCTTCGTCGAGTTCCAACACGGCGATATCGGCGTCCAGTTTGCCGCCAAGCGAGACTTCAGCCAGCAGCGACGAAACCACGCCACGGGTGAAGTTCGATCCGGTCGGGTTGGTGAACACTTTTAATCCCAACGATTCCAGCATACTTGCCACCATGCGAGTGGTGGTGGTTTTGCCGTTCGTGCCGGATACGAGCACCACGCCGAGCGGCAGCTGCTGTAGCGTGCGTGCGAGGAATTGCGGGTCGATCTGTTCCACGATTTTGCCGGGGAACGCGCTGCCGCCGCCATGCGCCAAGCGGGAGGCCGCTCGAACGGCTTTGCCGATCAGCGGCGTTGCGAATGAGTTCCACGCCATGCTTATACCTCCTGCTGGCTCTGATAGTCCTGCGGCATATCTTTGAACTTGGAGTACGCGCCAAGGAACGCGAGGTTGAAGGTATCGGTCGGACCGTTACGATGCTTCGCCATGATGATGTCGGCCTCGCCCGGGCGGTCCTCCTTGTCGTAGGCGTCCGGCCTGTGCACGAGGAACACCACGTCGGCGTCCTGTTCGATAGAACCAGATTCACGCAGGTCGGAAAGCTGCGGCTTCTTGTCCTGACGCATTTCGGGGCCACGGTTCAGCTGGCTCAGCGCCACCACCGGCACTTCCAATTCCTTGGCAAGCAGCTTCAATGCACGAGAGAAGTCAGACACTTCCTGCTGGCGGCTTTCCACGGCTTTGCCGGAAGTCATGAGCTGCAGGTAGTCGATCACCACCAATTTCAGATCATTCGTCTGCTTCAATCGACGGCATTTCGCACGGATCTCCATCAAACTCATGTTCGGACTATCGTCGATGAATAATGGTGCGTTCTGCAGTTTATCTTGCAGATTATTAAGGATATTCCAACGTTCCTGCGTGATATCTTCCGCTCGGCGCATGGCTGCCAACGGAATATTCGTTTCCGCGGAGATAATTCGTTGCGCAAGTTCGTTTTTGCTCATTTCCAAGCTGAAGATCACGGATGTCATATTGTGGTGCAACGCGGCGGATCGTGCGAAATCGACGCCGAGCGTGGACTTGCCCATGGCGGGGCGTCCTGCCACGACGATCATCTGGCCCGGCTGCAGGCCTTGCGTCACTTCGTCGATGTCGCGGAATCCGGTTGGCACGCCCTTGGAGACTTCGCCGTTCTGCAGTCGGTCGATTTGGTCAAGGGTGTCGGTGATGACGGTGCCGATCGGCGCGTAATCCTGCCTCACTTTGCCGGTCGACATTTCGTAGACTTCGGCCTGTGCCAGGTTGACGACGTCTTCGGCTTGGGATCCTTCGGCCGTGTAGCCGAGCTGCGCTATTTTGGTGCCGGCTGCGATCACATTGCGCAAAATGGCGCGCTGGTGGATGATGTCGGCATAGAAGGTTGCGTTGGCTGCGGTCGGCACGGATGCGACGAGGCTGTGCAGATAGTCGGATCCCCCCACTTTTTCGAGGTCGCCGTCTTTGAGCAGTTGATTGGCCACCAGCACCGCGTCGACGGGTTGCGATGCGGAGAACAGGTTGATGATGGCTTCGTACACGGTTTGGTTACGCGGCTGGTAGAAATCGGTGATGTCGATCATCTGTGAGACTTCGCCGATGGCGTCTTTGCTCATGAGCATGCCGCCGAGCACCGCCATTTCGGCGGCGTCGTCATGTGGCGGCACACGGTCAAAGATGGCGTCGCGAATGGCTGCTCCGGATGTTCCGGAAGTGCTGCCATTGCCTGAAAAACCGCGGTTTTGCCCTTGATTCAGGCCGTTGTTCCAAGAATTGCTCTCCGCCATGCTTCTCCAGCTCTTCGATGTGTGGTGTACCGGGAAAAACCATAATACCTGTGCCACTTCACGAACAGTATTGTGCTGAGATTATCGAGGATTCTCCGCATTGCTGGAGTTGATGATACACGACACGCGCGAATCGGTTCGCTGTGGATAAGAAAGTCGAAAAAAGCCAAGTTATCCACATATTGGGGATAACTATGTGGAAAACATATCGAGTTATCCACCAAATGGGGATAACCAAGTGGACAACTTGGGGACATCTTTCGTACAGGTGTCTATTCCCCTGGTTTTGACTTGCTTAAGTGAACTGAAGGTGATATGTTCCCCACTTTTTCTTAAATAGCGCATATACGACAGCGCAGCGGACGCCATATTGGCAACCAGTCGCTTTGCCGGACACTCGCCCACGGCCTACACGGCCTCACATGTGATAGCGGGTGGCGTTGTACATGGTTCGGACGAGGGTTTCGCGCCATTTGCTCCAGCCGTACTGTTTGGAAATGGTCTCGCCGGACGTGGCACCCAAAGACGAACCGTCAGCGCGAGTCAGGTCAAAGAGCATGTCAAGCAGCAGCGGATCATGATCAAGACGGGAGGCCAATTCGTCGCCAACATTCGGATCATTAGGATTCTGGCCAGTCGCAAATTCCGACAACGTAAGATGCTCGCGCACCAGCAACGTGACCCACCAAATAATGTCACGGTCAAAACCCATACGTTTCAAAACCGTGGACGCATGACGGGCACCCTCCGCAGCATGATCGGCAACCCACGGACGCTTGCCGATATCATGCAAAATACCAGCCAACAGCAACGCCTGATAATGCCGATCATCATAACGGTTTCCACGAGGTGTTTCACGACCAAGCCGTGTGACCACCTCAACCGAATGACGGTCAATCGTGTAACGATGAGCAGCTGAAGCGCTCGGACGATTACGAATCGCCAACCATTCCGGAATCAAACGACCCGGAATATCAACAAAATCAATCTCCTCCCATACCTGCAACAACGCGGGACCGCTCGCAAGCAAACGCACGAACAGACTGCGCGACTCATCATTCCAAGTGCGATCATCAATCGGACATGACTTCAGATTCTGCAACGTGCCAGGCGCAATCGGCAGACCAAACTCAGCCGCAGCAACAGCCGCACGCAATGCAAGGCACGGGTCAGACTTCGGATCGGCACCCGGCGCAAGCACAATCTCCTCCTCATGCTTGGCAATACCGGGCGCGACCACATCAAACGTAGGCGCCTGACGCTTGCCACCGCCACGAGGCTGGAACACCTGGAAAAACGCAAAACGAGGCTTCTCATGAGTCAACGAATGCTCGGCGCGGGAAGCCGTAGAATCAAGCGAAAACGCGATTTGACGGCCAACACGCGCAAGCAACGTCTGCAAATCATCAATCGACTTCGCCTCACGCTCGCCGCTCGGCAACGTCGGATCAGCCAAACCCAACATCGCCGAAACCCTCGCCTGATAGGGAGCAAGCAGCATATTCGTGTCTTTGGCGGCAACCAAATGAATGCAGTCACGCACATCCAACAACCGTTCGACAGCATCGTCATACTGGCCGTGCGGGCGGTCGGCAAGCCAAGAAGCGGCAAGCGCGGATACCAGCACGGAATCGCGCAAACCGCCGCGAGACTCCTTAATATCAGGCTGATTGCCGTACGCCATACGGCCGAACTCGTCCAAACGAGACTTGGCGGAACCCAACAATTCGGGCAAGCGCTTACGGGCGGCCCTACGCCAACGCTCTAAAATGGAGACGGCCGTGGATTCGATCAGCTGCGCGTCGCCCGCAATCGGCACCACATCCAGCCAACCCATCGCGGCGGGCAGATCATGGTCGGTGACCGCCTCGCACTGCGCGCGGGTGCGCACCGACTGGTCAAGATCAAGGCCAGAATCCCAAATCGGATACCACAATTTGTTGGCAAGCTCATTGAGCTGCTGGTCAGTAAGCGCGTGAGGCTCATAAATGACCACCAAGTCAAGATCGGAACTCGGTCCAACTTGGCCGCGAGCCAACGAACCGACCGCACCAAGACCAATACCAACTTGCGGAACGTCAAAAGAAACCGTCTGGCAGGCCTCCTGCCACAACTTCGTCAGGCAATCCATGGCCAGATCCGTACGAGCCTTGCGCTTCGCCGCACCATTGCGGTACACGCCGTCGGCATCCGGCTGACTTATATTCATGAAACGTTGTTTAAGACCATTAACCGCTGAAGTCATAGCAAATCCTTATGAATCTTCGCAAAAACAAGCAAATCTGAGCAGATAAAAGCGAAAGTGGGGAAATCCGAAGCAGACAATCTGACGCGAAAATCGTATGAAAATCCCCGCACGGCGCGAAGCACGTACGGGGATCTGTCTATCGATAGCCCGAGCCTAAGCCCGGGGTCCTTAATATCTATCCGAATGAATTATCAGATAGCGGCAGAGCCGGTCTCGCCGGTGCGCACGCGGGTCACCGAGTCAAGCGGGGCAACCCAGACCTTGCCGTCGCCGATGGTGCCGGAGCCGGCGGACTTGACGATCACACCGACCAGAGTCTCGGCATCGGCGTCGTCGGACAGCACCTCGATGCGAATCTTCGGAATGAGGTCCACGGTGTATTCCGCACCACGGTAAACCTCGGTGTGGCCACGCTGGCGGCCGTAACCGTTAGCCTCAGACACGGTCAGACCGTGAACACCTGCGGCAGCGAGGGCTTCCTTGACATCGTCAAGCTTATGCGGCTGAATGATAGCGGTAATGAGCTTCATCTCACTTCACCTCCTTGAGAACAGAGCTGGCGGTACCAGCAAAATCGTAAGCACGTTCACCCTGATCGGCAAGATCAATACCGCCGACTTCCTGAGCTTCGGTGACACGCCAGCCAATCGTCTTCTCCAGAGCGAAGGCGATGATGCCGGTGACAACAGCGGACCAGATGATGGCAACGAGGGCAACGAGGAGCTGCACAACCAGCTGTTTCCAGTCGCCGCCCGCGAACAGGCCGGTACCTTCTCCGAAGAAGCCGATGAGCACAGTGCCGGTGAAGCCGCCGACGCCGTGGACGCCGACAACGTCGAGAGAATCATCGTAGCCGAGCTTGAACTTCAGGCCGCAAGCGAGGCAGGTGAGCACGCCGGCGATGGCGCCGAGCACGATGGCCCACAGCGGGGAAACCACATCGGCGGCCGGGGTGATGGCGACCAGACCTGCGACGATACCGGAAGCGGCACCCATGGCGGTGTAGTGGCCGGTACGGATCTTCTCAGTGAAGCCCCAAGAGAGCATTGCGGCGGCGGTTGCAGCGGAAGTAGAAACCCAAGCGTAGCCTGCGGTGCCGTTGGCGGCGAACGCGGAACCAGCGTTGAAGCCGAACCATCCGAACCACAGCAGGAAAGCGCCAAGCATCACGAACGGAACATTGTGCGGACGGAACGGCTGGGTGCCGAAGCCCTTGCGCTTGCCGATGATCAGCACGATCACCAAAGCGGCGACCGCAGCGTTGATGTGCACGACCGTACCACCTGCGAAATCGTGGGCGGCAGCGCCGATGGCCTGGGAGATCGCGCCGTCAGCGCTCAGCAGACCGCCATTCCACACCATGTGGGCGAGCGGAGCGTAATCGAAGGTAATCCACAGCGCGACGAAAATCATCCAAGTGGAGTACTTGACACGTTCAGCGATAGCGCCGCAAATCAGAGCGACGGTAATCATGGCGAATGCGGACTGGAACGCCACATCGACGCTGACCGGGTAGTTGTTGGAGTTCAGCGAAGCCGACGTGAAGACACCGCCGTCGGAAACCATGGAATCCTTCAGCAGGAAGCCCGTGGCCGGATCACCGAAGACACCGCCGACCGAAGTGCCTGCGTAGGCGATGGACCAGCCCCACAGCACCCAGATCACCATTGTGACGGACAGAGCGGCCGCCTCCATGATCATCATGTTCAGCACGGCCTTTGCACGGACCATGCCACCGTAGAAGAACGCCACACCCGGCGTCATGAGGAACACAAGGGACGCGGAAGTCAAAATCCACGCGGCATTTCCAGAATCAAGCTGACCCATGTCACCCTCCTCTTTCTTTCTTTTTGAGTTCACATTTCCGGCCCCATCGTATGGGGCTGACAAAACGGTATGGAACGCCGCCCGCGTTTTGAAAACGTTACGACGTGTTACAGCAAGGTAACGCCATCTCGCCATTACGTCAACCGAAAACGGCGGAATAAAGCGGCTGGCACGTTTTGTTTCAGATTGCGCACTGCTCCCAGGTCAAACCAATATCAGCCCACTTTTCAGCGTATCTGCCATATATAGGCGAGATAGGACTGGTCGGGGGTAAAAAGAAAGCCTCCCACGCGGGGAGGCTTTCTCGAGAGCGTAATCAGCTCAGGCGAGGATGCCGTCGACGAAGCCTTCCGGATCGAACGGGGCGAGATCGTCCGGGCCTTCGCCGAGGCCGACGAGCTTGACGGGCACGCCAAGCTCTTTCTGCACGGAAATCACGATGCCGCCCTTTGCGGAACCGTCAAGCTTGGAGAGCACCACACCGGTAATGCCGATGGCTTCGGCGAACACCTTGGCCTGGGTCATGCCATTCTGGCCGGTGGTGGCGTCGAGCACGAGCAGCACCTCGTCGACCGGAAGATTCTTTTCGGTAACGCGGCGGATCTTGCCGAGCTCGTCCATGAGGTTCGCCTTGTTCTGCAGGCGGCCGGCGGTGTCGATGATGAGCACGTCGGCGTTCTCTTCCTTGGCCTTGGCACTGGCCTCGAATGCGACGGACGCCGGATCGGCGCCGTCCTTGTCGGAACGCACGACCGGAACGCCCACCTTCGCACCCCAAGTTTCCAACTGGTCGGCGGCCGCCGCGCGGAAGGTATCGGCAGCGCCCAGCATGACCTGCTTGCCTTCGGAAACAAGCAGGCGGGAAAGCTTGCCCGCAGTGGTGGTTTTGCCCGTGCCGTTCACGCCGACCATGATGATGACGCTCGGTTTGTTCGCGCCTTCCTTATCGGCATTGAGACGGCGATCCGTGTCAGTGCCTACGAGCTTCAGCAGCTTGTCCTTCAGCGCGGCACGCACTTCGGCCGGGTCGGACTGGCCTGCGATTCGGGCGTCGTTGCGTAGTTCCTCGACAAGCTGTTCGCTGGCTTCCGCGCCCACGTCGGCAAGCAGAAGGGTGTCTTCGACGT
>ERZ1032473.385-NODE-385-length-11562-cov-5.658729_pt1 | contig 11562 bp, 10 predicted proteins | sample MGYA00518734_ERZ1032473 | MGnify/ENA primary metagenome ERZ1032473 (study PRJEB33719, sample SAMN04261339) | wastewater metagenome | biome: periurban shantytown; feature: human; material: feces | host: Homo sapiens | place: Peru: Lima | collected 2013-01-23 ...
GCGCCCGACCAAGCACCTTCCCGAGGCGAGCGCGGACACCGACGACGGCGCGGCCGGCGAGGAAGCATAGATGGACGCACGCAAGATCCGCAGCCGCCAGGCGATTCTGGACGCCTTTGTGGGGCTTCTGCTCGAGCACGACTACACGAAGATCACCGTTGCGGACATCCTCGAGCGCTCAGGGGTGGGCAGGGCCACGTTCTACACCCAGTTCAAAGGAAAAGACGACCTTCTTGCCGTGTTCGTGGGATCGGTCTGCGCGCATGCCCTCACGAAGGACGGCGACCCGCAGAGCGATGCCGCTGTCCAGGTCGAGCACGTCCTGCACAACTTCTGGGAGCGGCGCGACAGCGTGCGCGCGCTCGTCTCGGGCGCGGGATCGCGCCGCTTCGCCGACTGCCTGCGCCACGCCATCGTGGCGCGGGCTGCCAGGGCCGTGCCCGAGCACCCGAGCGGACCTGCCGGCCAGATGAACCGGAGCTTTCTTCTGCACCACATCGCGGCGACGTTCGTCGGCATGGTCCAGTGGTGGGCATGGAACGACTTCAGCGTCTCGCCTTCCGACCTCGCCGCCGACTATCTCCGGGCGGTTCTTCCGCTCTTTGCCGAATAGCCCCTGAAAGCGCCAGTCCTTCTTGCAAAAAAGCCCGCGAACCGCCGGAAGCGATTCGCGGGCTTATGTTGTGCACTGGGAAGCCGCAGAGCGAGTTTATTAGAACAGGCCCAGGAAGCCGTGGACGAAGAGCGCGGCCACCGCGGCACCCACGAAGGGCGCGATGCCGGGAACGAGCAGGCCGTACTTCCAGTTGTTGTCGGCCTTGTGCGCGATGGGGAGCACCTGGTAGGCCATGCGCGGGCCGAGGTCACGGGCCTGGTTCATGGCGAATCCCGTGATACCGCCCATGCCCATGCCGACGGCCCAGACGATCAGGCCGACGCAGATGGCGAGCATGAGGACGTTCTCGCCGGCGCGGCTAGCGGCGGCCAGGATCGCGGAGATGAACACGAAGGTGCAGATAGCCTCGCAGAAGAAGTTGCGGACGTAGTTGGTTCCCTCGCTGGTGGGGTTCGTCGAGAAGATGTTGCGCTGCGCGACGGGGTCGACGACGCCGTCGGAAGCCTTGAACTCATCGGCGTACATGAGCCACGCGATGCAGGCGCCCGCAAAGCCGCCGAGCATATCGGCAATCATATACGGGATGCAGGAGCTCCAGGGCACGAGGCCCACGATGCACTGCGCGAGCACCATGGCCGGGTTCATGCACACGGCGCCGCCGAAGACAAAGAGGCACACGGAGATGCCGAAGGCCCAGGTGGTGATGGCGAACATGTGGCCGGAGCCCTGGTACTTGGTGCCCTTGAGCACGGTGTCGCAGTGGACGCCCACACCGAAGACGATCATGAGGGCGGTGCTGCCGAACTCGGCGAGCATGTGGTAAAGAAGGTCAAAGCTAAACACGCGGGGAACTCCTTCTGTCTCTATTTTGACGAATGGACTAGTGCTGGGCCACGACGACGCCCAGGCCGTCGGGGATGACGGCCACCTTGGCGTCGGCACCCTTCATCTTGAAGGCCAGCTCGAGGGCCTCGTCGATGGTGTTGACCGGCGTCATGTGCATATCGCTCAGCATCTGGTGATCGCAGAGGTCAGTGACCATAATCACCGGGTGGTGGGCCAGGATGCGTGCGAAGATCTGGGAGGTCCACTGGTCGGGCAGGGTCTCGCCCTTCGGACGCTCGATGCAGGCGCGCTCGAACTCCGCCGGGTCGTTCTCGGCGATGTTCTTGTAGAAGCCCTCGCCGCCGTGGCCGTCGGCGCAGCCGGCGACGTCGATGATCACGCCGCCCTCGGGCAGCGTGGCCTCGGCCGCGCACATGCCCTTGACTGCCTGATAGATGTTCTGGTCTAGCGGGTAGCCGCCGTTGGTGGTGACGGCGATGTCGCACTGGACGGGCTCGACGCCGGCGAGCTTTCGCACAAAGTCGCAGCCGGCCTCGTGGGCCTTGTGGATGTCTCCGGCAAAGGAGCCGATGACCTCGTGCTTGCCGTTCAAGACCACGTTGAGGACGAAGGCGAGGTGCGCCATCTCGGCCGCGGCGAACATGTCCTCGTTGACATGGTTGTGGCAGAGGTTGCCGGCGCGGGAGTGGGAGTCGTTCACGAACTGGCCGTTGTGGTTGTACATGATCGTCTTATAGGACGCCACGCCCGGCAGGACGGACTTGCGGCTGCCAGAGAAGCCGGCAAAGAAGTGCGGCTCGATGAAGCCCTCGGCCAGCAGCAGGTCGGCGTCGGCAGCGACCTTGTTGATGATGCACTCGCCGCCGGAGGGAAGGGTCCCGACCTTCTCCATCATGGAGTCGTCGGTGGCCACGTGCATGACGATTTCCTCCTCGGCCACGATCTTCTCGCCGTACTTGTTGACGAGCTCCTCGTGGATGGAGGGACGGTGCATGCCGGTGGCGACAAGGATGCGCACGCGAGCCTCGGGCGCGGCGGCGTGGATGCGGCGGAGCAGGATGGGCATGGTCACGCGGGAGGGAACGGGGCGTGTGTGGTCGGAGCTGATGATGACGATGTCGTGCTTGCCGCGGCAGAGCTCCTCGAGCTTGGGAGAGCCATAGGGCTTGTCCAGAGACTTCTCGACGAGCTCCTCCTGGCTCGCCTCGGGCTTGAACTCGTTCTGGTGGCCTTCCATCAGGCCGGCGAAGTTCTTGTCCTCCAGCTTGAGATGCATGGTCTTGTGGTCAAACGGCAGGTCTGCCTCAAACATCTTCCGTCTCACTTTCGGTCTTAACCGCTCCGGTCACGGTTGTACCGAAAACCATACGACGCTCATTTGCTACCGTTTGCCGACGTTTTTCTACCGGTCAGCGGCACCTGTAGGGGTGTTCATAAAGCTTGGAACCTGTTTGCGGCTTGGTGCGGGAACGTCGGCAAATGGGAGGAGGCCGAAGACCTGGAGCGCCTTCTTCCGGGCGTGTGATGGACACATGAAGAGCACAACAACAGTCGTTGCGAACCCCACTCGCCGCGCCCCAAAGCCACGCGCCGCCCGCACGCGGTATTCTTAAGACACAAGAGAACGAGAGGAGACCCCATGTCTGACTACGTCCTTAGCTGCTGCTCCACGGCAGACGTCACGCGCGAGCTCCTGGAGGAGCGCGGCATTGCCTACGTCTACTTCAACTACCAGCTGGACGGCCAGATGCTCAAGGACGACTTTGGCCAGACCAACTCCCCTGCCCAGCTCTACTCAAAGATGCTTGCCGGCGCGGACGCCAAGACCTCCCAGGTCAGCGTCGGCGAGTACGTCACCCACTTCGAGAAGTTCCTCACGCAGGGCAAGGACGTCCTCCACGTGACCCTCTCGTCCGGCATCTCCGGAACCTACGGCTCCGCCTGCGCCGCACGCGACCAGCTTGCCGAGAAGTACCCGGACCGCAAGGTCGTAATCGTTGACTCCCTGTGCGCAAGCGCCGGCTACGGCCTGCTCATGGACAGGCTTGCGGACCTGCGCGACACCGGCATGGGCATCGACGAGCTTGCGGCCTGGGCGGAGGAGCACCGCCTCGAGGTGCAGCACTGGTTCTTCTCCAGCGACCTCACGTTCTTCATCCGCGGCGGGCGCATCTCCAAGGCCGCGGGCCTGGTGGGCGGCCTGCTCAAGATCTGCCCCGTCATGGACGTGGAGCCCAACGGCAGCCTGGCCGTAAAGGAGAAGATTCGCAGCAAGGGCCGAGCCATCGCGCGCGACCTGCAGAAGATGGAGGAGCTGGCCCAGGGCGGGCGCAACTACACGGGCAAGGTCTTCATCAGCCAGTCCGAGTGTCTGGTTGACGCCGAGGAGCTGGCCCACCGCATTGAGACCACGTTCCCGCACATCGATGGCTCCGTACGCATCTATCCCATTGGTGCCACCATCGGCTGCCACACCGGCCCGGGCACCGTTGCCCTCTTCTTCTGGGGCAAGCCCAGGGAGTAGACAGGGCTGCGCACGCAAATGACGAGAAAAGAGGCCCGGACGACGTCGTCCGGGCCTTCTCTTGCAAGGGCGACCATACCCATCCGTATTGGCTCGGGACGTTTGCCCAGTTGGCACTCAGTCGGGCAGCCAGATGGGCATAGTCGGATTTTGAAGACCGGTCTCTGGCGGACGGCCTCCACCGGTTCTTCTACAGTTCCATCTCAAAGAACTCGCGATAAAGGGCCAGCTCGTCGGGGGTGTCCTCGCTGGAGGCAAAGCTCACGGAGCCCGCATGGGCCTCGTCGGCCAGAAGGCCGCACTCCCCCAGGCGATGGCCCAGCTGGCGGGCCGTCCCGGCGCCGCCGTCATAGAAGCGCACGTCACCACCCAGGACCTCGGCAATCTGCCTGCGCACGAAGGGGTAGTGCGTGCAGCCAAGGACCACGGAGCCGACGGTGCCCGCGAAGGAGCCCACGTAGCCGCGGATCATCTCGCGCAGGTCCGCCGCGGCAAGGTCGCCCCGCTCGATGCGTCCGGCAAGGCCTGGGCACGGGACCGAGATGACCTCGCAGCCGCGCCCGTAGGTGGCGGCAAGCTCCTGGTACTTATCCAGGCGCAGGGTGATGTCTGTAGCCATGACGAGGATGCGGCCGTGGCCGGGAGCCTCCGTCGCGGGCTTGAGCGCCGGCTCGATGCCAATGATGGGCAGGTCAGGGTATATGCGGCGCAGCGTGGGGGCGGCAGCCGAGGTGGCCGTGTTGCACGCTATGACAATGGCCTTGGCGCCGTCCGCCGCAAACCGCTCCACGATGTCCTGGGAGAGCTCGAGCACGCGTGCCTCGGTCTTCTCGCCGTAGGGGGCGTTGGCGGAGTCCCCAAAGTAGTGGAAGTCCTCGTGCGGGAGCTCCGCAACCAGGGACCGCAGTACGCTGATGCCGCCGACCCCCGAGTCAAACACACCGACAAACCCACTCACGCTCGCTCATCTCCCAAAAATGAGAAAAAGGGACAGTCCCCATTTCTCATTGCGTCATTGATGTGACTGCCTGGCGCGCAGCGTGTCTATGCCGTGACAGACGGTCATGACCGGGTGGCTAAGCAGCGTCTTGGGACCAGCATAGCGCATGACGTCCTTGATGGCCTGCCGCTAGGCGGGCGCGTAGCAGCGCACGCGCACTGCGAGCAGGACGATGCCCGCCGCCAGCAGGGGCCACGCCACCGTTGCCAGCACGTGCCGCAGGGCCTCGGGCACCAGCACCAGAAGCCGCTTGTCCATCATGTTGGGTATACTCCGATTCTGTATGCGGCGAGAAGCTCTTCTCGCCTAAACGACAACGTAGGTTAACTTGTCCATCTTACCCGATGGACCCAACAGTCTGGAGAGACGCATGAGCAATGAGGGCAAGAAGGTCAAGGTCCACTACGTGGGCACCCTGGACGACGGCACCAAGTTCGACTCCTCCCGCGACCGCAACGAGCCGCTGGAGTTCACCTGCATGGCCGGCCAGATGATCAAGGGCTTTGACGCCGCCGTCAAGGACATGGAGGTCGGCCAGGTCATCGACGTGCACATCCCTGCGGCCGAGGCCTACGGCGAGAGGCGCGAGGACCTCGTCCAGACCCTGCCCATCGCCCAGCTCCCCGGCGCGGAGAACCTGGTCGCGGGCCAGAAGGTCACCCTGGGCAGCCCCGCCGGCTACCCCATCCCCGCGCTCGTGGCCAAGATCGAGGATGGCAACATCACCTTTGACATGAACCACGAGATGGCCGGCAAGGACCTCAACTTCAACATCGAGCTCCTCGAGGTCGCCGAGTAGGGCCATCCGAGCAGGCTCGCGCAACCTCGAACCCAATTCCCAACACGATTTGGGTTCGCCGCCAGGCGCCGCACGCGCCATCCAAGTGCCAACACCAAGAAAGCCGCAGGTCACAGACCAGCGGCTTTCTTCTTGGCCCAAATCCTCGAACCCAAATCGTCAGCCCGCCTCAGGCACGCCAGGCGAGAAGCCCGTCTTGCCGGTTAGACCATCTCCTCCGGACGGAACACCTCGTCGAACTTCTCCGCAGAAAGAAGCCCCAGGTCAAGGCAGGCGTCACGTAGGCTCGTGCCCTCGACGAAGGCCTTCTTTGCCACCTTGGCCGCGTTGTCGTAGCCAATGTAGGGGTTGAGGCAGGTCACCAGCATGAGGGAGTGGCGCAGATTGTGATCCATGCGCTCGCGGTTGGCCCTGATGCCCGACGCGCATCTCTGGTCAAAGGAGGAAATGGCGTCCGCGAGCAGCCTCACGGACTGCAGGAAGTTGTATGCGATGACGGGCATGAAGACGTTGAGCTCGAAGTTGCCCTGGGATGCGGCAAAGCCGATGGTGGCGTCGTTGCCCATGACCTGGGCGGCCACCATGGTGACGGCCTCGCACTGCGTGGGGTTGACCTTGCCCGGCATGATGGAGCTGCCCGGCTCGTTTGCCGGAATCGCGATCTCTCCCAGGCCCAGACGGGGGCCGGAGGCAAGCCAGCGCACGTCGTTGGCAATCTTCATCATGTTGGCCGCAAGGCCCTTGACCGCGCCGTGGGCAAAGACGATGGCGTCCTTGCCCGTGAGCGCGCGGAACTTGTTGGGGTCAGTCACAAACGGCATGCCCGTAGCCGCGGCAAGCTCCTCCGCCACGGCAACGTCAAAGCCCTCCGGCGCGTTGAGGCCGGTGCCCACGGCCGTGCCTCCCAGCGCCAGGCGATACAACCCCGCAAGCGAGGCCTCCAGCTCCTCGGCAGATCCCTCCAGAAGGCCGCGCCAGCCAGAGATCTCCTGAGCAAAGGAGATGGGCACCGCGTCCTGCAGGTGGGTGCGACCGCTCTTGACCACATCGGCGTTCTCCATCTCCAGGCGGCGGAAGGTGGCCTCGAGCTGCGCCACCACCGGGAGCAGGCGCTCGCGCACCGCCGTCACGGCCGCAATATGCATGGCCGTGGGGAAGGTGTCGTTTGAGGACTGGCTCATGTTGACGGAGTCGTTGGGGTGAAGGCGGCGCTCGCCGGCAATCTGGTTGCCCCGGTTGGCAATGACCTCGTTGACGTTCATGTTGGACTGCGTGCCGGAGCCCGTCTGCCACACCACCAGCGGGAAGTTGCCGTCCAGCTTGCCGGCGAGGATCTCGTCCGCCACGGCGCCAATGAGGTCGGCATCCGTGCGGCTCATGTGGCCAAGGCGGCAGTTTGCCCGCGCCGCGGCAGCCTTGAGCTGCGCAAACGCACGCACAATCTCATCGGGCATGCGCTCGGTGCCAATGGGGAAGTTCTCGTGGCTGCGCTCGGTCTGGGCGCCCCAGAGGGCGTCCTCGGGCACAAGCATCTCTCCCATGGAGTCGCGCTCCACGCGCCAGCCGGCGGGAGCCTCGGACGTCGCGGTGTTCTGGGCCATCTCTTGGTGCCTTTCTGACGGAATGCTCGGGGCTTGGGATTGACTACTCGGACGCGCGGCCGTCCTGCTCGAGCCTCTGCAGGCCCGAGAGGATGGCGGAGACCACCTCGGACTGGTCGCGGGCAACAACTCCCAGGTCAGCGCGGACGCCGCGGAAGCGCGGACTCTTAGAGAGGTCCTGGGCAAGACGCTCGTTCACGCGGGCGTCGGAGAGGGCGCCCAGCTCGGCCTGGATGCTGTCCATGTACTCGCTTGCCTGGGCGCGCTCGTCTCCAAGCACCTCGGCCAGGCGCTCGGAGACAAAGTGGACCTCCTTGGCGTCCCGGCGGGCCCTAAAGACCGCGTCCTGGTCAGAGAGGTCAAGGCCAAAGAGGGCCTCGTCCACCTGCGCGAGTTCCTGGTCAAAGTGGGTCTTGAAGTCGGACGCGGAGAGGCCCGCCTCAAGCACGCGGCCCTTCCACGCAAAGGTGGCGAGATCGGCCTCCAGCTCGTCCAGGCGGCGCGCGGCGTGCTCCTTGCGCAGCAGCTCGGCCACGCCCTCGCGGGCAAGGGCCCGCTCCTTGGCGCACGCCATGGGCAGCAGGCTGCCCGCCGCGAGCTCGTCGGACTCCACCAGGCCGTCCACGCACTCGCAGAGGATGTCCAGGCCGCGAAGAGACCCCGTGGCCTCCTGGAGCTCCTTCATGAGCCGCACGGAGCGGCGATTCTGCTTCTTTGCCTGCCAGGGCGCCAAGAACTCCAGCAGGGAGCGCAGGCGGCGCAGCCCCACGCGGAAGGCGCGCAGGGCAACCGGGTCGTCCGGGCGCTCGCGCAGCTGCGCGAAGAGATCCTTGAGCTCGGCCGCCATCTGGGCCACCTCGCCCTCGGCCACGGCGGGGGCGTCCCACGCAATGGGGTCGGGCCCGGCGACGAACCACTTCACGCGGCCGCGCCCGGAGAGGCCGCAAGGCAGGTCGATGGCCATCGCGGCGCCCTTGCCAAACGTCAGGCCGCAGCCCGTGAGCTGGGCCGCAGCCATGTCCATGAAGGGCACGTGCCCCACGGCAACAACAACGGGGGCCTGGGCGTCGGCCAGCTCGGCCAGAAACGCCGCAAGGTCCTGGCGGTACAGGCTTTGATGCACGGCAACGTCCTGGGCGCCCGTGGCGTCGCAGACGGCCTGCGCGGTCTCCAGCGCGCGTACCGCCGGGCTGCTCCAGACCTCCAGCTCCGGGTCTTCTCCCAGCAGGGCAAACGTGCGCGGATACGCCGCGGCAAGGGCCCGGACGCCCGCGGGCGTGAGCCTGCGGTCCTCGTCCAGGCCGGATGCGGCCACGTCCTCGGGGCTTCCATGACGAACGAGCACCAGCGTCTTGACCATGCTTCCCCCTGACCATCGGTTGCCGGCGGGCCTCGCCCGCGCGGGACCTCTTAGCATAGCAAGGCATTGTTACAAGAACGCGCCCTTCTCGCCAAGCGGTCAAGCGGCAGGCGAGAAGGACGCGGGGCAACGCGATGTCAGTCGGGCGACTAGGCCATGAGCTTGCAGACGTTCTGGGCAAAGGCCACCGGGTCGGCCACGGGCAGCCCCTCGGTCAGCAGCGCCTGGTCGTAGAGAAGCGAGGTGTAGAGGGCAAGCTTGTCCTTGTCGCCGGCCTGCTGGGCGGCCTGGAGCTTGGCAAAGACCGGGTGGGCGGCGTTGACCTCAAGGACGCGCTGGCTCTTGATGTCCTCGGGCGCGGGGCCGGCGGAGAGGACCTTCTCCATCTCGAGCGAGACGGGACCCTCGGCAGAGACGCAGGACGGGGCGTCATCGGCGGCGGTCAGGCGGGCAGAGACGGTGACCTTGGTGACCACGTCCTCGCCCAGGGCCTCCTTCATGGCGCTGAACAGGTCCTCGTTAGCCTTGGCGGCCTCCTCGGCGGACTTCTTCTCCTCCTCGGTAGCAAGGTCAAGGTCGCCGGAGGAGACGTTCTTCAGCTCCAGGGTGCGGTCCTCGGTCTCGGGCTCGGCGCCGTCGGCCTGAGCCTTCTGGGCGGCCTCGCGGGCGGCGTCATCCTCGTAGGTCTTGGGCAGGCCCTTGGCCTCAAAGTCGCGCATGGCCTGGAAGCAGAACTCGTCCACGTCCTCGGTGCAGAGCAGCACGTCATAGCCCTTGGCCAGGACGGCCTTGACCACGGGCATCTTGGCCAGGCGGTCGCGGTCGTCGCCGGCGGCGTAGTAGACGGCCTTCTGGCCCTCGGGCATGGCCTCGGCGTACTCCTGAAGCGTGACGTACTTCTGCTCGCGGGCGCTCCAGAAGAGCAGCAGGCCGCCGAGCTCGTCCTTCTTCATGCCGTAGCTCTGGTAGATGCCGTACTTGAGGCCACGACCAAAGTTCTCGAAGAACTTGACGTAGTCATCGCGGTCGTTGTCGCGCATGGACTCCAGCTCGGAGGTGACCTTCTTCTCGATGCGGCGCTCCATGGCCTGCAGCTGGCGGGTCTGCTGGAGAGTCTCGCGGGAGATGTTGAGCGTCACGTCGGCGGAGTCCACGACGCCGCGCACGAAGTTGTAGTAGTCGGGCAGCAGGTCCGCGCACTTCTCCATGATCAGGACGTTGGAGCTGTAGAGCTCGAGGCCCTTCTCGTAGTCACGGCTGTAGAGGTCAAACGGGGCCTTGCCCGGAATGAACAACAGCGCGTCGTACTCCAGGGTGCCCTCGGCGTGCAGGCTGAAGGTGCGGGCCGGGTCCTCCCAGTCGTGGAAGGTGGACTTGTAAAACTCGTTGTATTCCTCGGGGGCGACGTCGCTTCCGCGCTTCTTCCAGATGGGGGTCATGGAGTTGATGGTCTCGAGCTCCTGGTAGTCCTCCCACTCGGGCTTGTAGTCGTCGCCGGCGTCCTCCGGCTTCTCCTTCTGGCGGCTCTTGGTGACCATCATCTGGACCGGGTAGCGCACGTAGTTGCTGTAGCGGCGGATGAGGTCCTTGAGGGTGTACTCCTCGAGGTACTCGTCGTAGCTGGCCTCGTCGGCGTTGTCCTTGAGCGTGAGGATGACGTCGGAGCCGGCCGTCTGGCGAAAGGCCGGGTCATCGGCGGGAACGGCCTCGATGGTGTAGCCCTCGACGCCGTCGGACGTCCAGCGGTTGCACTCCTCGGAGCCAAAGGCGCGCGTGACCACGCTGACCTCCTTGGCCACCATGAAAGCGGAGTAGAAGCCCACGCCAAAGCGGCCGATGATGTCCACGGCGTCGCCCTGCTTGTCAGCGTTGGCGGCCTTGAACTCCTCGGAGCCGGAGTGGGCGATGGTGCCCAGGTTCTTCTCGAGCTCCTCGGCCGTCATGCCGATGCCGTTGTCGGAGATGGTGAGCGTGCGGGCGTCCTTGTTAGGCGTGACGGTGATGGCCAAGTTTGCCTGGTCAATCTGGGCGGAGGCGTCCGTCAGGCTCTTGAGGTAGAGCTTGTCGATGGCATCGGACGCGTTGGAGACCAGCTCGCGCAGGAAGATCTCCCTGTTGGTGTAGATGGAGTTGATCATGAGGTCCAGGAGCTTCTTGCTCTCTGTCTTGAACTTGCGCATGCCACGCATCCCTTCGACGAACGATGTTCAACAGACATGACTGTACCCGACTCATGTGGTCGTTATTCCGGGCACTAAGAAAACCTCAGTTGTCAGCGCTTAGATTTCTTGCCGAGAAGAGCGTGGGGTCGCCACCCCCCTCTTGGGTACACTACGGTCAAAGACCCGCCTCGACCCGAGCGCGAGGAGCCATGAAAAGACGGGATTTCATTTGCGGAGCTGGGTTAGCTGCCTTGAGCCTGTTGGTTGGGTGCTCCGGGGATTCGCAATCCAATCAAGACGCAACATCTAGTCGGTTGCCCGCGTTTGCAGTGATTGAAACGCGCCCCCACGTTGCCCCGAGCCGCATTCACTGGCTAGACGGCGACTTGGAGGCCCTCGGGTCTACCGAAATCAACCATGCAGCCGTTGGAGACTATTCTCGCCCCGCCGTGATGGATGGAAAGCTGCTCCTTGCTCCAACGGGTCTAACGGGACGAAACGACGACAAGACCGTCCTTTCGATTGAGCTTGACGATTTCCGCGTAACGGAATATGCGCTTGACGCCGTCAACAACTATTGCATCACCGCAGCAGGGGGCCACGCCTTCATTGGGGGGAACCTGAATTTCAACTCTCATATCAGCAAGGTCAATC
>ERZ1032473.400-NODE-400-length-11370-cov-12.439063_pt1 | contig 11370 bp, 7 predicted proteins | sample MGYA00518734_ERZ1032473 | MGnify/ENA primary metagenome ERZ1032473 (study PRJEB33719, sample SAMN04261339) | wastewater metagenome | biome: periurban shantytown; feature: human; material: feces | host: Homo sapiens | place: Peru: Lima | collected 2013-01-23 ...
GTATGGCAGAATATCTTTGCAGTACACTTCGTCTTTCAAAGCGCCCGAAGTGCCAAAATTATCAGAATTTCCATAGACTGTGTGATACTGTTGCAGCGCGTCTTTCAGCCGCTCCGCAGTCAGCGGTCCGGCGAGCGCGTGATCCATTTCCTGCTTTACATGAATTGCCTCCATGCCGGATACTTCCGTGCCGTCGGTTCGGTAATAGTCTTGGTCAGAAACAAATACAAAGCTGAGTGCGATGATGCTGAGCAGCATGAGCAGGCAGGCAATGATGGTTGACTTTCGTCTGAGAATTTTTCTCTTTTCGTAATATATAAGCGTTTTCATTTCTTTTTTCCTCCTGCGGGGCGGGAAAGATCGCTGCCTAATTCGTCTGCAAAGTGGAACAGGTACAAATCTCCCAGCGTGGTCTGCACCGGAACAGCGGCGGGGGCGGGCTGGTTTCTGGACACGATGCGCAGCTCCACGCCATCTGTCAAGTGGCGCAGATTACAGATGCAGCATTGCGCTTCATACCGTCCGACCTCCCGTTCAGGTACAATCAGCGACCACGCAATTCCGGCAGACTGTTCCGTGAGTTCAGCCGGACTGCCCGCCAAGATCAGCTTGCCTTTTTTCATCATCAGGATTTGATCGGCAATGTACTCCACGTCGCTGACAATATGCGTAGACAGAATGACGATCTTATTCTGCGACAGGTCCGAGATCAGATTGCGGAAGCGAATCCGCTCTTTGGGGTCAAGTCCGGCGGTCGGCTCGTCCAATACAAGGACTTTCGGATCATTGAGGACAGCCTGTGCAACGCCGAGGCGCTGTTTCATGCCGCCGGAGAAAGAACGGATTTTCTGTCTGGACACGTCCGACAAGCCGACTATTTGCAGCAATTCTTCCACTCTATGTTTGGCAGCGCGACCCTGTACGCCTTTCAGCGATGCCATATACAAAAGAAATTCATGTGCGGATAAATCCGGGTAGTAACTGAAGTTCTGCGGCAGATAGCCGAGAATGTCACAATATTTTGCACCCATATCGCTGATGCTCGTGCCGTTAAATAGAATTTCTCCGCTCGTCGGATTCAGCACCGTGCAGATCATGCGCATCAGCGTTGTTTTACCAGCGCCATTTGCGCCGAGCAGACCATAGACACCGTTGGACATAGCATAGCTGAAACCGTCTATCCTGATACGCGGCAGCAATGGCATCTTCGATCATATTCTTACAAGCCGCGCTGATGCGCAAAGACGCGGTGTAGTGTTCCATTTCATTATGTGCGACAGCATACGGAGAAAGCGGTTGCAAGGAAAGCGGCCTTTCCCATGAAAATGGAGATGTATTGTAGTCCAACACTGCCGTTGGCGCGGCACAGTGAAGCACTTCTTGCTTTTCTCGGCAGAAACTGATACAATAATAAAACATTCATCGAAGGAGTGATCCTTGTGGCAAAGCGTATCACAAGAATCGTGCTGACCGGAGGGCCCGCCGCCGGAAAAACGACGCTCATCAGCCGCATTCTCAAGGAATTCAAGCAGGACGACGGCTGGAAGGTCATCACCATCCCGGAGACGGCGACGGATCTGATCTCCGGCTTCGGCATCCGTCCGTTCGGCAACTGCGTCTCCATGCTGGATTTCCAGTATTTTGTCATTGACGATCAGCTACACAAGGAGCGCCTCGCGCTCAAGGCCGCGCAGATGGTGCCGGAGGAAAACGTCCTTGTGATCTACGATCGGGCGCTCCTCGACGACAAGGCCTATATCACGGATGAGGAGTTCCGCGAGGTCCTTGCAAGCTTCGGCACAACGGAGGCCGAGATCCTCACGCACTACGATGCCGTCCTGCATCTGGTCACCTGCGCCAAGGGCGCGGAATTTGCCTATAATTTCGGCAATGAGGCGCGGTATGAGCCGGTGGAGCGCGCCCGCGAAATGGACGACCGCACGCTCCGCGCGTGGAGCGGCCACCCCAATCTGCATGTGATCGACAATTCCGTCGATTTTGAGGATAAGATCCATCGCGGCCTGAATGCCATCTATGAGATCGTCGGCCATCCCGCGCCGATGGAGACGAAGCGGAAGTATCTCATCGCCATGCCGGAGCTGAAGGTGCTGGAGGAAAAGTACGGTGCGGTGCCGGTCGATATGATGCAGACCTATCTGCTGGAAACGAATCCACAGGTCGAGCGCCGCGTCCGTCAGCAGCGGAACGGCTCGGAATACCTTTATTTCTACACGGAAAAGCGCATGACGGACTCCGGAAAATGGGAGACGGAGCGGCCCATCTCGCAGAAGGCCTATATCCAGTACTTGATGGAGGGTGACAGCAGCCTCCACGCCGTACATAAGCTCAAATACCGCTTTACCTATGAGCGGCAGAGCTTTGCCATCGATGTTTACCCCTTCTGCAAGGACAAGGCGCTCATGCGCGTGGCCCTTCCGGCAGAGCAGGAGCATGTCGTGCTTCCGCCGGAGCTGACCATCCTCGAGGAGGTCACCGGCCGGCCCGAGTATAAAAACCGTTTCCTCGCAAGCTCCCAGCAGCTTTGAGCAGGGGAGCAGGCAGTTGGCCTTTTTCAGAATGAGGCTGGCGGCGGAAAATACAGTACAGGGCAGTTTTTACAACGAAAAGCTATAAAAATCAGCGCCGGAGTGGGCTTCCACTCCGGCGCTTGCGTATGTCTGCGGTCTGTTCAAGGCGCATCCTTTCCGTCCAGCGCCTCGCGTATCGCCCGCAGGGCCTTTTTCTCGATGCGCGAGACATAGCTGCGGCTGATGCCGCACTGCTCCGCGATCTCCCGCTGTGTCAGCGGCGCGCCGCCGCTCAGGCCGTAGCGCAGGGAGACGATCGCCTTTTCGCGCGGCGTCAGGACCTGTTCCATGACGGCGCGCAGCTGGCCGTGCAGCTCGCGCGTGCTGAGATCCTCGAAAAGATCCTCCTCCGAGCAGATCGTGTCCATGAGGGACAGCGCGCTGCCGTCCCGCCCGGTCTCGATGCAGTCCGAGAGCGAAACATCCTGCGCGCCCTTTCGTTGAGAACGAAAATACATCAGGATCTCATTTTCTACGCATCTGGCAGCATAGGTCGCCAGTCGCGCGCCCTTACTGGCGTCGAAGGTCGAGATGCCTTTGATGAGCCCAATCGTGCCGATGGAGATCAGATCCTCCTGATCGGCGGACTGTGTATAGTATTTTTTCATGATGTGCGCCACCAGCCTGAGGTTGCGCTCGATCAGGACGTTTCGCGCGGCCAGATCGCCCTGTGCGGCCAGCTCCAGATAGTGCCGCTCCTCGGCGGCGGTGAGCGGCTTTGGAAAGGAGCCGCCGGCGCTTGCCAGATGCAGGGAACAGAGCATGCTGCTGAGCATGAGCCAGACAGCGGTCGTAAGCATGGAAACCTCACCTCCTGTAAGGAGTGTATTCCCCGGCGGCTCGTCCAAATCCCACATTTTCCGCGCGGACAGGCGCTGACAGAAGCAGAAGGACGGCAAGCAGAGCGCGGCAGGCCCGAAACAAAGAAAATCCCCGCCGGAGATTGCTGCACCTGACAGGGGTAACAACGTTGGCGGGGGGATAGCAGCGTTCGGCATTGACCTGACTCCAGCGGCCGGTCGCGAAGGCGTAGTAGAGCAGGCGCGGGTCCTGAAATCCAGCCACCTCGATGCCGAGCCGCGCATACGGCGTGATGTGTGCACCATACTGCCAGTGGCGGTCATCCGTCGGCGGATATGGGACTGAAACGAGGACGCCTCCAGAATGTACGCCGCGAACGCGGAGGCGTAAGCGCATCCCCGTTCAGGTGCTCAGCGAGGGTACCTATTACTGGGGCCACCACGGAACGATGCTCGTCGTGCAGGCGGAGCTGCCGCCGATGGGCTATACGACGGTCATCCCGCGCAACGGGGAGGCGGAGCACGTCGAATGGCCGCCGCTCGGTGCGCCGCGCGTCGATCATATCGCGGACGAGCCGCTCGTTCTGGAAAATGAAAAGCTCCGCGCGGCCTTTTCTCCGACGACGATGCAGCTGCTCAGCCTTGTGTCCAAGGCGTCCGGCAGAGAGCTTATGAACGCGCCGGGCAGCGATTTCTGCCTTGCGGCGGAGGAATGCTCCAACGAAATGACGGCGTGGCGCGTGGGCCGTTTTGCGAAGGTCGTCAATTTGAGCATGGAAAATCCGGCCTGCGTCGCAAAGATCACGCGCGGAGTCGTTCACCAGAGTATCCAGTTCGCGCTGCCATTCAAGTCCTCCGCGCTCACGGCGGAGGGGAGCGCGGTCTATGCGATGAAGCGTGCGGAGGATGCGGACGGACTGGTCCTGCGGCTCTTCAATCCGCAGAAAAAGGCGGCGTCTGCACGGCTCTGCTTTGTGAGGGCCGTACAGCGGGCAGAACTGCTTGCGATCCCCGAGCGGCCGTTTGGCGGTGCGCTCCGCACGGAGGCGGACGGCGTGTACGTTGAAATGAAGCCGGAGGAGGTCGTGGCCCACCGCGTCGTATTCTAAATAAGTACATAAAGGGTATAAGAAACCGGCAGGCACTTGAAGTGCCTGCCGGCGATTTTACGCTTCCTCGGGCTGGAGCTTTTCGGCCTTCTTTTCAAAGCCGTGTACCCAATCGGAGAAGTGGTAATAGATGAGATAGACAATGGAGCTGAGCGACCAGGTGATGGGATACGCCCAGTAGATATACTGGATGTCATGGACAAAATGCATGACAGTCGTGATGTAAGTAATTCTTACAACGCACCAGAACACGAGCATGATCGTCATGGGCACGAACGCCTTTCCTGCGCCGCGGCATACGGATGCGACGGCGTGCGAGAAGGCCAGCAGGCAGTAGAACAACGAGATCGTGCGCGCCTGCTCGACGCCGAGGGCAATGACCTCCGGCGTTTCGGTGAAAATGGCGGTCAGCTGCGGCGCAAACAGATACATCAAAACGCCGATCAGCTCCGCGAGAAGCAGGGATGTAATGATGCCGAAGCGGGAGCCTTTCTTGGCCCGGTCGTATTCGCCCGCGCCGAGATTCTGACTGACATAGGTGGTCAGCGCCATGGTGAAGCTTGTGACGGGCAGGAATGCGAAGCCCTCCAGCTTGGAGTAGGCGCCGTAGGCAGCCATTGCAAGCTTGCCGAAGGAGTTGATGTTCGACTGGACAATGACGTTTGCAAAGCCGATGACGGAATTCTGCACGCCGGAGGGCAGGCCATAGCGGAAGATCTGGCCCAGCATTTCCCGGTCGAGCCGCAGGTCGCGCAGACGGACCTGATAGATCGTGCCTTTTTTCGTCAGATGGATAAGGCAGAGCACCATGCTGACCGCCTGCGAGATGGTCGTGGCGGCGGCCGCCGACCAGACGCCCCAGTGGAATACGGCGATGAACAGCAGGTCGAGCACGATGTTGACCAGAGACGAGAGAATCAGGTAGTACAGCGGGCGGCGGCTGTCGCCCAGCGCGTTCATGATGCCCTTGCAGGTGTTGTACATCACGACGGCGAGAATGCCGAAGAAGTAGTAGCGGAAATAGGAGATGGCCTCCGGCAGGACGTCCGGGTCGGTGCCCATCCAGCGAAGGAAGGTCGGCGTCAGCGCAACGCCGAAAACGGTCAGGACAATGCCGCAGAGAATGGCCAGCAGGACGTTCGTATGGATGGCGCGGGAGACGCGCGCATAATCTCCGGCTCCAAAATAGCGGGAGATGGTGACGCTCGCGCCCATCGACATGCCGGTAAAGAAGCTGATGATCAGGAAGATCAGCGTTCCGGAGGAGCTGACGGCGGCCAGCGCCTCGTCGCCAAGAAAACGGCCGACGATCAGTGCGTCCGCGGTGTTGTAAAGCTGCTGGAACACCTGACTGAGCAGAACGGGAATGGCAAACGCAGTAATGAGCCGCCACGGCTTGCCGCGGGTCATGTCCATGGTCGAACCATCCATATTCATACATCCTTTCTGTAGAGAAAAATAGACGGGCAGGGGAGAAAAAACAGGGTTTTCTCTGCTGCGCGCTATTTTCTAAGATAGCAAAAAAGCAGAAGAATTGCAAGAGCAATTAATGGAAAAATCAAACTTTTGTGCAAATTGGAGAAACAGGCCTCAGGCCGCGGCGGCCTGAGGAAAAATTCTGATTTCTGGACGGAAAACGACGGATGAAGCTGCGCCTGCGGGAAATACTATCCTCTGAAATATTTTCTGGAGGGGACGCAGATGGCGGAAGAAAAACAGGAAACACGCGCACAGGAGCAGCTGGTCGATCTCGGGTCGGCGACGACGCGCTCAAGCCGGGGAAACATTTACACGCTGACGATCATCGGCCAGATCGAGGGACACCAGATCCTGCCGGAGACGGTCAAGACCACGAAATATGAGCATGTGATCCCGCTGCTGGCGGCGGTGGAGGAGAGCGAGGACATTGACGGCCTGCTGCTGCTCCTCAATACGGTGGGCGGCGATATCGAGGCCGGGCTTGCCATCGCGGAGCTGATCGCCGGGATGAAGAAGCCGACGGTCTCGCTGGTGCTTGGCGGCGGGCATTCCATCGGGATCCCGCTGGCGGTCTCGGCCAAGAAGAGCCTGATCGTGCCGACGGCCAGCATGACCGTCCATCCGGTGCGCATGACGGGGCTTGTGGTCGGCGCGCCGCAGACGTTCCAGTATTTCCAGCGCATTCAGGAGCAGATCGTTGATTTCGTGACGGCAAACTCCAGGATCAAGCGCGAAAAATTTCTGGAATATATGATGGCGACGGACGAGATCGCAACGGACGTCGGGACGGTCGTCTATGGCCGCGAGGCGGTGGCGTGCGGGCTGATGGACCGGCTCGGGAGCCTGCGCGATGCGCTCGACTGCCTGCACCGGCAGATCGCCCGCAGCAAAAAGCCGCCGGAGCAGAAGCGTAAATGAGAATACACCCTAAATTGAACGAATGCGCCGAGGAAAACGTGAGGAGCGTTTTTATGCGGCCCAAAGGCGGGATAGACGCCGCCGAAGGAACGTCAGAACACGATTTGAACGGTAAAAGGCATATAAGCGGCAGGCCCGATCGGGCCTGCCGCTTTGCGATAGAATGATTGGTCGTTCGCGTCAGTTCAGTGTGATGGAGACACGTTCTGCTTCCGTGAACATACGGACAAGGATTGCCGCGACCTCGCAGCGCTGGATGCTTGACGCGGGACGGAACGTGCCGCTTTGATCGGAGCCGGTCAGGATACCGGCGCGGTAGAAGGCGTAGATCTCGGCGGCATAGGCATCGCTGGTCTTTACGTCGGGAATGACGTTGTCCGAAACGCTGTTCCGGGCGGTGTAGCTGTCGGCGGGCATGGAGCCGTAGAGGATATGGACGAACTCTGCGCGGGAGACGGGCGCGTTCATCTGCGCCGCCGTGTAACCGGCATAGCCTGCGTCAATGATCTCCTCCGCGACGGCGTAGTCCACATAGCTGCTGTACCAGAACGGCGCGCCGTTTTCCAGAGTGACCTTCCCGTCCTCATTCAGCTGGTGCAGTGCGGCGGCCAGCTTGATCGCCTGCGCCACGGTCAGTGTCTCTCTGGGCGAGAAGCGATCCTTCTGCGTACCGTCGATCAGACGGTTTTCCCATGCCAGCCGGACGCTGGAATAGAACCAGTCGCCGGATGCAACGTCTGCAAACGGAAAGCGCTTCGTGTCCGTCGAGGGGCGGATGATCGAGGGCGCGGACGGGTCGGGATAAGAGGGGCCGGAGGGCTTTTCGGAAGCGGGCTTTTTCAGCGCGTCCATGGCTGCCTGAAGATCGGAAAGCGCTGCAAAGACCTCCTCTGCACTGGCGTCATCCCTTTCGGCGGCGGCTTTGGCTGCGGAGAGCGCCGTTTCCAGCGCAGCCCAGCTCTCGGCGGTGTAATCCGCCTGCGTCAGCGCCTCCGCAGCGGAGATGGCCTCGTTCAGACCGGACTTATCCACAAGAATGCTTGCCGTACCGCAGCCGAAATCGCAGTATGCGATGACGGTGCAGGGCTGCTCCTCGTTCGGGGCGTAGCTGGTAAAGACGTGATCGACGGTGCTGGCCGGGATCTCCACGGTCACAGCCGCGCTGCATTTGGTGCAGACGCCGCTTCTGGCGGCATTTTTCATACAGGTCGCGGGAATCTCCGTCGGGTAGTCCTCCACGAAGCTTTCGCAGCGCTCGACTGCGACCACGCGGTCGATCGAATAGACCGGATAGTTTTCCGCATCCTCGCAGGACACATCGCCGGTGACCTTCATGGAAAGGTAGAGATCAACGGGCTTGCCCTTCATGTGCGCAAGATCGGCGGGAAGCAGTGGGATCTGGAAGCCCCAGTCGTCGAAAATGTACAGGAACTTATTGCTGTCCTCCCGGATGGGAACGACGTTCTCGAATTTATAGAGGTGGTACGCCCCGTCGGCGATCACGTCGTCCGCCGTCAGGAATGCGACCTCATGAATGCTGCCGCTCATGCCGACGACATTCAGCGGAAGCCGGTTGGCGTCGCCGCGCAGACGGAGCGCGTGGTTGTTGTCCGCCTCCCGAAGTTCGGCGCTCAGTACGGCGGCGCGGCCGCTGCTGGCCGCCTCGTCCTTTACAAAATGATCGGCGTACATGGTGCCGTAGGCAAGGTTGAACTTGTCGGGCTTATAGTCGTAGATGTGCGACGGATCGATCCCGTCAAATGCGGCGGGAAGCGCGCCCGGCTCCCGCTCCGATACGGTCACGGTCTTGCCGCAGACCGGGCAGACGCCGCTCTTGGTGCCGTCGCCGTTGGAGGTGTAGCGGATGGCATAGACATTGCAGGACTCGGTGACGATCATGCGGTCAACGTAGTACACGGGCAGGTTGTCCGGATCTGCGCCGGTCACGTCGCCCGTGATCCGCATGGACAGGTAGAATTTTGCCGTTTTGCCCTGCAAATGCTGGAGCGCACCGAGGAAGGGACGGTTTTGCAGGCCCCAATCGTCAAAGACAAAGGCATACGAACGGGAAAGCGCGCCCGCGTCCGACGGAAGGCTCGGCATGGTGAACTCGAATTCGTAGAGCTGATAGCCCTTGCCGGAGTTTTCCGCAAGCTCACTGGCGGGGATGGAGCCGACAAGCGCCTGTGTGATGCCCTCGGAGTAGATGTAGATGGGAAGGGAGGCGCTGCCGGAGAAGAGACGCGCGGAGCTGCCCGTCTTTTCATAGCTGTAGGCGACAGCGCTGCCGGTCAGGGACGCGGCGTCCTCTACGACCGGATCGCCGTAGGCCGGCGTGAAGTCGGCGCTGGTAAAGTCATAAACGTGTACGGGATCGACGCCCTCCAGAGCCTCCGGAAGCGCAGGACGTGTGTCAGAATAGCCGCTGTAGCGCTGGAGGAGCTTCGCACCATCGCCGTCGTAGTCTCCGCGCAGCGCGACCTGCTCGGAAAGCTCGGCGTACAGGCGCTTGCCGACCTCCTGACGGCTGAAGGGGAGATCCAGCTCCGCTTCGAGCGCTTCCGAGGTCCAGCGGGCGAAGTTTTCAATGACCACGCGGTCAAAGCCGCTCCGGGCTGCGCGCAGACGGCGCAGCAGCGTTTCATTCGAGACTGCGGCCTCGAAGGCGGCGTCAAAGAAGCCCTCTCCGGCAAGAATGTCCTGAACATGCAGCCATTCCGCGCCGATGATGTGCGTGCCGAAGTTCTGGGCACCGTCATAGGCCTCCGCCTTTTCGTGCATATAGTCCAGATACTGCTTCACATACGGGCCTGCCGCGCCGTAATAGCCGTTCAGGAACTCGTCCATCAGAGCCTGATATTCGCTGCCGGAGACCGGGCTTTCCATCTGCTTGGTGATGAGCCAGAGCTTCATATCCCAGAAATCTGTGTTGATGCAGGATTCCTGCTCTGCAAACCAGCCGTCCACACCGGCGCTCTGGCAGAGCGCGAAGTCGTTTCCATAGTGATACATGCTGGGGAAGATGCCGTTGTTATTATAGTTGACGACATATTGCCAGAAATAGAGTCGGTTTTCATAGCCCTTATCTGCGGAGGCGCCGCAGAGCGCGGCCCATTTTTGCAGCTGCTCCAGCGTGTGGGCGTTGTTCGCGTGATTCAGATCATGGAGAAGATCCGTTGCGTTGGCGGCAAAGCGAACCTCGACGTTATCCGCCGGAACGACCTTTTCCGGCGCGTCGATATAGTGCCAGTAGGCGGGCATTTCGATCAGCACCTCGGGGTACTGCGCCTTGACCGCTGCGGCCATGTCGTTGACGAACAGCAGAAGCTCGCCCGCAAGACCGTATTCGCTGCGCACGGCGGTGCAGCTCTCGCACTCGCAGAAGCCGTCGGAGTCGTTCGGCACGACCGAGAAATAACGGGGCCGTGCGCGGCCCTCTGCGTCCGCTTCGGCGTAGCTGTATTCGATGGACTGGAGCAGCTTCTGCTTGAACACTTCTTTCACGTTCGTCAGGCAGAGCTGGCCGTTCGGGATGCGTTCGCCGTTTTTCAGCGCGAACCACTCCGGATGGGTCTCAAAATAGTTTTCATGTCTCGGATTCATGTACTCCTCGAACGCACGGCTCATGTCCGCAGTGCCGTAATAGGGCGGGAAATAGCGGTTGAAGGTATGGGTGTGCGCGGGATAGCCGTAATCCTCCTCGCCGCCGTAGGCCGCGGAGGCGTTTACGGTGAAGCCGTTGACGCGGTTGCGGACAAAGTACAGGGAGTCCTTGTTTTCTACGCCGATAAAAATGTCGCGGTATTCAAAGGCCGGTACGCCGCTGTCGTTATAATCCGCGGCGACCTCGGCGCTGCCGCCGGTGGGGATGCCCTCGTCCCACGGTGTCCACCAGCGCACGCCGAGGCCGTCCTCCAGCAGGTGGTACACCGCGTACAGGACGCCGCGCGTCGGCGCGCCGGTCAGAACAAGGTTTCCGTCCACGGCCCGGATGGCCCAGCCCTCGCCGAATTCGTCGCCGTCCGTCGGATAGGCGACGGCGTTGCCGGCGGCGAACTGCGTGGCGCCGATGTAGACGGCCTTTCCGGAGATGCTCTGTCCCTCCGGGACGATAGGCAGCGTGCTGCCCGTCATTTTTTCCAGATAGACGTTCAGCTCCGCCGCCGCGCTCTGCTCGACGGCAGTTGCTTCGGCGGGAAGGACGATCTGCATTTTGCTGAGATCCAGCTTGCTGCCTGCGGCGGCTGCGCGGCCTGCGCCGAATGTGAACACGGCGGCGACGGCCAGAACGGCGCACAGGGCTGCAAGCCATTTGAAAGCCTTTTTCATGTCATTTTCCTTTCCTTTGCATCCTGTTTTCTGGTTTCTGCACGGTAGCTGCGATGGCTGTCTGCACATCCCTCCTCCCGAAATCGTTTCGTTTTACACAATGGCTCTTGTATCATTCTAAGAAACGCAGAGAGCGCGGACAAGTCA
>ERZ1032473.403-NODE-403-length-11272-cov-5.037800_pt1 | contig 11272 bp, 10 predicted proteins | sample MGYA00518734_ERZ1032473 | MGnify/ENA primary metagenome ERZ1032473 (study PRJEB33719, sample SAMN04261339) | wastewater metagenome | biome: periurban shantytown; feature: human; material: feces | host: Homo sapiens | place: Peru: Lima | collected 2013-01-23 ...
GTCTCGCTGACGGCTGCGGCAGCCTTGGCGGCCTTGGCCTCCTCGGCGGCGCGGCGTTCGGCCTCGAGGCGGGCCTTGCGCTCGGCAAAGGTCTCGGAGCGCTTGGCGGCGGGCTTGCCCTCGCCGCCCTCGATGTCGGCGTCCTCCTCGAACTCCTCAGAGCGCTTGCGGTTGGGCTTCTTGTCGCCCATGGCCTCTGCGGCCGGGTCGACGATCTCGGTCTGGACGACCTGGGTGAAGCCCTCCTGGGCGTTCCTGAACTGGCGCAGGGCGCGGCCGAGGGTCTTGCCCATTCCCGGAAGCTTGTCGGGCCCGAAGATCATGAACGCGAAGATCAGGATGAGCGCAAGCTCTGTCTCTCCGATTCCAAACACTGGTAAATCCTCCGTCTAACGTACGGCTTTGGCCCCGAGGGACCCTTGCTTTGGGCCGGTGCGCCCAGACGAGACCTTACGCCTCGCGGATGTTGAGGTCCTTCTCCACACCGAGCATGCCGAGGACGCGGGCAACGTTTCTCTGCGGACGGGCCACCACCAGCGTGGCGCCCTGCTCCTGCGCGCGGTGGGCGGCGCCCACCAGGACGCCGATGCCCGTGGAGTCAATGTAGGGGACGTCCGCCAGGTCAACGACGAGCTCGCCGGTGGTCTCGGGCAGCTTGGCGTCGATGGCGTCCCTCAGCTCGGAGGCGTTGGAAACGTCCACCTCCCCCGCCACCTTGACGAGAACGGCGTCTGCTTCCTGGGAAATCGCGATGTTGAGTGCCATGGTGTTCCTCCTTGTGACGCTAGAGGCTGGTGCCGGAAAGGTTGGCCAGGGTGTCCGAGAGGCCCTTCACGCCGGTGGAGCCGGTGGTGGAGCTGCCGGACGTAGTGGCGTTGGTGGAGTCGGTGGTGCCGGCACTGCTCGACGCGGCCGAGTCCATCGCGGAGATGCGCTGGGTGGCGTAGGTCTTGGCGCCGTACTCGTCGTCGGCGTCTGCCTCCTGCGCCTTCTGGTAGGCCTCGCGCGCTTGGTCGGAGTTGCCCGCGGACTCGTAGAGCATGCCGAGGTTTGCCCAGGCAGGACCGTAGTCGGGCATGTCCTGGGTGAGCTGCTCCAGGGCCGCCGTGGCCTCGGAGGTCTCCTCCTCGTAGTACTGGCAGAGGGCGCGGTCCACGCGGACGGCGCCGGAGTCCTTGAGGGCCAGGTACTGGTCGTAGTACGAGATGGCCTTCTCAAGAAGCTCGTTGGCGTGGGAGGTGGAGGCGTCGGTGGAGCCGGAGTAGCGCACGGTCACGCCCCAGGCCATGTAGTCCTTGCCCAGGTTGAGCAGGGTGGCGAGGTTCTGGGAGTCCGAGGAGAGCTTGGTCTCAAGCGCGTCCACCAGGGGCTGGTACTTCTCGTCTGCCTGGGCGACGGCGTCGGTGGTGCCGTCGGAGGAGTCAGAGGAGCTGCCGGAGTCGGAGGAGTCCGCGCTTGAGCCGGAGTCTGCCGGCTGGCTCTGCGAGGAGGAGTCCTGCGAGCTCGACGTGCCGATGATGGCGGCGATGGAGGGCAGCATCGTGGAGAGGGCCATGAGAACGGCGAAGACCGTAAGCGCGACCTTGGCGCCAAGGGACATGCCGTCCTTGGGCTTGGCCGACTTGGCCCGCGCCTCGGCGGTGCCCTTGGCCCGCTTTGCCTTGGCGCCGACCTGCTTCTTGTTGGTCTTCTTGGACATGTAAGACGTGCCTTTCGTTGCTTTTGCCGCCTTGCGGCGGCACCCGTAACTATCTAGAGTACGTCACTTTGCCCCGAGCGTGCCAGTCTTGCCCGGTCGGCGGCAACAAACACAGAAAAGGGGCCTTCGGGCGAGAAACCCGAAGGCCCCGGAGGCTACCTGGCCTCGGCAGCCAGGCGTGCGGAGACGAGCTTGACCGCCACGACGAAGACGTCGAGCGCCTGGCCCAGCTCCTCGAGGGTGGGGAAGGTCGGCGCGATGCGGATGTTGGTGTCCTTGGGGTCCTTGCCGTAGGGCCAGGTAGCGCCGGCCGGAGTGAGCTTGACGCCCAGCTCTGCGGCGAGGCTCACGATGGCCTTGGCAGAGCCCTCGGGACCGTCGAAGGAGACGAAGTAGCCGCCGCAGGGGTGCGTCCAGGTTGCCACGCCCAGGTCGGCCAGGCCCGCGGTGAGCTTCTCCTCCACAAGGGCGAAGCGCGGTGCAACGATAGCCGCGTGCTTCTCCATGTGGGCACGCACGCCGACGGCGTCCTTGAGGAAGCGCACGTGGGCAAGCTGCGAGATCTTCTCGGGAGAGACGCGCATGCTTGCGAAGGCGGCGCGGACCTCGGCCATGTCGGCGGGGCTGGCCGTCATGTAGGCCATGCCGGAGCTGGGGAAGGTCACCTTGGCGGTGGAGCCGAACTCGTAGACGAGGTCGGCGGCGCCGGCCTCCTCCAGGGCATCGAAGATGTTGAGCAGGCGGTCGCCCTCGCCCTTGAAGGTGTGGACGCAGTAGGCGTTGTCCCAGAAGATGCGGAAGTCGGGGGCGGCGGGCTTCAGGTGGGCGAAGGCGCGCACGACCTCGTCGGAGTAGGTGATGCCGGTGGGGTTGGCGTACATGGGGACGCACCAGATGCCCTTGACGGAGGGGTCCTCCTCCACGTAGCGGCGGACGACGTCCATGTCGGGGCCCTCGGGCGTCATGGGAACGGGGACGTTCTCGATGCCGTAGCGGGCGGTCACGGTGAAGTGGCGGTCATAGCCCGGAGCGGGGCACAGGAACTTGACCTTGCCCTGCTGGCTCCAGGGCTTGTTGCCGCCGATACCGTGCGTGTAGGCGTTGCAGACCACGTCATGCATGAGGTTCAGGCTGGAGGAGCCGTTGACGATGACGTTCTTCTCGTCGACGCCAAGCAGCTCCGCGGCGAGGCGGCGTGCGGAGGGAAGGCCCTCGGGGCAGCCGTAGTTGTCGGCGGCCACGCCCTCGTCGGAGAGGTCGGACTCGGAGCCAAGCAGGTCCAGCATGGGGCGGGAGAGCGCCGTCTGCTGGGGGCTTGGCTTGCCTCGGGCCATATCGAGCTTGAGGTCGAGGGCCCTAAGCTCGTCCGCCTGCTTCTCAAGGTCTGCGATGGCGGCCTTGAGCTCTGCGTCGTTCATTGCCTCGTATGCGTTGGGCATGATTCCTCCTAGGTCGGTGGCTGAGTGCGAGTATAAGGCCGTGGCCGCGTGGGAGCTGCTACCATGAGACGTCCCGACAACAATTGCTAACAGGCAGATCGCAGGCAGGAGAGACCATGGGCATCTCGTTTGACTTTCGCTCGGAGGACTACGGCGAGCTCCAGCACCTGGTAGACGCCCTGTTTGCGCCCGGCGTCTCGCGCTACGCCACCGTCACCAAGCTGGACGTGCTCATGCGCGCCGAGGCCTTCGACCTCTGCGCAGACCTCGCCGAGGTCATTGACCTGTTGCCCTCCGCCACCTTCACGCGCACGCAGCTGTGCGACCAGATGAACTCCATCCTCTCTGGCCACGGCTGGGGCGGCGTCTACGGCACGGTGGAGTAGGCCGGGGAGGCATTTATCCGGCGACGGAAAGCCGTTTTCCACGAACCCTGCGAAAATGGGTGACTTGATTTGACTTCTGCGAGTAGCAACCCCCACGCACCCTCACGCCAACGGCGACCGCAGACAGAAAAGGGGCCGCCATCGCACGGATGACGGCCCCTCCTTGCAGGCAATCTGCGCAAAGCCCGGCGAGAACTACTCGTCCTCCTCCAGGGCGGCGGCAATCTCGTCGGTGACGTTCATGGTGTGGTAGACGTTCTGGACGTCCTCAAGCTCGTCAAGACGGTCGACAAGGCGCTGGACCTTCTTGGCGTCCACAACAGAGACGTCGGTCGGGGTGGTGGGGACCATGGTGAGCTCGGAGCCCTTGACCTCGATGCCCTGGGCCTCCAGGCCCTTCTGGACGTCCTGCATCTTGTCGTAGGCGGTCCAGACGATCCACTGCTCGCCGGCGTCCTCGTAGTCCTCGCCGCCAGCCTCGGCCACGGCCATCATGAACTCGTCCTCGTCCACGGCGTTCTCGCGGTCGGCGACCTTCTTCTCGTCGGACTTGATGATCTTGTCGACGGCGATGGAGCCCTTGCGCTCGAACTGGAAGGCAACGGAGCCGGCGGTGCCGAGGGAGCCGCCCGCGTGGGTGAAGGCAGAGCGCACGTCAGCGGCGGTGCGGTTCTTGTTGTCGGTCAGGCAGTCGACGTAGACCGCGACGCCCGCGGGGCCATAGCCCTCGTAGGTGATCTCGGTGTAGACGGCGGCGTCGGCGCCGGCGCCAAAGGCCTTGTCGATGGCGGCCTTGATCTTGGCGTTGGGCATGGAGACCATACGGGCACGGGCCACGGCGGCAGCCAGGGAGGCGTTGTTGTCGGGGTTGGGGTCGCCACCGAGCTTGGCGGCAACGGTGATGTTACGGGAAAGCTTGGAGAAGAGCGCCGAGCGCTTAGCGTCGATCGCGGCCTTCTTGTGCTTAGTGGTAGCCCACTTAGAGTGTCCGGACATGCACATCTCCTTTGGTTTGCGGCTGCGGCGCCGCGCACGGCATGAAACGTTCACATGCTATAGGAAAGTAAGCCTGCGTGTAAAGTGTCTGTTGAAGTCGTGACAATACCTGCAAATTGAAAAGCGCTGACGCCGAGGGCACGCCTTTGGGGTATGTGTACACGGTCCGCACCCAAGCGCCGGGAGGTCTTTTTTTGATCGCCAACCTCTGTATGCTCGCCGCCATGACGGCTGCCGTCGTGCTCTGCTCGTTTGTCGCGAGCTTGATTCCGGGCCGCCCCGTTCCCGAGGTCGTCTTTTTCGTCGTGGCCGGCGTCGTTCTCGGCCCGGGCTGCCTGGGCGTCGTCAACGCCACCCCTGGCCTTGACCTGGTGGCTCGCCTCGGCATGGGCCTGCTCTTCCTCATGGCCGGCTACGAGCTCGACCTTCGCGAGCTCACGGGCTCCATGGGCCGCCACGCCGCGCTGTGCTGGGCGGTCTCGTTCGGCGCGGCGCTGCTGCTTACGCCCGCGCTCGGGCTCGGCCTCGACCAGACGGGCGTGGCCGCGTTCTCCATCGCGCTTACCACCACGGCCTACGGCACCCTCGTGCCCATCATGCGCGACCGCGAGCTGGGCGGCACGAACGTCGGGGAGGTCATCGAATCCTACGGCGCCATGGGCGAGATTCTGCCCGTCGTGGCGATGTCTTTGCTCCTCTCCCCCAGCCGCAGCCTCGGCGCGAACGTCGCCGTGCTCGTCGGCTTCGTCGCATTCTGCGTCTTCGTCGCCTCGCGCGGCCGCTGGGCGGCCGAGATGGGCTCGCGCCTCTCGCGCTTCCTGCACGAGAACGCCGAGAGCAGCTCGCAGCCCACGCTGCGCGCCGTCGTCGCCCTTCTTTGCGCGCTGCTTGCGATCGCGGCGCTGCTCGACCTCGACGCCGTGCTCGCCGCGTTCGCCGCGGGCTTCATCCTTCGCCACGTGACGTCCGACGAGCACGGCCACCGCCTCATGGACAAGGTCGAGGCGCTCGGCAACGGCCTGTTTGTCCCGGTGTTCTTCGTGTACTCCGGCATCGGCATCGAGCTCGCCGCCGTCGGCGAGCGGCCCGGCCTGCTCGTGGGGTTCGTGGCGCTTCTGCTGCTCATCCGCGCGTTGCCGCTGCTGGCCTCGCTCGCCCTCGCTCCCGAGACGCGCACCATGCCGCTCGGCGAGAAGATCTCGGCGTCGCTGTACTGCACGATGGCGCTGCCGCTTATTGTGGCCCTCACCGAGGCGGCCGCCGCCTGCGGCGCCATGGACGAGCAGATGGCGAGCGTGCTCGTGTGCGCAGGCGCCCTCACCGTGCTCGTGATCCCCATAATCACAAGCCTTTCCGTCCGCGCCGTGGCGGCGCACCCCGTCGACGCCGTCCACGAGGTCATGGAGCACCCCCGCGACCTGCGCGAGATCGTCCACGAGCACCACGTCCACGCGCACGAGGTCGCCGAGGAGCTGCGCGAGGAGCGCCGCCACCTCCACGAGGAGGGCGTGCAGCTGAGCTCCGCGGACTTCTTGGCAAGAAGGGCGGAGCTTCGCCGCAGGCACCGGCACCGGTAAGGCGCGTCGGGGCGCGTCAGCGCGTGGCGAGGTCGTACTTGGCCACCACACGACGGATGGCGCGGCCCCACGGCAGCCAGATCACGGCGAGAAACCCCTTCGAAAGAACAAGTCGCCCCCGTCCCTGAAACCAGGGGCGGAGGCGACTAACGAAGCGTTCTCAAACTAAGCCTAGATGCAGCTATCCGCAATTTTTCTGAACGACTCGTCATCGGGCGCCTCAATAGCGGCCTTTACGGTCGACGAATCCTGCAGATTGTTGACAAGCCGTTGGAGCTCATCGAGATGATCTGCGCCCGAAGCCATCACGAGCATGAAAATCAATCGAACCTCAAGCACGCTTTCAGGACCGGCCCCCATCTCGTTGAACGGGATGTCCTTACCATTTCTGATGCAGACAATCACATCGTGCTTGACGTGGGTTCCATCAGTGTGAGGAATGGCAACGGGAGGGTCGAGAGGAAGACCCGTCGGATAGCTCTCCTCGCGCTCCTTTATCGCCCTTTCGAAGCTGTCGTCGACGTAGCCCAAGGCAACCAGGCGTCTAGACACATCCTCGAAAAGCTCCTCTCGCGAGGCGTAGCGCGTGTTTGGGTAATACAGAATATCAGTCATAACGCACCTAGCCTCGAGCCGCGACTCTCTTGGCGACCTCATCGAGAATACCGCGACAAGAGCGCACTCCCAAGCCAAACCTTGTGCATCCCTCGTCATACATAGCCAAGACAGTATCGAGGTCGCGCACACCGCCGGCCGCCTTGATCTTTGCAGCATCGCCGATGGTCTCGTGGATAAGACGAATCGTCTCCACGGTCGTAGGTTTGCCCGAAACCCAGCCCGTGCCAGTCTTGATGAAAGACGCGCCCGCCTTTACTCCAATCTCGCTTGCCCGCTTGATCTCGTCGTTAGCAAGAAGGCCATGCTCGATAATCGTCTTAACCGGAACCCCGCACGCGGCGTCAACCACTGCCTTGATATCTTGCTCGACATAGTCATACATGCCGCTCTTAAGCGCCGCAACGTTAATGACCATATCAAGCTCCTTGCAGCCGAGCGAAATCATGTCTTTGGCCGTCGAGACTTTGATGTGGGTGTCTTCTCCGCCTGCCGGGAAGGCGACCACTCCGGTGACGACACAGTCGACTCCCTCCAGGTGCTCGATAGTATAGCGGGTAGCCCAGGGCATGGGACTTGCGCAGACGCAGCGGTATTGCTTGACAACGTCGATGATCTCATCGACTTCCTTCATAGTACTGTCGGTCTTAACGGCACTGACGTCAATCATTCGACAGATTTCCGAGAGATTTGCCCCCATTGTTTTTCCTTTCAGCGAGATGATACGAGTTGCTTGCCTTGGCTCAGTCCAAGGTCTGAGCCACTAGCGCCCTTCGGCCCCGGACGCCTCTACGGATGCCGCGGCGGCCTCCTTGACAATGCGCATGCGGTTCCAGACGCACAGGGCGATGGTGCCAGCGAAGATAACGACGATGCCGGGGATACCGAGCTCCATAAGCTTGACGAACAGCCACAGCAGCGGCGAGGAACCGTCGCAGATGCTGGAAATCTGGGTGGCCCCGGCGGGCAGGGCGATGTTGGCGTTTGCCGCCATGGTGGTGGTGAGGCCGGCGAGATCGGTCGAGAAAAGCAGGCCAACAGCCAGGACGAGGGCACCAATTACCAGACAGCGGAAGCCGTTGCCGCGCACCATCGGGGTGATGAGAGCGAACATGTAAGGAATGACGGCAAGGTCAACGAAGGGGACCATCTTGTTGCCGGGGATGATGACCGCAAGGAACACCACGATAGGCACAAGGATCAAGGAGACGGACAGGGTGACAGGGTGGCCGATGGCTACGGCGGAGTCGAGGCCAATGTAGATCTTGCCGCGGCCGGCGAAGTGCTCCTGCATGAAGTCGCTCGCGGCGTTGGAGATCGGCAGCAGGCCGTCCATGAGCAGAGCAGCCATCTTGGGAATCAGGACGAGGACGGCTCCCATTGTGATAGCCAAAGTGCAAATGGACGCAAAGTCCTCCTGAGCGACAATGCCGAGAAGCGCGCCAAGTACCGTGCCGATAAAGATTGGCTCGCCGAAGACGCCGGCCTTCTCCTGGAGCTTAGTGAAGTCGATGTCGATGTCGCGGACGCCAGGGATGAGGTCGATGACCTTGTTGATCACCAAGGCAACCGGCGCAAACGCAGCAGCAAAGGCGTTGGGGATGGAGATGCCGGGAAGCCCGTTGGTCTCCTCGAGGCCGTCGACAAAGTTGTCAGCGATAACGAGCACGATGGCGAAGTTGAGCATAGCGACGATGAGCGAGAGCACGATGTTGCCCGTGAGAATCTCGACAAAGGCTGCAACCAGCGCGTAGTGCCAGAAGTTCCAGATGTCCACATCCATCGTCTGCGTCAACTTGAGCATCAACATCACAGCGTTCGTGAGCAGGCAAAGAGGGATAACGAGCGCGCCGGCGGCGCTGGCGTATGCGATAGCGGAGACTCCGGGCCAGCCCACGTCAATGACGGACAGCTCGAGACCGTAGAGCTCGGCGATGTGCTGGACCGTCGGGCCAAGGTTATTGCCAAAGATGCCGATGACCAGGTTAAGACCAATAAAAGCAACGCCTACGGTCAGTCCGGCGCGAATGGCGTCCCCGAGCTTCACGCGGAAGCACAGGGCGAGTATGCAGATGATGATAGGCATCATGACAGAGACGCCCAGACTCTGGATGTACTGGAAGAACGAAATAATCGCGTCCAAGGCTCGTTCCTTTCGCTAATCTTCGAGGACGGGGAGAATCTGGCTCATGAGCTTGTCGACGCCCGAACCAGTGAGAAACGGGATTCCGGAGAATGCCGGGCAGCCGAAGCTCCCAACAATCTGCGTGGTCTCAATAAGCAAGTCTGCAGAGTGCGACTTTGCCGGCGCATCAGCCACCTTGCATTGCTCGAGCTCGTAGGTACCCGCAAGCCCGGCGTTGTCGAGCGCCTTCTTTAGCTTTGACTTAACCACCGTGGAGGTGGCAACGCCGCCCGCACACGCAACCAGTATTTTCTTCATTTGCTTTCCCTTCTCTTTGGCGTTTTTCGATGGGCCTCATCGGTGCTTGTTTTTGTTATGCCATTCGGCAGGAACTCGCACAAAGCGTCCGAGTTCCGCCAAAGAGGAAACGGTAACGCAGACGTCCACATTTCCCCAATAGCGGAAGCAACGCTGTTTTACGTCGTTATTTAGAAGTAATATGTTCTGGTTGTATGTAGGGAGGGTAAATGATCACCGATGAAGCCCTGCTTCGGGAGCTTGCCGATAAAGACGATTGGATCGGCGCGTCAAAGCTCGCAAAGACATTCGGCGTAACGACAAGGACTCTAAGGAGCTACGTTCGGCGCATTAACGGATCCTCTAAGAGCAAGGTCATCGACTCATCCCACAGCGGCTACCGTCTCGTCTGCCCACCCAATTCCTTGCTTTTCTCCAAGCAGACAACCCCCACGTCTTCTGTCCCAGAGGGGCAAGACGCACGCGTAAGCCATCTGTTCGCCCAGCTATTGACACTAGAGCAGGGCGCCGGCATTTATGAGCTCGCAGACAGCCTCTGCGTTGCGGACTCCACAATCATGTCCGACTTGCAACATGCCCGCGAAATGGCTAGAGCATTCAACCTAACGCTCACGCGTCAACGCGATATCGTACGGTTGGAAGGGACTGAACGTTCCAAGCGAAGGCTCATCAGCCATCTCATGACAGAACAGGGAGATTTAGGCTTCGTCTCCCTCACTAGCCAGCTGCTACAGAAGAAATCGTATTCCACTCTCCAGCTCAACGCCCTTATTGCCAAGGCGTTGGAGGACGAGGGGCTCTACGCGAGCGATTACGGCCTGAGGAATATCGCCCTGCACCTCTCCATCATGCTTAACCGCATCTCCCAAGGGAGGACCGTGAGCGAGTTGGTGGACACGCAGGGTCTTGAAGAATCCGCCGCTTGGCGAGCCGCGCACAGCATCACGATAACGGCGATCAGCCAATGCGACATGCCCATTCCCAAAAACGAGCTTCATTACCTCGCACTCATTGTCTCGGTAAACTCCCACGAGGGCTACGGAACGAGAAGCTCCATAGATACAGCCAAGGCATACCTGAACGAAGCGGACTTGCATGCAACGCGTCAAGCGGTCCACGCATTAGAGCAAGCCTATGGACTGGAGCAGTTCGGCGACGACTTTATCGCCCGTCTGGCGATTCATGTTCATTCGCTTGTCCTGAGGGCAAAAGGAGGCTCGTATCTCCCCAACCCCCTCGCCGAGAAGACCAAGGCTTCCTACCCACTCATCTATGACATGTCGGTTTTTCTCGCAAATAAGCTCTCCGATTTCTTCGATATTAAAGTCAACGAGGACGAGATCGCCTTTTTAGCTTTTCACATTGGCGGTCACTTTGAGAACGTGTTTATCGACCAGGACATCGTGACCGTATCCGTGCTGCACATGGGTTACAACGACCTGCACGTCACCTTGATCGAGCGCCTGCAGAAGATGTTCGGCGATGCGATTATCATCGCCAGGGTCGATTCGGTAGCCCGCGTTGATTCGGCGCTGCTACGCTCAGATATAGTCGTCACGCCTTTGCCGCTTCAGGTTCCCTTGGCAGAGAGGGTCGTTGTCGTCAGCCCCCTCGTGTCCGATGACGACCTCGACGCGATAAGGCGTGCCGTCGATTCCGTGCGATCGAAAAAGCAGGCTCTTAGGGCTATTTCGGCGCTGCGCCAGTTTATTAGACCTGAATTATTTAGGCGCAACTGCTACGCAAAGACGCACTACGAGCTTATCGAGCTGCTCTGCGACGATTGCAAAGAGAAAGGACTCTGCGATTCTGATTTCCGCGAAGCTGTACTCGAGCGGGAAAGACTCTCGTCGACCGCTTTCGGAGGAATGTGCGCCGCCCCTCATTCCGTTAGGTCATTTGCACGGGAGTCCTTCCTCTACCTCGTGGTCAACGACCGTCCCTTAAAATGGGGCAACCAAAAGGCAAACATTATCTTATTGATTGGCACAAGCGGTGACGACCGGGACTCGTTTAAGGTCGCCTATGAGGAACTGCTTGTAGTACTCGCCGAGAGTTATGCCGCCGATCTCGCAAAATGCACAACCTATGGCGCCTTCGTCCATCAACTTGAAAAC
>ERZ1032473.406-NODE-406-length-11222-cov-31.844542_pt1 | contig 11222 bp, 7 predicted proteins | sample MGYA00518734_ERZ1032473 | MGnify/ENA primary metagenome ERZ1032473 (study PRJEB33719, sample SAMN04261339) | wastewater metagenome | biome: periurban shantytown; feature: human; material: feces | host: Homo sapiens | place: Peru: Lima | collected 2013-01-23 ...
CCGGCGGCCTCTATGGCGTCGGTGTTGAGGAATGAGCGGTACAGGGCCTCAGACTTGACAGCCGGGCAGTCGTCGGCGTCGAGGATGTCGCGTACTTGGTTTTCGGCGTCTTCGGCAAGCTTGTCGAAGGAGCCGTAGCGCGAACGATCGTCGGGCAATCGGTAGGTGTCGATCCATGGGCCATTCACGTAGCGGAACAGGTCGTTGGTCGGCTTGATGACGGAGGAGAACGATGCCGGGTCGATGCCCGACGTCAGCGTTTCGGTTTCGTTGGTCATGGCCCTAAGCCTAATCGCGGCGGGGGAGAAGCGTTGATGGTGCAGATATTGCGTTATGGGCATTGCGCTGTCAGTGAACTAGACAGATTGCCTAATTGTGGTGATGGTTCAAATTAGACAACTTGTCTATCATAGTATGTGGAATCTGAACATGGACCTTGAGCTAAGGAGTTACGATGAGCAATCCGAACGAGGACCAGTGGAATGGCCAGACGGGCCAGCCCAACCAGAGCCAGCCGAACCAGCCGAATCCGGCGGGTCAACCGGGCCAACCGCAGTATGGTGCGTATGACAGCAATCATGGCGGCCAATATCCTCCGCAAGGTGCGCCGGGAGCGCAAGACACTCAGAATCAGCATGCGCAGAACGGCCAGCCACAAGGCGAACCGAACCAGAACCCGTACTACGGCCCGTACGCCTACAATCCGAACTATGGCCCGAACGGCCAGCCGGCATGGGGGCCGGACGGTCGGCGGTATCAGGCGGACGGCCAATCGAATAGCCAAGCGGACGGGCAGCCGAATGGTCCATGGGGCGATCAAAGTCAACCCGGCTGGCAGCAGACCAACTGGTATGTCGGCAATTTCAGTCCATTCCGCCTGATCGAGGAATGGCTGCCGGAAAAAGCCAAGACCAAGATTCGCATCATTTACGGCGTGGTGGGCGTGGCCGCCATCGCCTTGGGCGCTGCGCTGTTGCTGGTGCCGAACAAGACGCTGGCTTTGGCCGCATTGTTGCTCGGCGTGTATTTCGTGATTTCCGGCGTGGTGCGCATCGTCAGCGCTCTCGTGGAGCCGGGTCTGCCGGGCGGCTGGCGTGTGCTGGACGTGTTCGTCGGCATTCTGCTGACCTTTGGCGGCGTGGTGGTTGTGCGCAACTACGGCATGACCGGTCAGACGCTGGCATTACTCATTACTTTGATGGTCGGTTTCGGATGGATTATGGAAGGCGTGCTGTCGCTGGTTGAATCGTGGCGTATCCCGCATTCCGGCTGGGCCATCGCCTATGCCATCATCTCGATTATCGCCGGCTTCGTGGTGCTGATGAGCCCGCTGAGCTCCGCCGTATTCATGATTATCTTCGGCGGATGCGCCATGGTGGTGATGGGGATTACTTCAGTGATTCGCGCGTTCACTTTCGGCAAGCGTCGCAAGTAATCTCACGCTTCATGCAACCAGTCCCCAGACAATCAATCCAAAGCGCCCGTGCAGGCTATGTGCTGCCGGGCGCTTTTTCTCGGCCTTGGCTATTAATGGGCTGCGAGTGGATTTCAGGTAGGCTTCTGGCGGTTGACCTCGGGCTGGTCTAGAGTTGAGAACAAGTCTCAACAAGGTAGAAAGAATCTCATGATCGAACTGAAAACCCCTCGTGAAATCGAGGAAATGAAGCCGGCTGGTCGTTTTGTCGGCGGCATTCTGAAGGAACTGCAGGAGACCACCAAAGTTGGTACCAACCTGCTCGAAATCGACGAGTTCGTCCACAAGAAGATCGTGGACCGCAAGGGCGCCGAATCCTGCTATGTTGACTACGCTCCTGACTTCGGCACCGGCCCGTTCGCCCACTACATCTGCACCTCCGTCAACGACGCCGTGCTGCACGGCGTGCCGTACGACTACAGCCTGAAGGACGGCGACCTCGTCTCCCTCGATCTCGCCATCTCTGTGGACGGCTGGGTGGCCGATTCCGCCGTCAGCTTCGTGGTCGGCAAAGACCCGGACCCCGAAGACCTGCGCATCATCAAGTGCACTGAGGAAGCGCTCGCCGCCGCCATCGACGTGGCCAAGCCCGGCAACCGTCTCGGCGACATCTCCAACACCATCGGCGACGTCGCGCGCGAATACGGCTACCCGATCAACCTCGAGTTCGGCGGTCACGGCGTGGGCCACATCATGCACGGCGACCCGCACGTGCCGAACGACGGCCGCGCCCACCACGGCTACAAGCTGCGCGAAGGCCTGGTCATCGCCATCGAACCGTGGTTCCTCAAGACCACCGACGAGATCTTCCAGGATCCGAAGGACGGCTGGACCCTGCGTGCCTCCGACGGCTCGCGCGGCGCCCACTCCGAGCACACCATCGCCATCACCGAGAACGGCCCGATCGTCTTCACCGATCGCACCAACCTCTGATCGGCGTTTGGCGTATGGTAGGTGCCTGATTGGCCTGTGATGGGCGATCAGCGTCTCATTAGCCGTCCGTCTGTTCGCGGTTTTCCCGCGAATTCGAGACGTAACAAGCCGAAGTGCGTTTGCTTTGATAGCATGAGCGCACTTCGGCTTTCGTGTATCGACCGGCATTCGCCAGCGGTAACACAGAAGACATAGAGTACCGAACACTAGTGTTCGCGAACGCGTGAACGTTAATGTTTGGGGTAAGTGGTTCATGAAGAGGAAGGTGCGCGAATGGCAACGGCACAACTTGATGTCGATTCGAACAAGTTCAACCTGCCCGTGGTTAAGGCCAGTGCAGGGCCGGATGGCATCGTCGTTTCCAAACTGCGCAACGATGGCTGGGTAACGCTTGATCCCGGATTCCTCACCACCGCGCAGTGCGAATCGAAAATCACCTACATCGACGGCAAGCATTCGATTTTGCGCTACTGCGGTTACCCCATCGAGCAACTGTGCGAGAACTCCGATTTTCTGGAGGTGGCGTGGCTGCTGCGCCACGGCGAGCTGCCGAGCAGGGCTGAGTATGAGCAGTTCTGTGCGGACATCAATCACAAGACGATGGTTGGCGAAGACTTCCGTACCTTCATGGGTTCGTTCCCGCGCTCCGCTCACCCGATGAGCGTGCTTGCCTCCGCCATCAATGCGCTGGCCACGTTCTACCCGGACACCACCGATATTTCTGACAACGACCAGCTTGATGAGGCCGCCAAGATCATCATGGCCAAGGCCCGTACGATTGTGTCGTACATCTTCCGCCGTCGTCGCGATGAGCCGATGCTGTACCCCGATTACGCGCGCGGCTATGTGGACGACTTCCTGCGCATGTGCTTCGCTGTGCCGTACGAGCCGTTTGAATCCGACCCGCTGTATGTGCATGCTTTGGGTCGTTTGTTGATTATTCATGCCGACCATGAGCAGAACTGCTCGACCTCGGTGGTGCGTATCGCCGGTTCCGCCCACGCCAACCTGTATTCGGCGGTGGCCGCTGGCGTCAATGCGCTGTCTGGTCCGTTGCATGGTGGTGCGAATGAGGCCGTACTGCGCCAATTGAAGGCGATTCGTGATTCCGGCAAGTCTGTGGCCGAGTTCGTGCGTGATGCCAAGGAGAATGGCCAGAAGATTTCCGGCCTTGGCCACCGTGTATACAAGTCGTATGATCCGCGCGCGGCGATTGCCAGGAAGTATCTGGAAAAGATCATGGAGCGCGAAGATACGCAGAAGCTGCCGTCTGACGAGCGCGCGCTGTTCGCCGTGGCCACCGAGCTTGAAGATATTGCGCTGAATGACGAATATTTCGTATCGCGCAACCTGTATCCGAACGTCGACTTCTACACGGGCTTGATTTATCGGGCGATCGGCTTCGATCCGGCCATGTTCACCACGCTGTTCGCGCTGGGCCGCATTCCCGGTTGGATTGCGCAGTACCGTGAGATGTTGGCCGACCCGAATACCAAGATCGGCCGCCCACGCCAGGTCTACACCGGTCCGGTCGAGCGCGATTTCGTGCCGATGGACGAGCGGTGATTGTTGGTTTGAGAAAGCGCTTCGCTGGAGATTCCAGTGAGGCGCTTTCTATATGTACAGCGCAAACCAGCTATGCTGCGACGGCTGCATAAGAACTAGCAGGGCTAGTTCTGAAATTGAAATAATGTGTGCGGTATCGAGGCGCACCGAGGGAAGGCGTACGAAGGTACGTCGACCGAGGGGCAACGAAGATAACGCTCCATTATTTCAATTTCAGTTCTTGTGCAGCTTGGCGTTGAGCTCAATTCCCACCTTGCGGTAGCGGGCTTCGATGCGGCCGTTCACCGAGTTGCGGATAAACAGAATGTTGTCTTTGCCGGAGAGCTCAGCACCCTTGACCACTTCCAGCGGTTCGCCAGCGGCGGCCTTGGCCTTGTCCCAGATGGTGATCTTAGTGCCGGCGGTGATGTACAGACCGGCTTCGACGGTGCAGTTATCGCCCAGAGAGATGCCGATACCGGCGTTGGCGCCGAGCAGCGAGTGCTCGCCGATGGAATTGCGCAGCTTGCCGCCACCGGACAAGGTGCCCATGATGGAGGCACCGCCGCCGATGTCGGAACCGTCACCCACGACCACGCCTTGCGAAACACGGCCTTCGACCATGGAGACGCCGAGCGTGCCGGCATTGAAGTTCACGAATCCGGCGTGCATCACGGTGGTGCCGGAAGACAAGTAAGCGCCGAGGCGCACGCGGTCGGCGTCGCCGAGGCGCACGCCGGTGGGCACTACGTAATCGATCATGCGCGGGAACTTATCCACACCGAACACGTTGACAGTGGCGGCAGGAGCTGCGGCAGGCAGTCCGGCCTGGGAGGCGAAAGCGAGAGCGGCTTCGGTGGAGGCGCGTTCGACGTCGGCCTTGCGCAGCGTGAAGTCTTCAACGGCGAAGGGGCCGTAGTTGGTCCACACCACATTGGCGAGCTGGGCGAAGATGCCGTCGAGGTTCAGCGTGTTCGGCTTGGCCATGCGCATGCTCATCAAATGGAGCTTCAGGTAAGCGTCCGCGGCATTACTGATCGGCTCGTCCAACTGGCTGACGACGAATACCGGCACGCGGCGAATGCCACGGGCGTCGGCCTCATCGTGAGCCAAAGTACCGAAATTGTGGTTCGGGCGATCGGACTCGGCCGGTGCCTCACCGAGATTCAGTTCGGGGTACCAGACGTCCAGGGTGGTGCCGGCGGCGTCTACGCTGGCCAGACCCCAGCCCCATGCGGTACGCTCTTCGCTCATAGTTGCTCCTTATTGTTGTACGCGCTAGTGCACGCTTGTGGACGCGCGATGCGATTAATGATTCCCACCTTAGCCTTATGTGCGCCTAGGTGAGGGACGATGCCCGCGAAATGGCTTGAAATCGTATTTCCCGGTAAAAAATTACCGAGTGTGATTGGCGATGGGATGATAGGTTCTCCGGTGAAATTCGCTGGTGAACAACTCGACAAGGAGGTGTGCGATGTGATGTTGCATCATTCGGGAGCATAGGCTGTGGCCATGCGACGCCCGGCATCATAGAGTTTGCGCTTGAGCGAATCGGGCTCAAGAATCACTACGCGGCCATCCCAGGAATACTGCAATGCCCACCAGAACACAGCGCGTTCGGGAGCATCGACGATGACTTCGAACTGTGTGCCGTCCGGTGAATGTTTGATTTGAGGGTCGTCGAACCATTCGAACACGTTGTTGAGCATGGATTCGTCTCGTACGGCCATGCGGATGCGAATCGGGGCATCGGCTACGGGGTATGGACGGTGGCGCATGAAGTTCACTGCGTCAAAATCAGCTGGTGCTGGTTTTTCCAGTGGCACTGTGCCGTTCCTGCCTTTGGCGCTGACGTTGGCGATTCGGTTGACCACGAAAATGCGGAGGTTATCTTCGCCATGCAGGTGGCAGATGAGGTAATAGCGTCCGTTCTTGTACACCATCTGGTACGGGTCGGCGGTGTAGGTAATTCGGCCTGCACCCGTACGGCTTTTATGTGGTATCAAGGTGCCATCCGGTCCGTAATCACGGTATTGGAAGGTTACGCCATGGCCTTCTTCGATGGCTTGATTCAGCTGGTCGATAGTGGATAGGAACTCACCGTTGATATGCGTGTAGGTGGCCACATGGTCCAGGTAGCCTACTGCCTGCCCGGCGGCGCCTGCGAGCTCGCGGATTTTACCGATGAGGTCGTCCATGGTGTCGAGGCTGATGCGAGATAGGGTAAGACTGTCTAGCAGCAGTCGCATTTCGGCGGTGGACAGGAATGCATCAAGATACCAGCCGGGTTGTGGATTCTTGCATTCGATGCCGGCAAGATCACTTTCGGCGAGATGCCCGATATGTCTGCCGAGAAATTCCGTGGCGGTAAGCTTTTTGAGCTGATTTCGTATGGTCTTCTCGGTCGGCAGCTCGCTTGGATCTTCCAGCTGGTGTTTACGGGCAAGTTCATCGAGTATTTGCCGCACGGTCAGGCCATGCCCAAAGTAGCTGTGACGCCACAGCACCTCGAAGATTTCGAGGGTGGTGTTCCCTGCATAGGATTTGCGTTGCGCCGGCTTGTCTGCATCCATACGTTAAGGCTACCGCGCACTTCGTCTAGGATGGAAACGTTGGGTTGAAATGCATTCGCTGGAAAGGAGGCTCGCCCATGAGCAAAGGGTATGGTGTGTTTGGCCATGTTCCCGATAATGCGGATGACGATGGCCTCCTGCCTTATGAGGATGATGATTCCGGCGTTTCCTGGGGCCATGCGTTGCGTCGTCGCAATCCTTGGAAAAGGGGAGACGACGAAGATGCCGATTACGACGACGGTCGGTATGACATAGATGACACTGATGACACTAATGGGGGCAGGGGCATCTATGCCGGTAAAAACGGCGGAGTAGGCGGCATTTCTGGTGAGACGGGTGGAATACTTGGTAGCTCAGGCGCGGCCGGCAGCAGAGACGTAACGTTTGGCGGAACGGACAGTTTGTCCGCCGCCGATGCGGTGATGCCCTATCGTTTCAGGCAAGGACGTTCCGTATGGTTCGACGATGAGGACGAAGGCCATTTCGCCGGGTCTGCGAAGCGTGCCGAAGCCCATGCCGTCCCTATCCTTGCGTTACGCAACGATGTGGAATCGTCATCGTCGAATGCCGTGCTCGCTCGTGCCCGTAGCATTGCGCGCAAAGCGGCCACCATGGTTATCAATCCGGTATACAGCGAAAATCATCGAACCGGGTATGCCGAACTTGACGGTATTCTACGTGGCACCACCAGCCCATCAAGTAGGTATCGCACCAGCGTGCAATTCGACCTCGATACGGGGGAGGAGGTCGGCGGCAAGTGCTCATGCCCGGCTTACGGCCGTGGCTATGGCATGTGCAAGCACATGATTGCGCTCGCCTTCATATTCTGCGATGATCCGCAGCGTTTTGAAGGCTACCGTGCCGGGGCTGTGAGGCCGTCTCGGACGCTGATTGACTATATGGAGCACGCCGATAGGCAAGACGCTCAAGCCAAAATTCGTCGTCGCAATGCGGTTATGCGTCGGTTTGATGCCACGCAAGGGAAAAACGGTGCAAATGCTCGGCGTACAAAAAGCGGATACGGCTCTCGTGCCGGCACCCGAGGCGGCGGGTATCAGGGTGACAGCGAGACTGTGGGCTTGGGGCAGGTGCAGCTTGTCCCGATATTGAGTTTCATCGACGGCGTGTGGAGCGTGGAGTTCAAGATCGGCTCGGCTTCCAATGGGTCCAGTTATGTGCTGAAATCGATTCCGCAATTTGTGCTTGCCATGGCGAACGGCGACTATGCGGATTATGGGCAGAAGCTTGCCTTTATTCATACGCCGGATATGCTCGATGATGATTCGCGCCCCCTGCTGGACGTCCTTGATGATGCGATGGCCGTGCGTCGTGCGGCCGAGCAGCAGGACAGGTATTACGGGCATATCGCCATCGACCGTCATCTGACGCTTTCAGCACCGGAAGTGGCCCGGTTGCTGTCCGTACGTGAGGGCAGAGGCGTACAGCTCGTGCTGAACACATGGTTCTCCGGGCAGCCTGCATCGGTGCCAGTTGATGGTGGCGAGCCAGATTTTCTCATGCGCATTGCGCGGCGTGATTTCAATACGTATGGTCCGGATGCCGGATACCTGCTTACCGGAGTGCCAGCGGTGGAAACCGTGATTGACGGCGGCAAGAATGTATGGCTGTTGCTCGCCTCCACTAATCCGGCCGGTGCGGTATCCGCCATGATGGCGGGCTCTCAGCGTAAAAGCGCAGCAGGATGCCGATTCGTCCGTTGCCCGAAACGATTGATTCCGTTGCGAGGACTATTGGGAGACCTGTTTGAACCCGATGGCGAGGGACAGGTCATTGCCGGCGATGACATCGCCCTATTCGCACGCACGCTATTGCCTCAGCTGGTTGGTGCCGGACTGTTGGAGGCCAGTGAGATTCCTCGCGAGCTGGCTGAATTAAGTCCTACGGAATGCAGCCTCCAGTTTTATCTGGATCGTGATGAGCATGGTGTGCAATGCGAGGTCAAGGCACGCTACGGCGATGCCATTGTCCCGTTGCTACCCGATGGCCCGACGGTGCATGCTGAGGGCGAGCGTTCCATCCCCTTGTCTCGGGGCGTGATTGGGCGTGATTTCGACGCTGAGCATCTTGCGATTGATGTAGTGCGTGAATTCTTTACCATGCCTGACCAGCGCAAGCGCGTTGCGGCCGCCACTCATCAGACGGTGAATGGGTTCCGAACGCCGGCCGCGCGAAAGGCCACCAAAAAATTCGTGTCTGATGCGGCCACTATCGATCGCGATGACACCACGCAGATCGTTCGTCTCTTTGACGAGGGATTGCCGGCACTAAAGGAAGTGGGGGAGGTCTTCACCACACCGGCTTTTGACCGGCTGATCGCGCCCAAGCCACCAAGCGTCAAAGTCGGATTGTCCATCAAAGGCAACTTGGTGGAGATATCACCCCTCGCTGATGAAGTGCCGCCGGACGAAGTGGGTGCCTTGCTATCTTCGTACCGTCGGCGTCAACGATTCCATCAGTTGAAGGACGGAACGCTTGTCAAACTCAGCGGCGCGAATCTCAGCACGTTGGACCGATTGGCCAGTGACCTCGATCTGAGCGAGCAGCAGCTCAACTCCGGACTGATCGAGTTGCCGGGCGGTCGAGCATTCCTACTGGATGGTGAGCTGCCGGATGACGGCTCCGATGTAGTCAAGGACGCTTCGTTCACCGAATACATCGACGATCTCAAGATCATCGACCCTAAGTCGTATGAAGTGCCGGATAGTCTCAAGCATATTCTGCGCCCTTATCAGGTCGAAGGCTTCCAATGGCTGAACACGTTGTGTGACAAGGGTTTTGGCGGCATTCTGGCCGATGAGATGGGCTTGGGTAAATCCGTGCAGCTTATCGCGTTGCTCCTGTCTCGATATCAGCGGAATACCGGCGAGATGGGCAACGGCAGCCTTGGCCCATCGCTGATCGTGTGCCCGGCGTCCTTGGTGTACAACTGGGGTGCCGAATTCACCAAGTTCGCCCCGAGCTTCAATGCCGTGGTGGTGGCCGGTACCAAAGCCGAGCGCCGTACCGCCATCGGCCGTGCGTTCCGGGCGGATGAACCCACCGTGCTCATCACCTCATACGACCTGCTGCGCCGAGATGTCGATGATTACACCGCCAATGAGCAACGTTTCAATGTCATGGCATTGGATGAAGCCCAGTACATCAAGAATCACACCACGAAAATAGCCAAAGCGGTCAAGGCCGTGGCCGCCGACCATCGTTTCGCCTTGACTGGCACGCCGATCGAAAACCGACTCTCCGAACTATGGAGCATTTTCGACTTTCTGATGCCGGGGCTGCTCGGCTCATATAAGCGATTCCATGAGCGTTATGAGTTGCCCATCTCCAATGCCCGGGCCGCGGATGGCAGCACGGCTGAAGGTCGGGCCGCCGCACAAGTCAATCCTGAGGCCGCTCGGGTATCTCGCCAATTGCAGTCGTTGGTGGGCGTGTTCATCAAGCGCAGGCTGAAGTCCCAGGTGTTGACCGATTTGCCGGACAAGCTAGAGACCACGCTGACCGTGCGGCTTGCCGGCGAACAGCGCAAACTGTATGCGGCTCACGAGCAGCGGCTCAGAATGCAGCTCGAACACAGCGAAGAAGCCGATTTCAACACGTCGAAGATTCGCATTCTCGCCGAGTTGACCAAGTTGCGCCAGATCTGCTGCGACCCGAGGCTGCTGTACGCCGATGCCAAGGATCAATCGGCCAAGCTTGCCGCCATCACCGAACTGGTGGAAACCTGTGTGAACGAAGGCAAGAAGGCGCTGATCTTCTCCCAGTTCACCAGCTTCCTTGATCTGATCGCCGAACGTTTCGACGCGCAAGGCCTGCGCTACTACACCATCACCGGCTCCACGCCCAAGAAGAAGCGTCTCGAACTCGTCGACCAGTTCAATGCGGACGATACGCCTGCCTTCCTGATTTCCCTGAAGGCCGGCAACACCGGACTGAACCTGACCGGTGCCAGCGTGGTCATCCACGCCGACCCATGGTGGAACGCTGCCGCACAGGATCAGGCCACCGACCGAGCACATCGTATCGGCCAGACCGAAGACGTCAACGTGTATCAGGTGGTGGCCAAGGACACCATCGAAGAACGTATCTTGGAGCTTCAGCATACTAAGAGCGAGCTCGCCCGCCAGTTCACCGACGCTTCCTTGCTTGCCGACGAAGCCGGCACCGGCGCCAGCGCCCTCACCGAAGCCCCCGCCTCCATCGCCACCCTCACCAAGGACGATCTCCTCAATCTGCTGGGGTGACAGAGCTTCTTTGTGCACTCCCCATCCCGATTAAGAACATGTGTATTCATGGGTTTGCGGATGTGTAGGTGAATGGTGAAAGTGTTTTTCGATATTTTTATATCGATATTCGATATATTATGATGGTGGCATACGGTGCAGTGCAGGTTCATCCATTGATATTGATATTGGATTAAGGAGCATAGCCATGAACGCTGGTATCGCATTCATTTCTCGTAAATCTCGCAAAACAGACGTCGCTTGGCGCTATGCCATTGCCGTGGTGCTTGTCGTGTGTTGTATTGGGCTCGCATATGTGGAGATTGTTGTGGCGCCGTGGTTTATCAATGAGGTGGTGTCTATGTTTCCGGAGACCACGTTGCTTAAAGAACCGTCCATGTTCTGGGAATGGGCGATTCTGCTCGCCGTTCAGGCGACTTTGCTGTGCACGGCGGC
>ERZ1032473.413-NODE-413-length-11082-cov-5.553822_pt1 | contig 11082 bp, 25 predicted proteins | sample MGYA00518734_ERZ1032473 | MGnify/ENA primary metagenome ERZ1032473 (study PRJEB33719, sample SAMN04261339) | wastewater metagenome | biome: periurban shantytown; feature: human; material: feces | host: Homo sapiens | place: Peru: Lima | collected 2013-01-23 ...
CGTCACGTCACCGACGTTCGGCACGTTGGGATAGCGCTCGGCGAGAACTGCGCTGGGGAACTCATCGAACTCGGCGAAGCACAGCGGCTCCCATCCGAGCGGTTCCCACGCGACCGTGGCGGCTTCTATCCCGCTGAAAAGCGATACGTACTTCATCTGCATCGCCCGATGCTCTTCAGGTACAGGTTGTTGCGGCGCGATCGAGCCAGCGCGCGGCGATAACGACGCTGCCACCTCGGGTCGAGGCGCTTTGCCAGCTTCCCGGCAAAGCGAACAACCACACGAACAGTTCGCGCGAAAGCGTCGGCAATTGCTTCGATAATGTCTTTCAGCGCCGCCTCGATTCGGGCGAGCGCTTCAGGCCCCAAACCGTCGATGCGCTCAGCGGCCTCGCTATTCCTCATAAAGCACCTCCAACCCGTATGCGGTGGCGGTGTCGTGCTCGATCTTGCAGCCTCGGGCGTCCTCCCAGCCCTTGCAGAAGTAGGCCGCATGGCACAGGCTCATGTTCTCAAGCGACTTCGCGAGGAAGCACAGCGGAACCTGCACAACGCCACGCTCCTTCATGGCCTCGTCGCTGTACCACTCGTCGGTGAATAGGGTGTTCACGACCTCGTAGCCCATCTGGCGCAGCTTCGCCACGGCGAGGTCGCGCGTGGCCACGATCTCCTCGTCTGTCTTGCCGGCCATCGGCTGCGAGATCATGGCCTTCTTCACGGTCGCGGCTTCCTTGGCGGTCTCGGTTTTCTTCTCGTCGGTCATCAGATTTCCTTTCCTATCAGCTTCCACAGGTCGAGGAGCGTTCTCCTGCACCTGCGTATGTCGTTCTGTATCTGGGTCTTGCCCTGCCCGTCTTCCAGGCCGTAGCCGAGGCTGCCGTAGGTGTGCAGGCACGACTCGCTAGCCTCTCGGGCCTCGATGTTGTCGCACAACTCGTCAACCATCAGGCGTAGCAGTTGCGCTTTCCGCAACACCTTGACGTTAGCCATCGCTGCGGCCCTCGCAGGCGATGATGATTCCCGCCGTGATGGACTGCACCATGTAGGCCAGCTCCTCGGCGGCGGGCGTGTCCTCCCCGATGCTGACAAGCATGTCGCACGCCGCATGCGTCGCCTCGTGGGCGGCGAGCGCGTACAGGTCCGGGGCCTTCACCTTGCGACTGATCCAGATCACGCACCCCTTGCCCAGGATGTAGCTGGTGAGGCCGTCCTTGCCTTTGGTGTCTCCCGGCTCTTCGCCCATCCTGCGCACGGCCTCGCGGTACTCTCGCTTGCTGGTGGTGACCCAAAGCGGGTCGAACGGCATAATCAGCGGCTCAATCTCGGTTGCCATCGCGTTCCTCCTCACAGCCCAACTCCACGCAACCGGGGAACCGGCCCCGCAGGTCGAGCACGGTGCCGTCTTCCAGCAGCGCGAAGCACTGGTAGCTGTCGTCGGTCAGGGCCTCGACGATGGAAAGCGCCTCTTCCTCGGTGCCGGTGCTTGCTATCTCGATACCCTGCCGGTATGCGCTTGCGTAGCTCTGGCAAAGGGAGCGCTCGTAAACGCGTATCATTCGCGCGCCTCGGCAGCCTGCTTGTCGTACTTCGCGCGAAGCTCAGGCTCGAACTCCTTGATGAACGCAAGCACGCTGATGCCCTCGGGCAGGTAGTACTTGCGCACATTTTCAAGGCACCAGTCCTCGAACGTCTCGCCGTCGGTCACCTCGCACGCGTATCCCGTGCAGTGGCTCATGAGCGCATCGCGCCCGGCCTCGCGGATGGCCTCTTGCATCAGCGAGCTATGCGCCGCCTCGATGGCATCAATCTGCCCGGTCAGCTCGTCGATGCGCTCGTCTCGGTGCTTCAGCTCGCGGTTGAGCATGTCGTTCTCGTCCTGCTGGTCGAACAGCTGTGCGAGCACGTACTGCTCGCAAGTCTTGATTTCCATGGTCATTTCCCTTCTCGGATCATTTCGTTTCCGCGTTCGTCGGTTATCGCCCAATAGCCGTACTCGTACAGCCCCAGGTGGTGCGGCTCGTAGACTTCCAGCAGTTGGCCCGTCCACCAGGCCTCCTCGTACACCTTGGAGCGCCAGCGCCACTCGGCCCTGAGGCCCGCGCCGCCGTGGAACTGGTTGTGGCACCCGGTCGTGCCGCTGCCGCACAGGGCGAACAGCGGGCTTCGCAGGCTCCACGTGCCGTTCGGCGTGACAAGCTCGAACTCAAGCCCCCAGCTTCGGTGCGCCACGTGGTGGCAGCTCTGTGCGCGCCTGCCGCAGACGCAGCAGCGGCCTTGCAGAAGCTCGTAGCTGCGCTTGCCCGTGTAGCGCGCCCCGAGGTGTGGCTTTCCGTAAAGCTCGGCGCGCTCCTTCGGCCAGCCGCGCAGCTGACTCGCCTGTAGGATCATGCGAGCCTCCTGTCCGGGCCGTCGAACTCGACCACCCTTGCCCCGTGGCGCAGCCGCGACACGATGGCCTTGGCCGTGTCGGCGTCGCCCTGCTCGGCGAGCCTGCGCACGAGGTCGCTGGGCCTGTACTGCGTAGTGACCAGCGTGGGGCGCATCGCCGAGTAGCGCTGGTCGATGAGCTGGAACAGGCTGTCGAGCACGAAGCCCGTGGGCCTGCGCTTGCCCAGGTCGTCGATGAGCAGGTAGCCCGCCTCGGCGTAGCGCTTCAAGGGGTCGCCGCCATCGTGGAAGCTGCGCTGAATCTCGTCGAGCACGCGGTACATCGGCACCATGAGCGGCGACTTGCCCCGGTCGTGCAGGCGCATGGCCACGGCTGCGGCGCAGGTGGTCTTGCTGGTGCCCACGTCGCCCCACAGGTAGAGCCATTGGCCGCCCTCCATGGCAAGCACAAGCTCGTCGGCCATGGGGTGGTCAAGCCCCAGGTAGCGCTCGGGCACGCCGCAGCGCACAAGCGAGCGCCTGCGCTTCTCGGCGACGGCCTTCTCGGCCTCGACCTGCTCTTGCGCCGCTATGGCAGCGCGCTCGGCGACGGCCCCTTCGCAGCCGCACGACTCGTAGCCGCAGAACAGGCGCTTGAGGCCCAGCTGGGCGTACCGCGCGTTGAGCACGGCCCCGCAATGCGGGCACTCAGTCGTACTGGGAAAAGTCGTCACCGTCGGTCACCTCCCGTTTCGTCTCATGCCTCGGCTTCGAGGTGCGCACCCAGTTGCGCACCGAAGCCTTCCAGTCCTTCATCCGTGACTTGCCGACCATCCAGCCCTTCTGGGCGTAGAAGTCGACGAACCGCTCGGGGTCGAAGTCGGTCGAGGCGAGGTCGATGCCCTTCGACGCCGCATAGGCGCTGGCGTATTCGGCCACTTCCTCGGGAGAGGGGGCGCGGAAACGCGCCGCACCCGCTTTTCCCTCTTCCTTAATTCCTCTTCCTACTTCCTCTTCCTCTTCGCTTGGCCGTTTGCTTTCGGCCTTGCTTGCATCGCTGCTTGATGATTTGCTTGGCGTTTTGCTTCCGCTTTTGCTTGCGGGTTTGCTTCCCGTTTTGCTTGGCCGTTTGCTTTCGGCTTTGCTTGCATCGCTGCTTGATGATTTGCCGCCGTTGCCTCCCGCCACGATGCGCGAGCGGGAGGTTTCCATGACGGGCCGTATCGCCGTCAGCACGGCTTCCTGGGTGTCCGTGCGCGGCTCGGGTTCCTCGCCCGTGCGCAGGTAGCGGACGATCATGCCTATAAGCTCGTCGCCCTCCCTGCGGTTGCGAAGCCTCAGCGGCCCGTCTATGAGCGAGTCCAGGACTTGCACGCCGCCGTCACCCCTAAAAGGGGATGTCCTCGTCGTACACGTCCATCGACTGCTGCACGGGCTGCTGAGGCGCTTGCTGCGGGGCCTGCGGTGCCTGCTGGGGCGCGTAGGCCTGCGGCGCGGGCGCTGGTGCCTGCTGGCGCGGCTGCGGGGCTGCGGGCGGGTTCTGGTACGCCTGCTGAGCGTTCCACTGCTGGGGCACTTGCTGCGGGGCGGGCTGCGGCTGGTAGGCCTGCTGGGGCGCATAGGCCTGCGGCTGGTAGCCCTGCGGTGCGTACTGCTGCGGCTGCTGGGTGTTGGCGTTCTGGCTCAGCAGCTCCACCTCATCGGGGATGACTTCGAGCTTCGAGCGCCTGCCGCCGCCGTTCTTGTCCTCCCACGAGCTGTAGCGCAGCTTGCCCTCGATGGCCACCTTCATGCCCTTGCGCAGGATGCGGCTCAGGGCCTCGGCGCGGTTGCCGAACATCGTGCAGTCGACGAAGTTCGGGTAGTCCTCCCACTGGCCCGTCTGCTGGTTCTTGCGGCGGTCGTTCACCGCCACGCCGAAACCGAGGACGGCCATGCCGCCCGCCGTGCTGCGAAGCTCGGGGTCGCGGGTCAGGTTGCCCGTGATGTTCACTCGGTTGATGCTCACAAATAACCTCCTTCTCCGGTGCCGCCGCTCGTCCATGTCCTCTGGATGTCGGCGTCAACGACTTTGATGCGTAACTTGAGCGCCATGATCGCCTCGCTCGAGGCCTTGTAGAGCGCTTCGGCGCAGTCGCGCAGCTGCTTCTTCTCTGCTATGTCGGGGCGTCCCCGGCACAGGTCGCTTATCACGGTGACCGGCGTGCCCTTGGAACGCTCCTCCAAGATGGCTATGCGCAGCGCCTTGCGGTACTCGGCCTCGTTCTCGGCGTACTGCTGGCCAGTCCTGCGAAGGGCCTCAAGCTCCTGCATGAGCTGGTCGAAAAGCTGCTCGCGCTCTCCGTACATGTCTTGCATGGCCTACAAGACCGTCCACGTCGGGGTCGCGCAGCAACCGGGGTTCTGGATGAACTGCTCGTACTGCTCGCGGCTGTTGAAGCGGTAGGCGGTGCCGCAGGCCTTGCACTTGGCGTCGAACGGCCCCTGCACGGGCGGCTCCTTCTCGGGCTTTTCCACGCCGTTCAGGGAGTCCGGGTCGCTCGTGCCGTCGATGTCGAACATGCCGCAGAGCGCGTACTTGCGCGCGTAGCTCGACGCCGATCCGGTGAGCTGCGTCTCGCTCATGCCCTTCTGGGCGAGCGGCTCGCGGGCGTAGGCGCAAATGACGATCTCGCCGGGCGTGCCGTCCTCGAACTTCACGAGGCAGGTGGCCTTCACGTAGAAGCGGTCGCCCACCTGCTCGATGGAGTCGTTGAGGGTGAAGAACACGCCCGCGTCACGGCAAGGCTCCTTGAGCGCGGCAACGATGTCCTCCATCGAGCGGTAGTAGTAGTTGCCGTGCGCGTTGTACCGCGCCTTCGGCACGACCACGGAGCGCTGAACCTGCGCCACCGCCTGGTCGATTGTCATGTGCTTGTCGTCTGCCATTCGATGCTCCTAACGGATCGTGCGCTCGTAGACCTGCTGCAGGGTGCCGCGCTTGAACACGCCGCTCACGCCGATGCTCCCGCAGAAGCGCCCGATGGCCTGCATCTGGTCGGTCGTGGCGGAGTCGATGAGCATCACGCAGGGGGTTGCGGGGCCACTCGACACGGGCGCCGGTGAGGCAACTGGTGCGGGCGCGGGCGCCGGTGCGGCAATGGGTGCGGGGCCGATAGGCTCGTCGCCGATCTCCTGCATGGGGCTTCCGCCCGGATACCAGTTGCCGGCGGGTTCGGGCGCGGCCTCCGGCTCTGGTTCAGGTTCCATGGCGGCTTTCAGCTCGGCAATGCGCGCGGCCTCTTCTGCCGCCTTGCGGGCCGCTGTGAGCGCTGCGCCCAGGTCGAGGGTCGCGAACAGCTCGCGCTCGGCCTCGGCATAGAAAGGCTCGCCCTCGAACTGCGACTTGAGCGTTTCCCAGTCGCCCGCCAGCTTGGAGACCTTCGCCTCAAGCGCCTCGCAAGCCTTGATCTCGCCGAAGGTCTTGTTGAGCCACTGCGGCTCGTGGAAGCGCTCATAGGGCACGACGGGGGCCAGCAGCCCGGCGAACTCCTCGTAGTGCTCCTGCAGCTTGGCGTAGGCGCGGGCCTTGCGCTCTTCCTCGGCCTGGTCGAGCTGCGCCTTGATGTTGCCGGCGGCTTCGTCGATGATGGCTGTGATCTGCTTGCAGCGCTTCTCGAAGGCGTCGAGCGGCTTGCTGTACTCGCGCTTCACGGCCTTGCGGCGCTCGTCGATCTCCTTCTTGAGGCCGTTGAGGTAGCTGCGGTCGTGCTTGGCCTCTGCGATGTTCTCCTTCTTGGTGAGGTCGTAGGTCGCGCCATCGTAGGCCTCGACGGTCTTGCGCACGTGGGCTTCGAGCGCGTCGAAGTTCGCCTCGATGACGGACGGCTTGTAGGCCACGGTCAGGCTCGATGCGTCCTGCTCCTCAATGACCTCGGCCACAACGTTCTCGGCTTCGTTACTCATCCCAGACCTCCCCGGTCTCGTCGTCGAACTCGATGGTCTTCTGCTCGCTCTCCACGGTCAGGATCACGTAGCCGCCCGTCTTCTTCATCAGGGGGAAGGCGTTCTCGCTGTCCATTCGGACGGTGAACTGCAAGACCGCCTCGTCGCCCTTGATGGTCGATTGCTTGAACAGGGCGCGTGCGCTTACCGGTTGCGTCGTGATCAGTGCCACGGCTAGTCCTCCTTCTTCACGCCGAAGATGATGCTCATGACGTGCTTGGCGGCCTGCTCGGCCTCTTTGCGGCGCGCCTGCTCCACAAGCTCCCGGTTGGTGTTCTTGTTGACGACCTGGTAGCCCTTGGCGCGCACGTCCTCGGGGTAGCTTTCAAGCGCGGCCTCGGCCAGGGCGATCATGGCCCACCAAGCGCCCGCGTCCTTCTCGTTGGCCTCGGCCTCGCCGCCCGCCACCATGAGGGCGTTCACGGCGATGCAGCTGGTGAGGTCGATAAGCGTCTCGATGCTGTCGGTGCGGCTCATGCCGTCGTTCACGTTGTTCTCGAAGTGCTTCATTTCTTCTCCTTCACGTACTCCTCGACGAAGTACTCGATGTAGATGCTGATAAACGGTTGCGTCCCGTGGCAGGGCCTCGGGCGCTTGTCCACGGTGCAGGTGATCACCTGCTGGTCGTCCTTGAAGGCAAGGCCGTTGAGCGAGTCGCAGACGAGCTTGCCCACGTTGTCCCAGTCGGGCTTTCCCATGTCGGAGCGCCCTTCCCAATACTTGGGGTTGCTCTTAGCGAGCGGTCGGTAGGTGGATATGCGCATCCTCACGGGGCCGTCGTGCCCGGCGAAGGTCTCGCCGTATTCGGCCCGCCACGCGTCGCGCACCTCCTTCTCGGCCTTCAGGGTCTTGGTGGGGGTGTAGGTGCGGTGGTTGCGGTAATCGGTGCGGGGGCGCTGCTTGCCCACGACCTCGCGAACCGGAACCACGACCCGCGCCGTCGCCGCCAGCGTTTGAACCCAGCTCATTCGCTGAAACCGTCCGACTGGCTGCGGTGCTTGTTGAAAGCGCCCTTCAGCTGCGGGTAGCGGGCCTCCATGATGCGGGCCAGGCTCGGGGCGATGCCGTTCTTGCAGGCCACGTGCAGCTCGTTGCGCACCATGTTCACCAGGTAGTTGACCGACACGTAGCCCTTGCGGTTGAGCCTCACGGCGTTCTCCACCATGAAGTTCCAAGCGCCTGGGTTGTCCTCGATCCACTTGCGGGCCTCTTGGAAGTCCTGCTCGCCTGCAGAGCCGAGGCCGAATATCTCAAGCTGGTTGCTCTGCGGCTTGGGGCTGTAGCGCTCGTCGTTACGCATGGACGGCACCCGCCGTGGTCTCGTATGCCTGCTGGGCCGTTGCCACAGCGCCGTCCATCGTGGGGATTACCCACGCCCACAGGACGATGAGGAAGATGATTGTGGCGGCTAGGAAGCCGACCAAAACGCCAGCCTTGAACTGGGAGGCGTCCTGCATCTCCTTCGCGGTGGGACGGGGCTTGCGCTCGAATGGTATGATGGTCGAAGCATCGTTCTCGATGCGGTTCATGCGGGCGCTCGGAGTGTGGTAGCTGGGGGCGCTCGCTTTCTTTTTGCTTTGCATTTCGTGCTCCTTTCTGATGTTTCCGCAGGTCATAGCACGTGTGGCTTTTGGTGTGCCTATTTTTGCTTTTTCTTGGCGCGGCTCTTTGCGCTGTAGTAGCGCTGTCGCTCCTGGTTGTTCCTCTTCTCCCTAACCGCCTCCTCTCGCATGGCGTTGGCCTGCTCGGCTAGGTCGGACATGTGAAGTTCCTTCGTGCACTCGATGCACCAGCCGTTGATCCGGTTCAGGGGACGGAATGTCCATCTGCCGCAGTTTGGGCACTGGCTCCGCTTGCGGAGTGAGAGTCCGCAGTGTTGCGCTTGCCACTTAACCGAGTCTTCCGAACGTCCCAGCGCCTTGGCTATCGCCTTAGCGCCTTCGCCCGCGTGCTCTTCGAGGTACATGAGTTCATGTGTCGACCATTGCCTCATTACGCCTGCTTCTCGCCTTTCTGCTCGCGCTCCCAATCTCTGTAGGCCTTGGTGAGCGTCGTTACCATTTGATCCAACCTGGTTTCGCGAAGCGTTTCGCGCTTTGCTTCGGCGCTAGGGCGCGAGTCGGCAGACTTCATCGCTCGTCACCTCGATTGCATTCGCGAGCTTTCGTGCTTCCGTAATCGTCATGTCGCTCTCGCCGTTAACCTTCTTGTTGAAGGTCACGAGGGAACAACCGATTGCGTCGGCTACGCTCTGCTTCGTGATGTGCAGCTCGGCAATGCGAGCAGCAACGAGACCTTGCAGGCTGTTCATTGATCCTCCCTTCTTCCTAATGCCCATTAGGTACGAGCAAAACAATATCCTAATGGACATTAGGAATCAATAGCATATTGAGTTTTTCCTAATTTCTGTTAGGATTTACTCGAATAGTCTTTAGGTGAGAGGGGCTAAAGATGCAGCTATCACGCGCATTGAACGACTACCTCGACGAGCTTGGCATGAAGCAAGCGGATGTGTGCAGGGCGTCCGGCATGTCAGACGCTCACGTGTCGCAGATTTTCAGCGGCAAGATCAAAGACCCAAAAGCGAGCATCGTATACAAAATTGCGCACGCTATGGGCATATCGGTTGACGCTCTGCTCGATAGGGCGGAGTCGTACGAGGATGAAAGGGAGTAGCGCATGGGAATGTTCAACAAGAGCGCCGCAAAGAAAATGGCAAGCGACGCTGACGAGTTCATCGTAAGCGACGGGAAAGTGCACGCCCTCGTGTTCCAGGTTGCGGGCAAGGCCTTGTATTCGACTGCCACGCAGCTTGAGGACAAGGTTACCGAGCGCATCGACGGAACGTTGTCGCGCATCCAGGACAAGGGTTGCCAGATCGTCGACATCAAGATGGCGACTAGCGCAAACACGCGCGACAGCGACATGATGCTGTATTCGTTTACCGTTCTATATAGATAGGAGGATGGCGCGCATGGGAGCGACGAGTACCAAGCAGGCCAAAGCGGAGATGGCCGACATCGTGTACAAGAGCATGCTCGAAGCGCTCGCCGACTACGAGAAAGCCAAGGCCTCGGAACATGCCGGCAAGGCTCCGTGCGTTCACGGCGACCTATGCCGCCAGTACATCAGGGAGGGTCGCGGGATACTGCGGGCGAGCTGCCCGCGATGCGAGTTCTACGCGCCGAAAGAATAAAGAAGCCCCACGGGGTCGAAGCGTTGCAGCGCTGCCCGTGAGGCTCACTCATAAACCTCTACAGAAGGAGGCCGTTTCTTATTATGCCAAAAACAGCGGTGATATACGCCCGCTTTTCATGCAACAAGCAGCGCGAGGCCTCGATAGACGACCAGCTGCGCGTGTGCCGCGACTGGTGCAAACGCGAGGGCTACGCCATCGCCGCCGAGTACTGCGATTACGCCATATCGGGCCGCACCGACGACCGCCCCGAGTTTCAGCGCATGATAGCCAACGCGGGCGAATCCGACATAGTGCTTGTGTACATGATGGATCGCTTCTCCCGTGGGGAGTACGACGCGCCCATATACAAGCGTGAGCTTGCCAAGAAGGGCGTGAAGCTCGTGTCGGCGCTTGAGGCCATACCGGACTCGCCTGAGGGAATCATTTACGAGAAGCTGCTGGAAGGCCTTGCCGCCTGCGAGTCGAAGAAGACCGCCATACGCACCAAGCGCGGAATGGAGGGCAACGCGCTCCGTTGCAAGACCAACGGCGTGCGCGTGTTCGGCTACCGCAAGTCGGAGGACGACGAGTACGAGATAGACGAGCATGACGCCGCGTTCGTGCGCGAGGCCTTCAAGCGGCGCATCAACCGCGAGACCGTGAACTCGATAGCGCGCGACTTCGCCCAGCGAGGCGTGAAGACCTCCAACGGCAACCCGTGCGGCTACTCGATGGTTTACCAGATGCTCCACAACAGGCGCTACACGGGGCGCTACGAGTGGGGAGGCATAGTCAAGGAGGGCGGAATGCCCGAGATCGTAGACGAGGTGACGTTCATGGACGCTCAGCAGGTGCAGGGAACCAAGAAGCGCTCTTCGGAGGACTGGGGCGACTTCGCCCTGGCGGGCAAGGCCATATGCGCCGGCTGCGGGCGAAACCTGCAGGGCGTGAGCGGGCGCGGGCGGCGCAACGTCAAATATGAGTACTACAGCTGCGTTGACGGCTGCATGAGAAACGTGCGCCGAGAAGAGCTTGAGGGCGCTATCGTCGTTGCCCTGCGCGAGCTGCTTGCAGACCGCGAGGAGGCCTTGAGGATAGCCCGCATGGTCGCCGACAGGGCAGGCGGCGCGGAGATCGCCGCAAGGCGCAAGCAGGCCGCTGAATCGCTCTCTGCGGCAGAGCGCGGCCTAAAGAACATACTGAACGCAATCGAGCAGGGCATCATAGCCCCGGGCGTGAAGGAGCGCATAGCCGAGCTTGAGGAGCAGAAGGCGCGCGCCAACTACGACCTGCAGGCCATCCAAGACCAGAAGATAGACCCGGAGCGGTTCGCGGACTTCCTGCAATGCGGCGCGAGGCTCGACGACGCGACGCTTTTGAAGGCGTTCGTGTGGCAGGTGAGCGTTTCCGACGACGAGGTGCTTGTGACGCTCAACTACGACACGGAAAGCAACGAACCCGCCAGACTTGACATCCAGCGGGTTCGAGGAAAATTGGAATGGTGCCCCCGGGCGGATTCGAACCGTCGACACCCGCTTTAGGAGAGCGGTGCTC
>ERZ1032473.416-NODE-416-length-11027-cov-13.179001_pt1 | contig 11027 bp, 10 predicted proteins | sample MGYA00518734_ERZ1032473 | MGnify/ENA primary metagenome ERZ1032473 (study PRJEB33719, sample SAMN04261339) | wastewater metagenome | biome: periurban shantytown; feature: human; material: feces | host: Homo sapiens | place: Peru: Lima | collected 2013-01-23 ...
AAATGGGCGGCGCAGCTTTCTGTTTCTATTTCTTACAGCTCCACAAGCTCGTACTCGCGGCTGCCGAAGCCGATCTTCGCGGCGGCCTCGATGGTATGCACGCCGTGACGGCTCTCGATCCGCTCGACCATATGTGCACGGCCGGGATCGTCGGAGGCATAGACCAGATCGATACACGCCTGATCGATGGCGACCGGATCGAGCGAGGCCAGAATGCCGATATCCTTCATGCACGGATCCTCGGCAACCTTGCAGCAGTCGCAGTCCACGGAGAGGTTGCTCATTACGTTCAGGAACGCCATTTTGCCGTTAAAATAGCGCACGACAGAGCCTGCCGCGTCCGCCATCGCCTCGCAGAAGGAATCCTGCGGCGCGATGTTATCCCGGAATTTCTCCCGATCGGTTGAAACGCCGCCGGAGTGGATCCAGCACTTGCCCTCCGAGGACGCGCAGCCGATGGAAAGCTGCTTCAGTGCGCCGCCATAGCCGCCCATCGGGTGGCCCTTGAAGTGTGAAAGCACCAGCATGGAGTCGTAATTCTGAATATCCTTGCCGACAAGGTTCTTTTTCAGGACGAGGCCATCCGGGATGGGCAGCTCCAGATCCGATCCCTCCGCGTCCAGCAGATCGACCGGGAAATACTTCGTCCAACCGTGCTTTTCCAGCAGTTTTTTGTGCTTGGCCGTCGTGTTGCGCGCACCGGGATAGGCCGTATTGCACTCCACGACCGTTGCGCCGACCGCCTCAACGACCGGTCTCCAGAACTCCGGGTGCAGAAAATTCTGATTTCCCTCTTCGCCGGAATGTACCTTCGCCGCGACCTTGCCCGTGAGCGGCGCATTCAGCGCGTTCAGCATCTCTACGACCTTTTCCGGCGTAATCTCTCTCGTAAAATAAACCTTTGACTTCATACCATGCGCTCCCAGCTTATTTTTGTTCTGCAATCTTTCGACCTGCCGCAGGATCGGCACATCCGCCGGTGACAGCGGGAGCCGTCCGGCCTCCTCCGCCGTGACCCACCGCAGGGCGCGGTGCTCCAGCGCCTGCGGCTGGCCGCTTCGAAGCTCCGCGCAGAAAACCGTCAGATGGACAGTCACCTCCGGATACACATGCGTCAGTTCCAGAAATTCTTCGCCCACCGCGATCTCGACGCCAAGCTCCTCCCGGCATTCCCGCGCGAGCGCCTGCCGCTTCGTCTCGCCCGGCTCAACCTTTCCGCCCGCGAACTCCCACAGGAGGCCGTGCGCCTTCTGCTCCGGCCGCTGGCATAAAAGGAAGCGTTCGCCGCTGCGCAGCAGCACCGCCACGACCTCCAGCATTCTGCGCTCTCCCTTCGCAGGAGCGCACACCTTTACGGTATTTTCCTCGCGCTCTGCTATTTTTATATAATGATTATAGCGTACTCGTCCCAAAAGTGCAAGAGGGGCGCCGCACAAGCCGCCGCGGCATATCCCTGCATCCTGCCGAAAATGTAAAAGCGCCCCGGCAGGGCCGCTGTCCCGCAGCCCTGCCAAGAGCGCTTTTCTGTTTGGCTGACTTGCTCCGCAAATACGAAGGGCCGGTTTATCTCAGAGACCCGTTTACAACATTCTGCGGCTTTCCGGCGAGGAAAACGCGGATGTTCTCCGCCGTAATGTCCATGATCCGCTGGCGGCTTTCCTTCGGCGCCCAGGAGATGTGCGGCGTGATGATGCAGTTTTTCGCGGTCAGGAGCGGATTGTCCGGACGGATCGGCTCCGTGTAGACGACGTCCAGACCGGCGGCCGCCAGCTTGCCGCTGTTCAGCGCGTCCGCAACGTCCTGCTCCACGATCAGCTGGCCACGGGCGTTGTTGATGAGGATCGCGCCGTCTTTCATCTTCGCAATGTTCGTTTTATTGATAAGTCCGGTGTTCTCGGGCGTCAGATTGCAGTGCAGCGACACCACGTCCGACTGTGCAAGCAGCGTATCCAGCCCGACATATTCGCCGATGGCGCGCCCGGATTCATTCGGATACACGTCATAGGCAAGCACCTTCATGCCCATCGCCCGCGCAATACGGCCCTCCGCCTGACCGATGCGGCCAAAGCCGATGATGCCGATGGTCTTGCTCTCCAGCTCGATGAGCGGATAGTCCCAGTAGCACCAGTCGGGATTCGAGGCCCACTTGCCCGCGTGGACAGACGCGCTGTGATAGCCGATATGATGGCAGATCTCCAGCAGCAGTGCGATGGAATACTGGCTGACCGATGCCGTGCCGTAGGTCGGCACATTCACGACCGGGATGCCCTTTTCCTGCGCGTATTTGTAATCCACGACGTTGTAGCCCGTCGCCAAAACCGCAATCAGCCGGATATTCGGGCACGCATCCATTGTCGCGCGGGAGATCGGCGTTTTGTTCATGACCACGATCTCGGCGTCGCCGATGCGCTCCGCGATCAGCGGAGATTCGGTATACGACGTGCGGTCATAGACCGTCAGCTCGCCCAGCGCCTCCAATTCCGCCCAGCTCAGGTCGCCGGGATTTTCCGTGTAGCCGTCCAGTACGACGATTTTCATGATACTCTCTCCTTTTCCGGCTTCACAGCCCTTCGGGCGGATCCAGCCGGTCTCTCCGTTTTGCTTTTGATGTATTTTATCATAGTTTTGCACCCATTGGCAAGGGAAAGCGCGGCTTTTCGCACGGCAATGCGGGATTTGACTGTCTGCCTCTGCCGGTAAACGGCATTTGCCTGCCTCGTCTGCTTCCGTTTCTTCTCCGCGAAACGAATCTAGGGTGTATCTGAAAACTCCCAACGCACCCGGCCAGCGGGTCTTTTCACGCTGCGCTGCACCATTTTTCCTTGAAATACGTCAGTATTCCTGCGAAAAAATGTCTTGCTCAACGCAAAAATTCCTCGCTGCCGGTCACATTGGGAGTTGGAAGAATACACCCTAGAGATTTCTCGTGAAAACAAGCCTGCCCGCCGGTGCGATTCGCATCGGCGGGCAGGCTGCATTCTTTTCAAATCAGCAGCATCCGGTCGTTATGAAGCTCCTTTCCGGAGCTTTCGCGGAATCTCCGCAGCAGATCCGGGACGCCGAGGCGGGCACGCTCCTCGCCGGAAACGTCCATCACGATCTTTCCGGCGTTCATCATGACCGTGCGGTTTCCAAGCTCCAGCGCCGACTGCATGTTGTGCGTGACCATCAGGCAGGTCAGGCCGTTTTCGGCCACGATGCGCCTCGTCAGCCCCAGCACCTTTTCCGCCGTCGCCGGATCGAGCGCCGCCGTGTGCTCGTCGAGCAGCAGCAGCTTCGGCGTGTTCAGCGTCGCCATCATCAGCGTCAGCGCCTGACGCTGGCCGCCGGACAGCAGCCCGACCGGCTGGTTCATCCGGTCCTCCAGCCCCATTTCCAGCATGGCGACCCGCTCCCGGAAGAAGCGCCGGTCCGCCCGGGAAACCGGGCTCAGCCAGCCGCCCCTTCCGGCGGCCAGCGCAAGGTTCTCTTCGATCGTCATATCCGGCGCGCTCCCGCGCATCGGATCCTGAAACAGCCGTCCGATCTTCCGTGCGCGGCGGTACTCCGGAAGCAGTGTCATGTCCTCGCCGTCCAGCACAAGCTCGCCGCTGTCGGTGATGAAGCTGCCCGCGATCGCGCCCAACAGCGTCGATTTTCCCGCGCCGTTCGCGCCGATGATCGTAATAAAGTCGCCCCTGCGCACATCCAGCGACAGATCGTCCAGCGCCTTCTTCGCGTCGGTCGTGCCCAGGCCGAAGGTTTTCGTGATATGGGAGATTTTCAGCATCCTGTGCGCCTCCTTCCCATGCGGTGTTCTATTCTCCGGCGGAAGAGCGGATATTGCTCCTTCAGATACGGAATGGAGATCGCCGCTACAACGACCACGGCAGAGACCAGCTTCAGCATGAACGCGGGCATGTCAAACCGCAGCGCCACCGTATAGACCAGCCGGAACACGAACGCGCCCAGCACCATGCCAAAGATCCGCAGCGGAAGCTTTTTCCTGCCAAGGAAGACGCCGCCGATCAGCAGCGAAGCCAGCGCAACGGTCACCATGCCGGTGCCGATGTCGATGTTCACCGATTTCTGCGACTGTGCCAACAGGCACCCGGAAAGCGCCGTCAGCGCATTGGACAGGCACAGGCCCACGATGGTCGTCACAGCGGGGTTGATCGAGGAGGAACGCACCATATCCGGGTTATCGCCGGTCGCGCGGATGGCAAGGCCCAGCCTTGTCCGCAGGAACATCCCCAGCAGCACCGCCGCCAGCAGCACGGCGACCGCCGCGACGATCAGCCGATACTGCCCCGCCAGCGCCGTATGCTCCAACAGCGCGCGCATTTTGGTGAAAACCGTCTCTGTCTTATTCATGTTCAGCACGGAGGCGTTCCCCATTACCGCGATGTTGACGGAATAGAGCGCCGTATTGACGATAATGCCCGCAAGCAGGCTGTTGACGCCCATTTTTGTTTGCAGCAGCGCCGTGATGAAGCCGGAGAGCATTCCCGCCGCCATAGCCGCCGGAAGCGACAGATACGGGTGTCCCGCGATGGCCACCGCCGCGCCGACCGTCGCGCCGAGCGTAAAGCAGCCATCGGTGGACAGGTCGCAGACGTTCAGCATCGAATAGCTGAGGAAAAGCGCCAGCACGGTCAGCGCGCTGATCAGGCCAAGCTCCAGCGCCGTCTGCACCAGAGAAAAAATCGTATCCAACGACATGGATCACCGCTCCTTTTTGTTCATGGGTTTGCGTCTGTCCGCAGAGCGCGGACGCGCCGTCATCCGGCGCTTACATCCGCGAAGCTTTCCGCCGTCACGATCTCCTGCACGCTGGTGCAGTACGGCGCGAACGCCTCCTTTACCACAGCAAAATCCAGGCCGAGCTTTTCGCAGATCTCGGTGTTGACCGTCGCAGTGCCGTTGTCAAACGTGCGGACAGGCAGCTCCGCGGGCTTCTTTCCATCCAGCAGGATCTCTGCGGCCATATTCGCCGTCTCCACGCCGAGATTCGCATAATCCACGCCATAGCCGAGGAACGCGCCGTTCAGCGCAAAGGAATCCGCGCCGGTGTAGTGCGGGATACCCGCGTCAGCAAACGTTTCATAGATGCTCAGCTCCGATTTCATCACGGTGTTGTCCGTCGGCGTAAACACGGCGTCCACGCCGTCCGTAACCAGCGCCTGCGCGGCCAGCGCAATTTCATCGACCGTCGTGCCGGTGCGCTCGATGTACTCCACGCCCTTCTCCGTGAGATACTGCTTCGCAGCCTTGATGGCGCTCGTCGCGGAATCCTGCCCGACGTCATACAGGAGTCCGATCTTCTTTGCGTCCGGGTTCTGGGCGAAGATCAGATTCATGACCGAGGCAGTGTCCAGATAGTCCGAGGTGCCGGTCACGTTGCTGCCCGGAGCCTCCAGCGAATCGACCAGTCCGACGGATACCGGGTCGGAGACCGCCGCGAAAACCACCGGCGTGTCCGTCCCCTCCGTCGCAGCCTGCATACTCATGGCGACCGGCGTTGCGACCGCCACCAGAAGATCTGCGCCGTCTGCCTGGAAGTTGGAAATGATCTGCGACATCAGGTTTGTGTCCGCGTTGCAGTTGTCATAGAGGATATCGAACTGGACGCCTCTCTCCTCGCCGAGCTTTTCGAGCTGTGCACGGAGGTTTTCCACGATCTGATTGAGGGATGCGTCGTCCACATAGTTGCAGATGCCGACGGTATAATGCGTGCCGTCCGCGGCCTCCTGCGCCGGAGCCTTTCTGCCGCAGGCCGTCAGCGCCGCCGTGAGCATCAAAACGGAGAGAATACATGCGATCATCTTTTTCATGATAAATACCAGCCTTTCCAATGGAGATAGAATGAATTTGATTTCTGTCCGCCGCTGCGGGTCCCTGTTCCTCCGGCGCAGCTGCGCCAACGTCTGCTCATCAAAAACATATTTCTTCCTCCTGAAAAACAAAAATCCTGTCCCGGCAATACAAGATTGCTGGGACAGGATTGATCCATCCTGTGGTGCCACCCGGCTTGACGCGTTCACGCGCCCACTCATTGCGTACCGACATACGCCTGCGTTTGTTCACGGAGCGCCTCTCTCCGTCTCACATACTCCGAAGCTGCGCTTCGTTTCCGCTCGCCCTCAGAAGTCCATTCGATTCTGTCCGGTTCTGCCGCAATTCCACCGCCTGCGGCTCTCTGAAAGAAGGATCCAGAATTTACTTACTCTTCCTCAACGGTTTCCCGCATTGTAGCACAGTCCGCGCGCCCTGTCAAGTATTTTTATGCAGCGTCCTGCATAACGCGCCTCCGCGCGGGACATACTGAACGTAAAACGAAAGGAGCTGCCGCTATGAAAATGAAGGGCTACGCCATGCTTGGCATCGGCCGCACCGGCTGGATCGAGAAAGAGGTCCCGGTCTGCGGTCCAAACGACGCGCTGTTGCGTCCGATCGCTGTTTCTCCGTGTACCTCGGATATCCACACCGTCTGGGAGGGCGCCATCGGCGTGCGCTGCGATATGATCCTCGGCCATGAGGCCGTCGGCGAGGTCGTGGAAACCGGAAGCCTTGTCCGGGACTTCAAGCCCGGAGACCGCGTGATCGTCCCCGCCATCACGCCGGACTGGTCGTCCGTCGAAGCGCAGGCGGGGTACGCCATGCACTCCGGCGGGATGCTCGCCGGGTGGAAATTCTCCAACATCAAGGACGGCGTGTTTGCGGAATACTTCCACGTCAACGACGCCGACGGGAATCTGGCGCATCTCCCGGATGGGCTTGACCCGGCTTGCGCCGTCATGCTTTCGGACATGGTGCCGACCGGCTTTCACGGCGCGGAACTGGCCGGCGTGCAGTACGGCGACAGCGTCTGCGTCATTGGCATCGGCCCCGTGGGCCTGATGGCGGTCGCCGCCGCACAGCTCAAGGGCGCGGCGCGGCTGTTCGCCGTCGGCTCCCGCCCGAACTGTGTCGCCGCCGCCCGGCACTACGGTGCGACCGACATCGTCAGCTATCGCAGCGGCAGCATTTCCGCGCAGATCCTGGAGGCGACCTCCGGTCGGGGCGTGGACCGCATCATCGTCGCCGGAGGCGACAACGACACCTTTCTTGAGGCCGTGCAGATGCTCCGCCCGGGTGGCTGCATCGGCAACGTCAATTACCTCGGCAGCGGCGAATTCGTGCGCATCCCGCGCTCGGAATGGGGCTGCGGCATGGGCCACAAGACCATTTCAGGCGGCTTGATGCCCGGTGGGCGACTGCGGATGGAAAAGCTGGCCGCACTGCTGCAATACGGCCGTCTGGACACGGCTCCGCTGCTCACGCACCGTCTGAGCGGCTTTGAAAGTCTGGAAACGGCGCTGCTTCTCATGAAGGACAAGCCGAAGGAGCTTATCAAGCCCGTCGTCCTGCTCTGACGGCGCGGCGGAATACGCAAAAAAGGCAGCCTCATGAGAGGCTGCCTTCGATTTTCAAATTCAGAAATACTTTGCCATATAGCCGGGCGCCGTCTCGGGGTCGCCCTGCATCGTGAAGGTAAAGGAAACGTCGTTTGCGATCGAGAACTGATTGCACCAGTTCAAAAAAGCTTCCGTTTCGGAATCGTCCTTACAGTGCGCGATCTTATATAAGCCGTCGGCAAAAATGTGGGTGATGTCGAAATTTCCCGCATGCAGACCGCTGATAAAGCCCTTCAGGAACGTATAGCTGCCGAGGGCGTATTCGCCCGCGTCGATCAGGCGGACACGGTGATCGACGTCAAAGCGCAGGGTGCTGCCTTTTTCGATGCAGACCATGCTGCCGCTTTCTTCCTTCAGAGCCTGATGGATGGCGTCAATGAGCATTTTGGTTTTGCCGGAACCTTCCGGTCCCATGATGATGTGAACCATAGAGCATTCCTCCTTTTCCTGGTCCAACCGTATATTCTCGTTCATTATAGCATTCTTTTTCCGAATACACAAGAGCATATCCCGCAAAGTTTATGCATTTTCCTCCGGTTTCCCCAAAATCGCCTCCGCAGCCTGCCGGGAGGGCAGCATCTTGGGCAGATCGAAGGGGTCGATCCCGCAGGCACACGCAAAGATCGCGTTTGCCAGCTCGAAGAAATAGAACAGCTCTCCAAGCGCCGCCGGGGTCATTGTCTCACCCTCCAGCACGATCACCGGCACGTCGCCCGCCGCGTGCGTGTCGAGCATGGCCTGATAAGCCGCCTGCTCCACCTCGCCGACGCTCCGCCCCGCAAGATAGTCCAGCCCGTCGTAGTCCTTCCAGTCCATCTCCACATTGATCTTCTGCGTGCTGAGCGGTGCAAAGCGCAGCAGCGTTTCAAACAGCGGATACCGCCCGGAGGCGATCATGAGATCGAGCGCATCGAGGCCGCCGGTCAGCTCCATCGGGACCGGCAGCACGCCCACGCCATCCTGACAGGTGTGGCGGCAGACCCACTGCGCCCACCATTTTCCGAACGCCGTAAACGCCGGGTCGAACGTCCCGAGCAGCTCCGTGGCGCGTCCCTTGCCATAGAGCGCGTACCGCGCCCCGGCGTACATCCACACCGGATTTTCAAACGCGCGCAGATCGTACTGGCTGTAGGCCTCCGCCGCGCCCTCAAGCACCTCCAGCGGGTCTATGCCCGCCGCCGCCAGCGGAAGGAGCGTCGCCGCCGTGAGCGCACTGTAGGTGCCGCCCGGCTGCGTAGGCATCGGCAGGAACACATGTCCCTCCTCCTTTGCCATCACCGCCATCGGCGTATCCGGCAGCGCGGACACATAGATGCGTCCCTTCGTCTCCGCGCCGTACCGCCGCTCCATCACCCAGCGCACCGCGCGCGAGGCGACCGCCGTTTCCATCTCCGCGCCCATCGGCGAGACCAGCAGCAGGCAAAAGCTCTTTCCCTCCAGCCGCTCGCACAGATCGAGCCACTCGCGCCCGGAAAAGCTGTCCCCGGCAAAAAGGATCTGCGGTCTCCCCTGCCGCAGCCGCGCCGGCCCAAGCAGCAGGCTCAGTCCGGCCTTCGCCGCCTGTATGGCGCTGCACGAGCCGAGCACCACCAGCGTATCGGCGTTCGCGCGGATCGCGTCCGCCGCCGACCGGATGGCATGGAGCGACCGCGCCGTCAGCGAATCCGGCTGGCCGAGCCAGCCGAGATACTGCGGGAAACCCGGCTTGTTGCTCCGCAGATGCAGATGCGCGTCGAAAAGCTCCTTTTCCCGGCTCAGCAGGTCCGGCAGCGACACGCAGCTCCAGATATTCGAAAGTTCAACGTTGATCATAAAAGCTCCTTCCAGCGGAGAGTGTTTTCCATTTCAGGCCGCATCCCGTCCGGCATACGGCCGATTGCGCCGTTTCCTTACAGCGCACCGGGATGGCGCGGAATGTATTCTCCGACCGCGCCGATACGAAGCTCGCCATGCTCGACGGCCAACTGACCGCGCAGCCAGACCTGCGCGATGGAGCCGTGCGTCCGGAAGCCCTCAAACGGCGTATAGCCTGCGGCGGAGTGCTGATTTTCCGCTGTGATCGTCATATCCGCCTCCGGATCGTAGACCACGATATCGGCGTCGCTGCCCGCCTGAAGCACACCCTTGCGCGGATAGGCTCCGTAGAGCTTCGCCGGATTCTCGGCCAGCAGCGCGCACATCTGCTCCTTCGTGATGCGCCCCTCCGCAACGCCTGCGGAGTACAGCAGCACGCCGCGCGTCTCCACGCCGGGCAGGCCGCCGGGGATCTTCGTGAAATCGTCCCGTCCGGCCTCCTTCTGGCGGAGCGTAAAGCTGCAATGGTCGGTTGAGACCGTCTGGATCGCGCCGTTTGCAAGCGCCTTCCACAAAAGCTCCTGATCCGCCTTCGTCCGGAGCGGCGGCGCGCAGATGTACTGTGCGGAATCGATAAACTCCGGCTGCCGGTAGAGCGAGTCGTCGAGCAGCAGATAATGCGGACATGTCTCCACATAGACCTTCTGCCCTCTGGCGCGCGCGGTCATGGCCTCGGCCAGCGCCTCCTTCGTGCTCAGATGCACGATCACGACCGGCACATCCGCGACCTCGGCAATGCGCAGCAGATGCGCCACCGCCTCCGCCTCGAGCGGATTCGGGCGGCATTCGGGATGCGACGCCGGCGCGAGCTTTCCGTCCTTCTTGTGCTGCGCGATCAGCGCGTCGATCACGCCCGCGTTTTCGCAGTGGACACCCGCGATGCCGCCGTATTTTTTCAGCTCCAGCAGCGCAGAAAACAGATCCTGATCTCCGATCATCATTGCCGGATACGTCATGTACATTTTGAACGACGGGATACCGGCCTCGAACATCTGCGGAATTTCCGCGCGGATGCCCTCGTTCCAGTCGTCGATGGTCATATGGAAGCCATAGTCACAAGAGGATTTCCCGTCCGCCTTCTTATGCCACAGCGACAGCCCGTAGCCGAGCGTCTCGCCCTTGTTGGGACACGCAAAGTCAATGACCATCGTCGTACCGCCGCAGATCGCGCTGCGGGTGCCGGAGGTAAAATCGTCCGCCGTTGTGGTATTGCAGACGTCGAGATCAAAATGCGTGTGCGCATCGATGAAGCCCGGAAACAGGAGCTTGCCCGTCACGTCCACGACCTGTGCACCCTCCACGCATAGATTCTCTCCGACCGCCGCAATCTTTTCCCCGTCGATCAGGAGATCCGCACGCTGCGAGACGCTGCCGCCGACGACCGTTCCGCCCTTGAGAATATATTTCATATCAAAATCGCTCCATTTCTGAAGATTTGCAGATATTCTGCATTCAGTATAACACACATCCGCCGGAAAGAGAATCCTCACGGCGGATTTTTTCATTTAACGCAGAGAAGTTTTTCGCCCGTGCCTGCCGCAGCCTTCAAATTCCGTCAGAAAACGGTTGCTTTTTTCCCCGAGGAATGATAGAATAACGTAGTAGTCAATGCAGGATTCGTACATCGGTAGTACAGCGGCTTCCCAAGCCGCGGAGGCGGGTTCGACTCCCGTACCCTGCTCCATGATTGCCGAACACTATAGATGAAATGGCAAAAAAGCCAGTCGTCTCAAGGTG
>ERZ1032473.418-NODE-418-length-10987-cov-6.707647_pt1 | contig 10987 bp, 3 predicted proteins | sample MGYA00518734_ERZ1032473 | MGnify/ENA primary metagenome ERZ1032473 (study PRJEB33719, sample SAMN04261339) | wastewater metagenome | biome: periurban shantytown; feature: human; material: feces | host: Homo sapiens | place: Peru: Lima | collected 2013-01-23 ...
CGGCAGCGGAACATTCGATTGGATGCTGGGGAATTCCAGAAGTTCCCGCTTCGGAACGGGAGTCTCTTCCGAATCGACGCCGAGCCGGTAGATTCGTTCGAATCTCTTGCCCAGATAGGTGCCGTCCGTCGTTTCTTCCAAAACGGTGCAGTGCAGTAGGTCCGGGAGGAACACCTCGCTTTCGTTGGGCACATCTCCCCTGCTGCCGACCATTGGCACTCCTTGGGAGGCGCCCTCGATGATGAGCAGGATTCCCCCGCCTCCGAGCCAATGCGGGGTGGTGACCGTCGTGGACAAGCCCGGTCCCATGGTCACCTGGTCTCCCACGTTGAAATCCATCAGGGCGAGATAGTCGTTCGTTTCCAGGGTGTCATGGCCCTTGCAGCTTCCCGTGGCGAGCGTGCGCAACAGCCTCAACCGTGGATCGATCTGCCGTACCTGATGCTGCCGGTATGCCTCCTCGGCGGCGTCCCTGCCCCATGGGGTGGGTGGCAGCATGCCTTTGGGATTGTCTTGCGGAACGAGACGCATGTATGACATCCCATCGGTCACTCCGGCTTGTTTCCTGACGTTTTCCCTGTAATTCGGATCGGTGTCCAGGGATTGTTCGACCAGGTCGAGGATCAGTTCCAGGGAGTTGGTGGAGGTTGCCTTGTCGGCGATGATGTTAACGTCTTCGAACAGTCGTTCCGTGAGACAGTTCAGATCGTATCTGTCGCGCGACATCGACGTTCGTTCGTCTTCGATTTCCGCATGCAGCCGGTTATTCCTGCGCATCTTCATGAAGGACCATGGATGTTCCGGCGTCTCCGACCGCATTTCCTCTTCCAGGTCCTTGATCGTCCGGTCTTGTTCGGCCAGACGGTCGGATAAGTCTTTGATGGTTTCTATCCGTGATCGGATTTCCTCGGCTTCGGCCATTTTGGATGGAAATACCTTTCTGTTTGTTCCATCCGGTTCACGTGCGGGCATGCCGATATCGGAAAAGGACCGGAAGGGATTGGCTCCCTTTCCCGGTCCTTTTTCTCTGGATGCCGCCCGAGCGGACGTCACATGCACAGTCCCGACATGCCGGCGCCGCCGTTGCACGGGTCGACGCATGGATCGGGCATCGGAACGCCGGTCGTCTCCACTGTCGCGGAGAAAGTGGCCGGAACAGATTGGTTGGATTCTACGGCCGTGCGCGCGGCCTGGGGTTCCTGCGGCTCGCCGGAGTGGAACGAGGCTTCGGCGAGATCGGCCTGTCCGTCCTCTTCGGCCGGCGTCGTGTCCTGGCCGTGCTTGATTTCCAGGTTCATTTTTGCGATCTGGTCGGTGAGGTCGTCGTACTCCTTCTGGCCTTCCCATGGCTGGTTCAACGCGTTCCACGCGCTTTCCAGGCTGGCTTTCGCTTTGTCGAGTTTGACGCCGAGGCTTTGCGCGGTGTCGGTGTTGTTGGCGATGATCCGGTCGAGCTGTCTGATGACGTTGTCGGCGCTGTTGTTGATGTCGGGCATGCTGGTGCCGGCCCAATGCTCATGCTCGCCTTTCAATCCGACGAACGGACGGTACACGTTGAGGCCTTTGACGGCCATGTTCTTCGACGCGACCATGACGGTCATCCCGCAGTATTCGCCGACTTCCATCGTCTGCCCGTGGTCGAGCCTGCGCGCGATGCCGGTGAGGTCGTGGATGGCCTGCCTGCGGTCCGCGATCGGACCGTCGCCGAGATCGAGGCCGCATATTCCCCGGGTGAGATGCTGTCCGCGGATATCAGCGGCCCTGCGGAATTTCGGCTCGTCGTCCAACGCCTCGCCGTGGAGTCTTTCGAGATGGTCCACGGTCGGCTGCAGTTGCATGTCGATCTTGAACCGGATCGATCTCTGCTGGTCCGCGTGGGCGCGTTTGAGCAGTTTCATCTGGGTGAGCTGGTTCTCAAGCTCCATACGTTTGGCTATGTTCGGGTCTCCTGTGGCGATGGCTTTCATGTCTGCGAGGCTGAGCACCGTGGCGTCCACGTCGGACGCTTCGCGTGATGGCGAGCCGGAGCTCATGATCTGGCTGATGAACCGCGCCTTGCGCTCGACCGTCTGGAACATGTAGCTGTCGAACGTGCCGACGGTGACGTACCGGTAGTCCTGCACGTTGTCGAACATGTTGCCCTGCCTGCGGACACGGCCCTGGCGTTGTTCGAGTTCGGCGGGCTTCCAAGGGCAGTCGAGGTCGTGGATGGCGAAGAGCCTGTCCTGCACGTTCGTACCGGTGCCCAGGGTGCCGGTCGAACCGATGAGCACGCGCACCTCGCCCTTGCGGACCTTTTCGAACAGGGCCTGTTTCCTCTGCGGATCCTTTTCCTGCGCGGCGAACATGATCTCGTCTTCCGGAATTCCCAGGTCGACGAGCCGTCGTTTCAGATCGGATTGGATGTTCCACTTTCCGGACGCCGTGGTCGACGAGTCGCAGAACACGAGCTGTGTGGCCTTCTCCTCGGCATGCTCCCGCCAGATCTCGTGGATCTTCTCGGCGCAGACCTGCACCTTGCCGCCTTCCATGGGCTGGATGTCCGGATCGGACACGTCGAGCAGGTTCGGATCGAGACTGACTTTCCTGCCGTCGTTCGTGATGTTGAGCATGTTATCGTCCGACGGGTCAACGGCTCCGTCGCGCACCAGTTCGGCCCGTTCCACCAGCGCGTCGACGGCCTGTTTCTGCGCTTCGGTGGCTTCGACCGCGACGGACACCACCTCGCAGTCCGGCACGTCGAGGTCGAGCTGGTCGGCGGTCAGCAGGTCCGCGTAGTCGTGGAACGTGCTCATCAGCTCGGGAAGGTTATGGAATTTCGCGAACCGTTGCTTGATCTGGTATCCGCTGCCTTCCGGCTTGACTTCGACGCTTTCGACGATGCTGCCGTACGTGTTGGCCCAGCTGGTGAACGCCTCCACGCCCTGCGCCTTGAGCAGGTCGGGAGCGAGGTAGCGTTGCATGTTGTACAACTCGGCCATGGAATTGGATACCGGCGTGCCGGTCGCGAACACGATGTTGCTTCCATGTCCTGCCTCGCGCAGGTACTCGCACTTGTCGAACAGGTCCTCGCATTTCTGCGCGGCCGCGACGTCCACGCCGGGCACGCTGATCGTGGTGGCGATGGCGAGGTTCTTGAACTGGTGCGCCTCGTCGACGAAAAGCATGTCCACGCCGAGGTCTTCGAAGTCGATCCATTCCTTGTTGTCCTCGCCGCCGCGCAACGCCTGGAGCTTCCCGTCGACGCGCATGCGGTCCTTCTCTGCCTGTTTGACGGTCCGGTTGAGGCTCTTCTCCATTTTGCCGATCTCGTCCTTCAGCTTCTTCGCGGAGAAGTCGTTGCCGTCCGATTTCGCGGTCTCGATGCTTTTGAGCATTTCGGCCTTGCGCCGTGAGAAGTAATTCTCACGGCGTTCGGGACTGACGTGCATGCGTTGGAACGTGTCCTGCCGGACGATGACCGCATCCCAGTCTCCGGCCGCGACCTTCGCCCAGAAGCGTGCCGCGCCCTTGCCGGTGCCGTCGGCTTCCGTCATGGAGAGTATGTTCGCGTCCGGGTAGAGCGTCAGATAGTCCTTCGCCCATTGTTCGGTCAGATGGTTCGGCACGACGATCATCGGCTTGGAGGCCCGACCGAGACGTTTCGCCTCATGGCATGCGGCGACGCCGGTGAACGTCTTGCCGGCGCCGACGACGTGCGCGACGAGCGTGCCTTCTTCGGATTGCAGGATCCTCGCGACGGCTTTGCGCTGGTGCGGATACAGGTCGATGTCGGCGCTGATGCCGGGGAAGGTGAGGTAGGAGCCGTCGTATTCACGCGGGTGGATGCGGTTGAACCGTTCGTTGTACACGTCTTCCAGCATGCGTGTGCGCGCCGGGTCGGTCCACACCCATTCGGTGAACGCCTGTTCGATGGTGTGGCGCTTCTGGTACAGCAATGCGGTGGCCTGCGGGTCCCTGACCCTTTTCTTGCCGGTCGGGTCGTTCGGATCGGGTTTGGTGAGGTTGCTGGTCGTGGAGTTGAGCGCTCCGGACACGATCTCGAACGGGTTGCGTCCCGCTCCGGTGCCCAGACCGTATTTGCGGATGGTTTCCTCGTCGAGTTTCGAGGCGAGCGACGCGTTGACCTGCCAGTTGCCGGTCGTTTCGTCGTGGCTGACGGAAAGGCTCCTCATACCGCCGTCGGTGATGTTGGGTTGGGTGTTGAGTCCGAACGTGTCGATCATGAAGTCGCGGATCACTCCGGTCGGGATCCACGCGGAGCCGAGTTTCGCGGTGATGTCGTCGTGGGTGAGCCGGGCGGGCAGCGCCTGCGCGAGCCGTTCGCGCAGGGATTGCAGGCTCTTCAACCGGTCCATGTCGGCCGGTTCGTCCGGGTGGGCGCGCATCCACGCGTTCCGCCTGCTCCTCCACTGTTCCAGGCCTTCCATGTCGACCATCTCGTCCAATGGTTTGAACGTCTTCTGGTTCCATGAATTGTAGCGTCCGTACCGTTTCTCGATGGTTGGGTGGGCCAGTCGGTCCACGTCGGCCGCGTACAGGTATTCGCAGGTTTCCGGATGGGCGCGCAGTTCCTTGGCCAAGGCGAGGTAGTCGCACTTGGTTTCCTTGTAGTAGCCGTGGTCCTCCACCTCCCACAGGCTTGGATCGGTGACTTTGCGCAAGGCGTCGCGTACCGGTCCGCTTTTGAAGCCGCTGGTGTTGAGGATCGTGGCTATGGTCCTGTCGTCGATGGCCTTGGGGTCGGCCGTGACGGCCTTGTACAGCATGCGCATGGCGCTGCTGGATGCTCCCTCGTCGTCGCTTGACCAGCCGCTGTCGAAGATCGTGTCGAACAGATTGTTTCCTTGGGGCCGTTGGGCGTTCCAGTTCTTTTCGAGCAGGTCGACGCCGGGCTTGCAGTCATCCAGGAACATGCTGGCGAAGGCTCTTCTCTGTCCGCGTCCGTGTTCTTTGAGCACGTTGGAGAACCAGGGGGCCTCGGCCACGGATTTGCGCGCGTGGATCGGATCGGTGGCGCTCTGCCATGCTCCCGTCTGGACGAGTTCCCTACGGCAACCTTCCACGGATGCCGGCGGCGTCATGTCCTGAAGATCGTTGTCGGCGAGCCATTGCCGGATGCGTGTCCGTTCGGGCTGGCCGACCATAGCGTGTAACAGCTCGTCGACGTGGTCGAGTTTGCCGCCCACGTCGCCGGACAGGTATTCGTCCGCCGGCAGCGGTGTGCCGTTGTCCGGGTCGGTGACGATGAGATCGCCGAGCCTGTCGATGGTTTCGAGGTCATCCCTGGTGCCGAGCAGCCGGCCGATGAGGTCGAGGTCCACGTAGCCATCGCGGTCGAGGCTGATGGCCATCGCGTCGACGGGTTCCCGCACGTGTTCCGGCATTGGAGGCACCGGTGTGACGACCCTCTTGGAGAGCATGTCTCCTTTGGCTTCGAAACCGTCCGGCCCGGTCTTTTCCAACGTGTAGAGCTGGTTGAGGCTCGGATCGGAGTTGTTCGGATCGAACACGCGCAGGTTCTCTTTGGAGTTGAGCCTGCCCCAGGATGCGACGAACCGGTCGTACGCCTCGTCGAGGTCCCTGATGCTTTGGGCTACGGTGGTGTCGGCGGTGTTCGGGTCGCGTTCGATGGCGAGCAGTCGTTCGGTCTGGTCGCGCAGGCGCAGCATGTCCGCCATGCGCGCGTCCCCGCCTTTTCTGACGCGGGAGTGCGCGGGAACGAGCTGGCCGTCCATGTCGCCATACCAGATATGGTTGTTGGCGTCGACCATGTAGCGCATGGCTGTCTGTTGGGTCTTGTCAGGTACGACGATCGGCTCGTTGGCGCGTTCGCCGAGTCCGTCGTGCAGGTCGATGCCGTACTCTTCGAGCTGGCTGGTGAGGATGCGTTCGACCTGTCCGCCCAATTGGGTGATGTCGCTGGTTCCGGTGACGTCGATCTGCGGGCCGAATGGTCCCGAGCCGATGGTCATGGTTCCGGCGACGTATTCGGGATGGTCGACGAACAGCCTGTTGGCGGTGACGCCGTCCCGGAATTCGGTGGTGTCCTCCCATTCGGCGGACGTGTCGGCCAATGGCTCGTCGCGTTTGCGTAGGATCAGGATGTCGGAGACCACTTCAGTGCCGGCCTGCCCGTCGAACGTTTCCCTGGGCAGGCGGCATGCGGCGACGAGTTCGGCTTTGCGGGCGAGTTCGCGGCGCATGTTCGACGTGTTCTTGTCGAGCGTGTACCGGCTGGTGAGCACGGCGACGAGGCCGCCGGGGCGCACCGCGTCGAGACTGTGTTGGATGAACCAGTCGTGGATGACGGTGCCGTCTATCCTGATCGCGTCGCTGTACGGCACGTTGCCTATCGCGAGGTCGAACGCGTCCGTGGGCAGGCCGGTCCGTTCCATCCTGTTGTTGATGATGTCGTCGTCCGGACACAGGTAGCGTGCGATGCCGGCGCTGATCGGGTCGGCTTCGATGCCGGTGAACGCGTAGGAGGATCCGTCCGGGGTGGATCGGATGAAGTTGCCGGTTCCGCAGCCGGGTTCCAGCACCATGTCCGGGAGCTTCGGATCCCGGCCGAAACCGGCCTTGCCGAGCGCCTGCCACATCGCGTCCGCGACGGGCCTTGGCGTGTAGAAGGCGGTGAGCGTGCTGCTGCGCGCGTCCGCGTATTCGGCGTCGGTGAGCAATTCGCTAAGACGCGTGTTGATTCCGCTCCATGCCGGATCGGCTCCATCCTCCTCGAACGCCTTCTGGGCGCCGCCCCATCCCGCGTACGCGGCGAGGGCGCGGATGTCGTCCTCGACCGGTTCGCGGCCGCTGTCGTCGAGGTCGCGCAGCACCTCGATGGCGTGCACGTTCGCACGCGCCCGTTCGAGACTGGATCCCGTGGCCTGCAGGTCCGGGTCGAGCAGACCGCGGTCGATGTGGGTCAGAGGGCTTCGATCACGTTCCTGATGGCGATCTCCTCGGCCTGATGCTCCGCCATCTTGAGTCCCTTGAGCCACGGATCCCAGTTGCCCGGCTTCTTGAGGTGTTGGTGCGTCTTGTCCCAATGGTTGACGTACTCGGTGATCGTCCGGCCGTAGTCCTTCTGGACCTGGTCCATGTAGGCGTCCAACGCCGGCATCCCCTGCCTCTTGAGCTCCTTGAGCTGTTCCGGCATGTGCTCCGCCATGAACAGGTACCTCATCTTCTTGATCCCGGTGTACGGGCAATGCGTGATGTTCGTCATTTCGGGTCGTCTCCTTCCTCGCATCGTTTTCTTCCGTTTCGTGGGAAGCACGCGAATTAGACACATTGTCTAATTTCGTTTCCCAATTATTTTGCCCCCCAATATGGGGATTGTCAATTTCTTCCGGCATGTCGAAGTCGAAGGCGAGCTGTTCGGCCTCGATGGTGGCCGCGACCACGGGCCGTGAAGTTTCCGGACCGTCCAAGACGTCCTCCACCTCGTCGCCATCGGACATTACCACGCCGGCGTCGGCCTCATCGCGTGCGATCCGGTCGAGATCATCGTCGGTGAACTGCTCGCGGACCTCCTGCCGAGTGCCGCCCTCCTGCATGACAATCTGGGCGGCGAGCTCCCGTTCAGGGGAACCGAAGTCGATATCCGGCTCATCGTCCACGTCTTCGGACCGCGTCGCATCCGCCACCGTCCTGTCCGGCGCGTATCCGTGCTCGCGCTCCGCGGCCAGTCGGGCCTCCCCGCTTTCCATGCCGTTCCACAGGTTGAGATCGTACGAGTCGGCTATGTCCGCGATCGCTTCGGGTCCGGCTCCACGTCGGATGAGCTGGGCGGCCTCGAACCGGCCTACCTTGATGCCGAACAGCTCGATCTTTTTGGCTATGAGCTCCGGCGTGGAAACCGTTCCGGCCTCCATACCGGAAGACGGCGCGTCCTCCGCGCGTTCCGGCTCCGACGCGTCCGTTCGCGCCGGCGTATCCGTGGATGATGCGGCGGCCGTCTCCGGCACCTCGGCCATGTCCGCGGCATGTTCCGTCCGGTCGGCCATGGCCATGACCTCTTCGGCCGTCACCTGGTGGTTTCCGTCTTTCGTGACCATGGTGACGGGCAGTACGTCCAGCAGTCTGTCGATGTTCTCGCGGCGTCGTTCCCGGTCTTGTCCGGCTGCCCGTTCCGGCCGTCCTCCACTGGTTCCTCCGGCGTCGAGGATGTCCGAGACCTGTCGGGCGGCGTCGTCGGACAGCAGTTCCACCGTTCCTTCCGGCATGCCATGTCCGCCGGCCAGTGACGTGAAGACGATCTGCGGACCGTGGCCCGTCTCATGTCCGGGCTTCGTGCCGGCCGTTCCGGAAGTATCGGCGGCGGTCGTATTGGGCGTGTCCGTCGCCGTGTTGAAGGAGTCCCATGAGTCCGGACTGTCGAAGATGCCTTCGCGGAGACTCCTGAGTTCCGTTTCCGTGGCCTCCGGCCCCTCGTGGACCATGCCTTCATCGTCGAACCAGTCGAGCCGGTAGGCCATGGGCGTTCCGTTCGCGTCGCGTGCGGCCACCTCGTATCCGGCGAACTGGCTCGCGCCGTTCTCGCTGGTTCCCGCGTCCGTGTCGTGCGCGTCGATGTAGCCGATGACCGCATTCTCGAACGCCGCGTATTGGCCTGACAATGCGGCGTCAAGGGCTGTTCCCGTATTGTCGGACGGGTCTTTCATCTCCCGTTCGGCTTGGTCGATCCACTCCGTGGTGAACCATTCGGGACGGTCTTCCGGCCTGATTGTCCCGTCGATCTCGCGGAGTTTCGCGATCTGCGCGTCCACGCTGCCGGCCCATAGGTATTTCTCCGCATGTGATGGGCCGAGGAAATAGTCGACGTCGTCCTTGAGGCGTCCGAGCAGCCGCAGGTTGAACCCGTAGGTTCCGTCCGCTCCGGGAGATGCCGCCAGGGTCCGTTCCGCGTTGGATGCCGCGGCTTTCGGAAATCCCCGTCCGGCGAGGATGGTCCGTGCCTGGGTGTTGCCTTCCGACTGGGCGATGAGGCCAAGCATGTCCTTGCCGAGTTCCCCGGCGTATTCCGTCGCCGCCGTGTCGATGAGCGTGCGCCAGTTCTCATCATCGTCGTCGGGCATGCTGAGGATCATTCCCACGGGAGCGTGCTCCAGCATGGTTCTCGCGGCCTGTCGGACGACTTCCTGCCGGGACTGGTCGAGGCTGTATCTGCGGTTCATCGGATTGGTGTATGTCGTGAGAAGCCCGGGTGAGGTGATGACCCGTCTGATGGCTTCGGCTTCGCTGTCCATGTCGAATTCGCCTGTGCCGATCAGGGCGGAGACCACGTCCGGGTGGTTCTCCGTTTTGATCATGTCGGACAGGCGCGCGCGGTCGAGCCTGCCGGATTCGACGGCGTTCTTCCTGGATGGCCACCAGTCGCGGCCGCTGAGACGGTGGAGCAGGTCGTCCGAGGCTTTCGTCAGCATGCTTGCCGCCAGTCGGCTGTCCGTCTGGTTCCAGCAGCACAGGTCGATGGCGTTCTGGCTGAGTTTGCCTGATTCGACGAGCATTTGCAGCAGTCTCGTGTTGCTTTCGGTGCGGGCCATGTCCTCGAGCAGACGTGCCGGCGTGCCGGCATAGCGGATGATCGCCTGGCGGAGTTCCGGCAGTCCGCTGGCCGCGAGGGTTTCCAGATCGTCCTCGTCGAGGCTGGAAAGGTCCGCATCGTGGGTCATTTCCACGAGTTCGTCCAACGCGTTGTAGTCGCGGTTCCGCCATTGCGGGTCGAGCAGATGCCGTGCGATCTGCTGTGGGGTGGAATGTTCGCGCGCCCAACGCAGTTCGGCCCAATCGTCGGAACGGTAGAGTTCTTCGACCTGCCGGCTGGTGTTTTCGTCGATCATTGTGGCTGTTCCTTCCATTCGGCTCACCGCATGCCTTCCAATGTGGGGCGTGGCTTGTCGTCCGCCGTGTCGGCCGATGCCGGATTCGGGTACGGGAGCATGTCGGAGAGTTGTTTCGGTTTTTTGTTGCTTCCCATGTACGGTTCGTCCGGCAGGCTGTCGCCGTCGAACGCGCGCGCCCAGGGGTTCAGCGATGCGGGTGGACGCCACTCGTCCGTCGCCGGAGGCTCGGGTTCCTTCCTCCTTCGTGTTGGAATGGTTCTCGCCGTGTCGGGTGTGTTCAGTTCCTCGTCCGTTCCGGTCTTGTCGTCACGCATGATGTCCGTCTCCTTTCACATTCCGATCCCGGGTCCGGTGGCTGGCATGGCGCCTTGGTCGATGCCTGGATCCGGGTCGGGCAGGGCGTTCGCGTCCGGGAAGGCCGAAGCCCAGGGATCCCCGACCTGTGCCGGTTGGGTCTGGCTGACGGCATCCGGCATGGTGGTGGTGGAGTGAGCGTCCGGCATGGATGCCCATGGGTCGTCGGCCGCTGTGGTGGAATACCGGTCATCGATGGCCTGCAATAGGCTTCTGATGGCCGAGAGGCGGTTCGGTTCATGGCCGATGTATTCGGCGATGGGGCCTTCGGCCGGTTCCGTATGGTTCCATTTCTCTCCGGCGAGGCGCCAGAGCCATTCGCCGTCCGATGCCATGATGCTGCCGAGGACCTGCCCGTCGGGCAGTTCCGCGTCGATGCGTCTCGGACCGTTCGCCCAGGCCGAGCCGGATCGCAGTTCCACGTCCTCGATGGTGAAGTCCTTGCCGTCGATGCTGAGTCTTTTCACGTCTTCCATTGGTTGTTCCTTCGTTGGTTTTGTTTGGAGTTCCGGCATGTAGTCGATGGGATTGAGTTGGAATGAGGAGCACAGTTGCGCGAATGCCTCGAGGGTGACGGCCGAGCCTTTTTTGATGCGGGTGAACATCGCCGGGCTCACGCCTGCTTTTTCGGCCAATGCGGCCCAAGGCATGCCGGTTTTGTTCCGATACCGGTTGATGTCCTCGCGGAACCGTTCCATATCGATGGATGACATGGTTGGTTCTCACATTCCGATTCCGGGACCCATGGGACCGTTGCCGGAGTTCGGATCGATGCCGGGATCCGG
>ERZ1032473.427-NODE-427-length-10871-cov-5.419101_pt1 | contig 10871 bp, 9 predicted proteins | sample MGYA00518734_ERZ1032473 | MGnify/ENA primary metagenome ERZ1032473 (study PRJEB33719, sample SAMN04261339) | wastewater metagenome | biome: periurban shantytown; feature: human; material: feces | host: Homo sapiens | place: Peru: Lima | collected 2013-01-23 ...
GGTAATCAAACTCTATTGTTGGTGAAACGAAAAGGAGCTAGTTTTGGCGCAGTGTCAATCTGACTGGTAATCAAACTGGGGCCAGCGGTCTCGCGACGGTCGTTATGTTTTGGCGCAGTGTCAATCTGACTGGTAATCAAACAGGTTCTTGTAGCTCAGGGAGCGGGTGTGGGTTTTGGCGCAGTGTCAATCTGACTGGTAATCAAACCGCAGGCAAGGCGAACTGGGCCACCAGCGAGTTTTGGCGCAGTGTCAATCTGACTGGTAATCAAACTCATGAATACGTATCAGTCAGTAAGCAGCCAGTTTTGGCGCAGTGTCAATCTGACTGGTAATCAAACAGGCCGTGCGCTGCGCTGCCTTCGATGACTGTTTTGGCGCAGTGTCAATCTGACTGGTAATCAAACGCCATCATGGGCGGCTCCTTCGAGGTTGACGTTTTGGCGCAGTGTCAATCTGACTGGTAATCAAACGCGCTACCTTGAGAGTCTGGGGTTCACACGGTTTTGGCGCAGTGTCAATCTGACTGGTAATCAAACCTCCAGGACCAATTGCTTGCGTTGACAACGGTTTTGGCGCAGTGTCCATCTGACTGGTAATCAAACTGATGGCTGGCCCGCTCTTGACGTCTCGAGTTTTGGCGCAGTGTCAATCTGACTGGTAATCAAACATGGCCTCGATAGCGTCCTGCTCGATTCCGTTTTGGCGCAGTGTCAATCTGACTGGTAATCAAACTTTTGCGTCGTGAAAGATGACGTCCACAATGTTTTGGCGCAGTGTCAATCTGACTGGTAATCAAACTGCTACATTCAATGTAGTTTTTCATATTAAGTTTTGGCGCAGTGTCAATCTGACTGGTAATCAAACGGCACGTGTGGCGGCCTGGGAGCGCTCGGGCCGCCACACGTGCAGGGAGGAGAAGCCGTGAGGGCATCGAGGAGGCTCAGGGGCTGCGTTTATGGTGCGGCAGTCGGCGACGCGCTTGGGGTCCCGTTCGAGTTCATGCGGAGGGGGACGTTCGGGTGCGTCGGGATGGTGGGCCACGGGACCCACGACCAACAAGCAGGGACCTGGAGCGACGACACGTCCATGATTCTGGCGGAGCTTGACTGCCTCGCGGACACCGGAGGCTATGGGGACTGCTACGAGTACTGGACGAGGTGGCTTGACGGCGGGGCATACACGCCTGACGGAGTCACGTTCGATTTCGGGGGCACGACGGCAAGGGCAATCACGGAGCGCAGGGGCCAGGCCGGTGAGTGGGACAAGGGCAACGGCTCGGTAATGAGGACGGCACCACTCGCGCTGCTTGATGAGCTGGACATGTCGGGCATAGTGGCCATGGGGGCGATGACTCACGACACGTGGGAGTGCGACTGCGCCTGCGAGGGGGTCGCACGGATGGTCAGGGAGGCAGCGGAGGGCACGAGGCCCAAGGACTTTGGCCCGCCGGACAACCCCGGCTCGGCGTACTGCCACGACACCGAGATGCTTGCCAGGCATTGCGTGGCCACGTCAGGCTCGTACCGCGAGGCCGTTCTCAAGGCGGTCAACTTTGGCGGCGACACCGACACTACGGCATGCGTCACTGGAGCCATAGCGGCGACGCTCTGGGGAATGGACGCAATTCCGATGGAGTGGATGGAGGCACTGCGAGGGAAGGACCTCATAGAGGGAGTGCTGGCGAAGTTCGGCGTATAGGGATAACATACGTTCATGCAGTTTTGGCGCAGTGCCAATCTGACTGGTAATCAAACTGATGGCCGCGGATAAGCTGCGGCCTTACTGTTTTGGCGCAGTGCCAATCTTGCTGGCAGCCAGGTTCTCGAGCCTGGGGCCAAGGGCGTAATAGAATTTGCTCCCGCTGCCGTCTGCCCCTCGTGTGGTGGATGGCACCGCCGCCTTTTGCGCATCCGAGCTTGCATCGCCTTTCTTTCTGTCGCGAGAGAGCAGCGCACGAATATGACGGTGAAAAGCGTTACCTGATACCCGAAGAGAAGAAGGCGACCAGACTCGGCTTTTTGTTTTTGAACGTGGCTCGTGCTGCCATGCTCGCAATCGACGAACTGCTCGAAAGCGAGTTCCATGTAGCAAGCCACATCGCCAAGGGCCTTATCTGCGGGCAGCGCCGCGAAAACGTGTAAGGTCACGGGGCTAACTGCGTTCAGACTTTAATGCAGCCGGGCCTTTTGCACCTTGTATCTGCAAAAAAGCGAGAAAACCACAGGTCAGCTAGGTGACTCAAGTCGCGGCGCCCGGCTGGAAATCAAGGGTTCAACGCAGCTAAGCCCACGTGATTAAGCCCAACCTGACAAAACACTCATGCCTTCCCATCACTGCTCTGTATGGACGCCCTTGCCGCATGCATATATGAAGCATCCAACCAGCAGACCTTCACAAGCGTATGCATCAACTGGTTAGAAACGCCCTCATATATGCGTTGACGTGCAAATACATACCCACAGTATGTCAATCATGTTAAGAACACTGCCGTGCGCCATGCCTGAAAGCAAGCTGGCGCAAACTGGTCAATCAGGCGACGGACGGGGCGCAAGCCCTGACACGGGGAAGACCTCGTGCCTTCCGTCGGGAAAGGGCGTGACCGCGCGCCAAAGCTTTTTTGGGAAGGGAATCCCAGCATGAACCTCAACAAGACGCTTGACCGCCGCAACTTCATCCTTGGCCTTGGAGCTGCGGCTGGCGCAGCCATGCTCGCAGGCTGCGGTGGCAACTCTGGCGCAGGCGTTGCCGCCAGCACCGACTCCGCAAACGCCGCCAGCTACACCCTGGTCCAGGACGGCAAGATCATCGTTGCCTCTGACCTGGCCAACCCGCCGTTCGACTACATGGATGGCACCACCGCCGTGGGCTTTGAGGTCGATCTCATGGACGCCGTCGCGGCAAAGATGGGCCTCACCTGCGAGTACCTGCCGGCCATGAAGTTCGACAGCATCATCCCGCTCATCAAGCAGGGCGGCAAGGCTGACTGCGGCGTCTCCAACTTCACCATCACCGACGAGCGCAAGCAGGAGATTGACTTCTCCGACCCCTACATCGACTCCAACCAGGGCGTCGTCGTCAAGGCCGACTCCGACAAGACCACGGCCGAGGCCTTGAACGCCGATGGCGTGAAGATTGCCTGCCAGTCCGGCACCACCGGCGAGGCGTGGGCGCAGGAGAACCTCCCCAAGGCCACCATCGTCTCCCTGGACGACCCCGTCCAGGCCGTGACCGGCGTCTCCACCGGCATCTACGACGCCGCCTCCGCTGACCTGCCCGTCATGAAGTACCTCTGCAGCAACTCCTTCACCGACTGCCAGGTGGCCATTGAGATCCCGACCGGCGAGCAGTACGGCATCGTGGTCTCCAAGTCCAACGCCGGCCTCACCTCCGCCATCAACGAGGCGCTCGCCGCCCTAAAGGACGACGGCACCATCGAGAGCCTCGAGGTCAAGTGGTTCGGCTCCGCAATGTAGCAACCCTTTGCAGGCGAGAAACGCGCTTCTCGCCTGCATTTCAGTAACCGGGCAGATGCCCTAGCCATCCCTGGGAAAGGACCCACCATGCAGATGAACATGAACCGTCGCGAGTTCCTGGCCGCCTTTGGCACCGTCGCCGCCGGCGCCGTGCTTGCCGGTTGCGGCAACTCCAACGCCACCAGCACCGACTCCTCCTCCGACGCCAAGTCCGACGAGAAGAAGGGCATGACCCTCATCGAGGACGGCAAGCTCACCGTCGTCGCCGAGCTGGGCTTTGCCCCCTTCGAGTACATGGACGAGAAGACCGGCGAGCCCGTGGGCTTTGACGTCGACGTCATCAACGCCGTCGCCGAGAAGATGGGCCTCACCGCCTCCTACCTGCCCAACCAGAAGTTCGACACCCTGGTGCCCATCATCAAGCAGGGCGGCAAGGCCGACGTCTCCATCGCCGCCGTCACCATCACCGACGAGCGCATGGAGTCCGTCGACTTCTCCGAGCCCTACCTTGACTCCAACCAGGCCATCGTCGTGGCCAAGGGTTCCTCCGAGACCGAGGAGACCCTGAACGACGCCTCCAAGCAGGTCGTCTGCCAGGGCGGCACCACCGGCGACGAGTGGATTGGCGAGAACCTCCCCGACGCCGTGCGCGTGCCCGTCGACGACGTGACCGCTGCCCTTACCGGCGTCCAGACCGGTCTCTACCAGGCCATGGTCGTCGACCTCCCCGTTGCCTCCTACATGCTGTCCCAGTCCTTCTCCGACCTCGAGATCGTCAAGGAGATCCCGACCGGCGAGCAGTACGGCATCGCCGTCTCCAAGGACAACCCCGAGCTCACCCAGGCCGTCAACAAGGCCCTGGAGGACATGAAGTCCGACGGCACCATGAAGGAGATCGAGACCAAGTGGTTCGGCTCCGAGATCTAGGCCGCAACAAGGCTCAATCTCAGCGTTTCAGCAGATAGAAAAGATGGCGGGGCCCTTCCTCGGAGGGGTCCCGCCCACGGCTTACGAATGGAGAGAAGATGCAGCTCCCGAGCAAGAGAGGCGGTCTGGCGCACGCGCTGGCGGCCCTGTTTGCCGCGGTGCTCGTGGCGTCTTGCGGCGTGGCCCTGGCCACCCCGCAGGCAGCGCTTGCCATGACCACCGAGAAGGCCACCGCCAAGCCCAACGAGGACGGCGGCTCCGGCGTCATCGGCGCTATGAACACGCGCCTTACCTGGGAGGGAACGGTCGAGTCCGGCGAGGACGTCTCGTCCGTGACCCTGCAGCTGCCCGAGGGCGCGACCTTTGACGGCTCCACCACGCGCATCACCGTGCTCGAGGGCCTCAACCGTGTGAACGTCGACGGCACCGCCGCACCCTCCGGCCAGAGCATCACCGTGAGCTTTGCCGCGAGCATCCCCGAGGGGTCGCTCCTGCGCCTCGAGGTTACCGACATGCAGTTCCCCGGCGAGGGCGGAGACTACCAGGTCACCGGTTCCTACACCACCGACGACGGCGCAAGCCACCAGCTCGCAGCGTCTCCCGCCATCACGGTCATCGCCAACACGCCGCTGCAGTCCATCGTCAACTGGCTCGACAACCAGGCGTGGGTGGAGGCGTGGAACTCCAACCAGTTCCTCGGCATGTTCTTCAAGCCGCAGCTTTTGGTCACGTCCTTCTCGTCGCTGTTCCCCGGCTGGCTTCTGTGCCTGGGCATCGTCATCGCGGCCTACCCGTTTGCCATTGCGCTCGGCCTGCTTTTCTCGCTGCTCAAGATCTCCAAGCACCGCCTGCTGCGCGCCATCGCCGTGGTCTACATCAACATCCTGCGCGGCACCCCGCTCTTCCTGCAGATCTACATCATGTTCTTCGGCCTGCCCATGGTTGGCATCAACATCGACAACAACCTGCTGGGCATCATCGTCATGGCCGTCAACTCCTCCGCCTACCTGGCCGAGATCTTCCGCGCGGGCATCCAGTCCATCCCGCAGGGCCAGTACGAGGCCGCGAGCTCTTTGGGCATGAGCTACGTCCAGACCATGTTCACCATCATCCTGCCGCAGACCGTGCGTCGCGTGATTCCCACCGTGACCAGCGACTTCATCACCTCCTTCAAGGACACCTCGCTGCTTTCCTCCGTGGGCGTCATGGAGCTCATGATGTTCTCCAAGAACCTCACCACGGTGTCTGGCAACATCACGCCGTACGTGGCTGCTGGCATCTTCTACCTCATCGTCACCCTGCCGCTGATCAAGGTCGTCAGCATCGTCGAGAACCGCATTGCCCGCTCCGAGCGCGGCGAGGGCCCCAGGCCCAAGGCCAAGGCCCAGCTGAAGGAGGCTGCCGATGTCCAGTAAGATCCTCTCGCACGCGCCTGCCGTACAGGTGCCGCCCGCGCTTCCCGCCGAGGAGGCCGCCCGCATTGCCTGGGACGCCGACCAGGGCCTGACGCGCCACCACTTCACGCCCGGCGAGCACCCCATCGTGCGCATCGAGCACCTCAACAAGAGCTTTGACGCCACGCAGGTCCTGAAGGACGTCAACATCAACGTCTGGCCCGGCGAGGTCGTCGTTGTGCTGGGCCCGTCCGGCTCCGGCAAGTCCACCATGCTGCGCTGCATCAACCTGCTTGAGACGCCGACGGCCGGTCACATCCTCATCGAGGACCAGGAGATCACCGGCAAGAGCAACGCCGACGTCAACAAGCTCCGCCGCGACGTGGGCATGGTCTTCCAGGGCTTCAACCTCTTCCCGCACCTCACGGCCAAGCAGAACGTCATGATCGGCCAGACCAAGGTGCTCAAGAAGAGCAAGGAGGAGGCCGAGGCCGAGGCCATGAAGCAGCTCACCGCCGTGGGCCTGGCCGACCGCGCAGACTTCAAGCCCGCCCAGCTCTCCGGCGGCCAGCAGCAGCGCGTGGCCATCGCCCGTGCCGTGGCCATGCACCCGGACGTGCTTCTCTTTGACGAGCCCACCTCCGCGCTTGACCCAGAGCTCGTGCGCGGCGTCCTGGACGTCATGCGCGACCTCGCGGAGAACTCCGGCATGACCATGATCGTCGTCACCCACGAGATGGGCTTTGCCCGCGACGTGGCCGACCGCGTGGTCTTCATGGAGGAGGGCGTCGTCGTGGAGCAGGGCCTCCCCGAGGACGTCTTCGACCGACCCAAGAACGCCCGCACGGCGGAGTTTCTCGGCTCCATCAAGTAGCGCCTGCGCCCCTCGCGCGGGCGGGAGCGCAGGCGAGAAGCGCACCCGCTTGCACGTTCGTGCCGCAAAATCGACAGGATGCGCCCCGGCTCACGCTCTGAGCTGGGGCGCATTTGTTTTTTTGTGGCGCTGACACGTGTGATGGCATGCGTGTGTTAGTCTTCTGATAAATATATGTCCACATAGCACAGGGGGCCCGAGGGTGCATCACAAGAACATCCTGCTTGTCTCAGCCACCACCAGACTGCACGACCGCATGCGCGAGCTGTCGCATGCCGTCGACGTCTCCATCGCGCTTGCCAACGAGGAGACCTTCCCGCAGGCTATCTCCTCCGGCCACGAGTTCGACCTCGTCATCCTGGACGGGGAGGGCATGAGCCAGGACACCCTCAATGCCGTGGACTCCTTCGTGGCCGAGAACGGCTTCATCCCCATGCTCTTTATCCAGGACCCGGACAAGCTGGCCACGCTCCACATGCCCATGCAGGGAAAGAACGACTTCATCCTCTCCACCGCCGGCGCGGCCGAGCTCGAGGTCCGCTGCACGCTGCTTCTGTGGCCTGGCGAGGAGAGCGCCCCGGCAGACATCGTCACCGTGGACAACATGACCATCAACCTGGCCACCTACCAGGTCTACATTGACGAGAAGCCCGTTGACCTCACCCTCATGGAGTACTCGCTTCTCTCCTTCTTGGCCACGCACCCCTCCCGCGCCTACTCGCGCGAGACGCTGCTCCACCGCGTCTGGGGCTTTGAGTACTGCGGCGGCACCCGCACCGTGGACGTCCACATCAGGCGCGTGCGCTCCAAGGTGGGCCCACAGGTGGCAAGCCACATCGTCACCATCCGCGGTGTGGGATACCTCTTCCGCACCTAGGAAGTTGACAAAGAAGTTGACAAAGGGACAGTCCCTTTGTCAACCCGAGGCCGTCTCCCAGGGGGAGGCGGCCTTTTTCAGGTAGCAAAAAGGGTCGTGCCGGCGGCGTGGCATCGCACGTTGGCGAGAAACGCCCCGTGCCCGTGGGGTACATTCGTTCATGGAAACAAAGCGGCGCGGCGTCCCGGCGGGCGCGCGCCAGAGAGAAGGATGCACCATGGACGAGAACTACAACGGCATGAACCAGCAACCTGGCGACGATGGCACGCAGCCCACGCAGAAGAGGCCTCCCATGCCCGAGGAGCTCGGCGATACCCGCGTGGCGCCCCAGGCGTCCGCGGCCGCCCCTTCCGACGGCGACGCCCCCAGTTTCAAGGAGCCTCGCCGCCACCACCCCGGCGTCAGAGCCGTCCTTCTGGGCGTGGCCGGCGGCGTGGTGGGCGCAGCGGCGCTGACGGGCGTGCTTCTGGGCACGGGTGTCATCGGCAGGACGAGCACAACCTTCACCACGGGGTCCAGCCAGTCCATCACCATCAACCCGTCCGACAACGACACCTCAACCGCAAGGGCAGTGGCTGCCAAGTCCCTGCCGTCCGTGGTCACGGTCTCCTGCACCTATGACTCCGGCGAGGGCCTGGGCTCCGGCGTGGTGCTGGACACCGAGGGCAACATCATCACCAACAACCACGTTATCGAGGACGCCGACACCATCACCGTGACCATCAACGGCAAGAGCTACGACGCCGAGCTTGTGGGCACGGACAGCTCGAGTGACCTCGCCGTGGTCAAGGCGGACCTCCAGGGAGACTCCGTCACGCCCATCGAGGTGGGGGACTCCTCCGCCCTGCAGGTGGGCGATTGGGTCATGTCCGTGGGTAGCCCTTTTGGCCTCGAGCAGTCCGTCTCGCAGGGCATCGTCTCTGCCCTGACGCGCAACGAGCTCATGCAGTCCAGCTCGGGCAACACGCTCTACACTAACCTCATCCAGGTGGATGCGGCCATCAACCCCGGCAACTCCGGCGGCGCCCTGGTCAACGACCGCGGCCAGCTCGTGGGCATCTGCACGCTCTACTCCTCCGATACGGAGAGCTTTGCCGGCATTGGCTTTGCCATCCCAGGCAACTACGCCGTTGACGTGGCGCAGAAGATCGTGAACGGCGAGCAGGTCACCCACGCCTACATCGGCCTCTCCATGCAGACGGTCAACGCCCAGAACGCCAAGGCCAACAAGCTCTCCGTGAGCCAGGGCGCCTACGTGGCCGAGGTCACCTCGGGCAGCCCCGCCGACGAGGCCGGCATCCAGAAGGGCGACATCATCGTGGGCATCGGCGGCACGCAGATCACCTCGGCCGACGGCGCCATCCTGGCCGTGCGCTCCCACAGCATTGGCGAGACGGTCGAGGTTACGGTCATGCGCGGCAACGACGAGAAGACCTTCGACGTCACCCTGGGCTCTGACGAGGAGCTCCAGAGACAGCAGGAGGAGGCCAGCAACCAGCCGGTGAGCGACATCAACTCCTACGTCAATGGCAACGGGAACGGCTCCGGCCAGGACAACTCCCAGCTGCTCCAGCAGTTCCAGCAGTGGCTCCAGCAACAGCAGGAGGGCTACGGTTACGGCCAGCGCCAGCGCTAGCCCCTCAATTGGGGACGTGTTCCATTTTGCGCAAACTTGGGACGGGTTCGTTCTTCTCGCCATGTGGCGGACGGGGCGGACCTGTCCACTTTTTTGCGCAAACTTGAACGCGCCCCCATTATGCGAGACACCCCCATTGAACTGGGAACCTTCTCACTACCGCTTGCGGTTTCGCCTCGCCCGCTGGCATGAGCGCGCATTGCCTTGAAGTGGTCTCAAGGGTCTAGGTTTACCCTTGGCCGGCGGGGAAGCGGGGGCTTCCCGGGCCACGTAAGAGGAGGACTAGCATGGCAATGAACATCGACTTCACCGGCAAGACCGTCCTTATCACCGGCGCGGGCCGCGGCCTGGGCAAGGAGATGGCAATCCAGTTTGCCGGCTGCGGCGCCAACGTCTACCTGGGCAACCGTAAGGTCGATCAGGGCGAGGAGACCGTCGCCGAGCTTGAGGCCATGGGCGTGCGCGCCGGCTTCACCAAGTGCGACGTGGCCGTCGAGGAGGACGTCGAGAAGCTCATCGCCGACGCCGTGGAGTTTGGCGGCGGCAAGCTCGACGTCATTGTCAACGCGGCTGGCGTCATCTGCCTGCAGGACCTCATGTACATCAAGCCTGAGGAGGTCGAGCGCCTCTTCAGCATCAACGTGGGCGGCACCGTCAACATGCTCAAGCACGGACTCAAGGTCCTGGAGGGCCAGAAGTCCGGCAACTTCATCACGGTCAGCTCCATCGCCGGCCGTGACGGCATGAACATGCTGCAGGCCTACTCCGCCTCCAAGGCCGCGGTGACCTCGCTCACCCAGTCCGCCGCCAAGATGGCCGCCCCCTACGGCGTGCGCGTCAACTCCATCCTGCCGGGCATCATTCGCACCGCCATGTGGGAGGAGATCTTGGACGGCATGGCCAACGAGTGGAACCCGGACGTCAAGAACACCACCACGCCCGAGCAGCGCGAGGAGCTGTGGAACGCCTCCGTCAAGAGCATGATTCCCATGGGCCACGCGCAGCAGGCAGAGGACATCGCCTGGGCCACGGTCTTCATGGCGTCCGACTTTGCCCGCGAGATCACCGGCGAGTGCCTCTCCATCGACGGTGGCACCACCTCTGGTCGCTAGGACGTCGAAGACAACCTGCCGGCTTGGCTGGTTAGCGTACATTTAGATGGAAGGCCCTTCTCGCCAACTGGGAAAACGTGGCGAGAAGGGCCTTTTGATTGTTATTTTGTACGCTGGCCGGGCGAGGCTGCGGGAGGGCTGCCTTTGCCCGCAATTGTTGTCCGGTGGGGCGTGTAGGCTAGGGGTGATTGGATTCCAAACGGGAGGTTGCCATGGCAGAGATCAGGTGCCCGCACTGTGGCGAGGCGTTCACCGTCGACGAGACCGAGTACGCCCAGATAGTCAAGCAGGTGCGCGACGCAGAGTTTGAGAAGGACATCGCCGAGCGTGTCGAGCTGGTGCGCCAGGGCCAGGCGAGTGCCGTCGAGGCCGCCGTGGCCCAGGCCAACGTGCGGGCCCAGCAGCAGCTCAGCAACGCGCGGGTGAGCCTTCAGGGCCAGCTTGCCGAGAAGGACGCGCTCATTGCCAAGCTACGTTCTGAGGTCGAGCAGGGCAAGAGCGCCGTTGACGTGGCGCGCCTGAGCGCCCAGCGCGAGGCCGACGCCAAGCTCGCCGCCCGCGACCGCGACCTGGCC
>ERZ1032473.437-NODE-437-length-10760-cov-19.689211_pt1 | contig 10760 bp, 10 predicted proteins | sample MGYA00518734_ERZ1032473 | MGnify/ENA primary metagenome ERZ1032473 (study PRJEB33719, sample SAMN04261339) | wastewater metagenome | biome: periurban shantytown; feature: human; material: feces | host: Homo sapiens | place: Peru: Lima | collected 2013-01-23 ...
ATACCCACATATACGTGTCGGGATTTTCATGAAGAAGGCCCATCTGGGTCCCCCGCTCGAAAATATAGATCCGGTTCGCCGGTGTACTCGCCGTTGTACCGTCCGCAGCCTTCAGCTCCCGGCGGCCGGAAGCCTTGGCGTCTCCATGGGTTATCTCAATATAGGGCAGAAGATCCCCGCTCTCTATGTGCCGGGCCGAAGCCAGGGGATGGGCCTGCGACATCAGGAGGCGTTCGTCATATTCCAGCAAAAGCTCCGTTTTCAGCCCGCATTCCGCAGCCTGCTTCGCGTAATACGCCTCTGCGGACGGCTTGTATCGGATAATCCCCAGTTGATACTCCCCCCGCTCCACATCGCGCAGAGTATCGGCGGAGTTCGTCTCCCGAAGCCACAGATTCATGCCCTCTTTCCGGTCAATCCGCTTCACAAACCTGGAAAATGCGCTGCTGATATAGCTGGCCCTGGGCATAGACAGGGTAAATTCCACACTGCCCGTCTTCGCAGGCTTGTAAAGCGCTTCCATCTCCTCTAACTGCGCCAGCACGTTTCTTGCATATTCCAGAAAGATTCTGCCTCTGGCAGTGGGAACGACGCCCTTGGGCGTCCGCCTGAATATAGGCGCACCCAGGCCTTCCTCCAGAGTCTTTATGGCCTTGCTCAAATTCGGCTGATCCATGTAGAGATTTCCGGCCGCCTGCGTGATGGATCCGGTCTTTTCCACTTCCACCGCATACTCCAGTAATACCGTATTCAAACACCGTTCCCCCTTACCGCATCCTTATCCGCTTCATAGAGATACTTCGACAGTGCCGCCAGGGACACGGCCATATTCTCATTCTGAACCAGCACGTGATCCGGCACAGTCAGATGAATCGGAGCGAAATTCCAGACAGCCTTCACGCCGCCGTTCACCAGCCTGTCGCACACCTCCTGCGCGGAATCCGCCGGAACCGTAATAATTCCGATATGGATGTTCATTCTCCGGCACAGATTTTCCAGTTTTTCCATGGGAAGTATCATCTTTTCCCCAATCTTCTGCCCTGCCTTATCCGCGTCTTCGTCAAAAGCCATGACGATTTCCACGCCATACTGCTCAAACCCGCGGTAGGACAGAAGCGCCGTTCCCAGAGAACCGGCGCCCACCAGGACGGCCTGGTTCGTATTATGGTATCCCAGAAATTCCTCAATGTCATCGATCAAATCCTTCACCACATATCCCGTCTTCGGTTTTCCCGCCGACCGCGCTACCATGGCGATGTCCTTACGGACCTGCACCTCGTTCAGCTGTAAGTCCAACGCAATGACCGGCGCGGAGATATTGACGAGTCCCTCGCAGTCTCTGCGCTCCAGATAATGGTGATACACAGGAAGGCGTTCCAGCGTCTTTCTGGAAATCCCCCCAACCAGATGTTTTTTTTCTTCCATGACTGACCCCTTTACTAATTCAAAATCCGCCTGTTCCTCAATAGATCATGCTGCGGCAGCGATCGATGCAGGCAAATATCTCCTGGCGTCTCGGCATGCATAAATTAACCGGCAGATATCCGTCGTCCGCCAGCGCCGCAAGCCCCTCCGCTGCAACCTTCTTTTCCAGCAGGTCCACGATCTGAATCAGATTCCGCCTGCCGTCTATGAAATGCGTACCCGCATATTTTAACAGATACCCCAGAGCGGCGATCTGCTCTGTATCCGCGATCTGCTCCACAAACCGGAGTTCTATCACATCCCGGTCAAGCTGCAGGCTGTCACGGCCCAGAACCTTCATTTTAAACCGTTCATCCCTGCCTCCGGTCTTAAGCTTCTTCGGTATCCGCCCAAAAGAAACCGGTGTTAACGGAAGTGACCGTACGCCCTCCCCGAATCCGGCCGCGGCCTCCTTCGCCTCTCCAGTCACTTCCTTCGGTACATAGCAGTCCATCTGTATAACACGGTCCGCTACATGGAAGTAAGCGCCGGAGCTTCCGGCTACCAGAATCGTGGAGATTCCCTGCTCGTCGTAAAGCGCCCTGACCCGCTCCACAAACGGTGTAATCGGTTCCTTATCCCGGTGCACCACCATCTGCATCAGCTCGTCCCGTATCATGAAATTCGTCGCACTGGTATCCTCATCCACCAGAAACGTCTTCGCTCCGCTCTCCATCGCTTCCACCACACCGGCCGCCTGTGACGTACTTCCGCTGGCATCCTCGGTACAGAACCGTTTCGTGTCACGTAAATCCGGCAGATTCTGAATAAACAGGGAAATATCCACGTTCTTAACGCTCCGTCCATCCTCCGCACGCAGCTTCACCGCCGATGCCTCTGTGACGACGTACTCTCTCCCATCACCGGCGATATGGTTATACACTCCCGATTCCAGGGCCGAAAGCAGCGTGGATTTCCCATGGTAACCGCCGCCCACAATCAGAGTCACGCCTTTGGGGATTCCCATCCCCTTAATCTCCCCTGCGTTAGGAAGCTTCATCACCACTTCCATCGAGGCCGGAGAGGAAAATGGAACCGCCTTCGCCATCGGCCGGTCCGATACACCGGATTCTCTCGGCAAAACAGACCCGTTCGCCACAAAGGCGGCAAGTCCCATCTCAGACAGCAGCCTTCTCGCTTCCTCCTGGTCTTCCGCCAGTTCAGAGACAGCTTTCACCTTCGCCTTTTCTCCCGCCGGATAGTTTTTATAAAAACAGGTTCCCGCCACTAGGTTCTGATCTGGCACGGTTGGTGCGCATATGGCGTGCTCTGATAGACCATCGCCTGAAACCGCTGGAGTTAACACAAACCCATTGGGTTACGTTACACAATATCCATCAGTTACCTCCAGACCAGTCGCAAATTCAACTGGCAAAAGCGATTGGCATCGAGCAGCCATCACTGGTCCGTACTCTGGACCAACTGGAAGAAAAAGGGTTAATTTCGCGTCAAACTTGTGCCAGCGATCGTCGGGCTAAACGTATTAAACTGACGGAAAAGGCAGAGCCACTGATCAGCGAAATGGAAGCTGTTATTAACAAAACCCGCGCGGAAATATTACATGGCATCTCCGCAGAGGAACTGGAGCAACTGATTACGCTCATCGCAAAACTTGAGCATAATATCATTGAGTTACAGGCCAAAGGGTGAAATGAAGGGGGCGTGTGGTCAGTAACCTGACCACACGCAAACTTATTTAGCGCGGAGAAACGGTCACCTGACTGCCATTGCTGGCCAGTACGACACGTTGGCCCGGAGAGAAACGAGTGTTGCCTTGTTTCTGTACCACCATGATGGTATTACCATCGTCTTTACGAATTTCCAGCTCGACACCCTGCGTTTTGTTCATTGCACTCTGTACGCCCTGACCAGCTACGCCACCTGCAACAGCGCCTGCTGCAGTAGCCAGAGAACGCCCGGTTCCGCCACCAACAGTATTCCCCAGGAAACCACCAAGAACAGCACCGCCAATTGCACCGATAACGTTGGAATCATCACCGCCCTGAATCTGTACCGGACGTACGTTAACGATGGTGCCATAGCTGACATTCTGTACTTGTTTCGCTTCAGAAGCGGTATAAACATCCCCTGACAGGGTGTCGTTATTAACACAACCGACAAGAGACAGACCTACCATTGAAACAACCAATACGCGTTTAATCATTGAAAAATCTCCTGTTCACCATGAAACGCCACGCAAGCATCCCTCATGGTCAAAGTATATGGCATATGTGAATCCATGGTTACATGTTCTACCAAATATGAGCAAATCATAATGAAAGTAGGATCAACCAATTATAAACAAAACATTCATGATGATTATTGATTTGAAGATAATGTTTTACTACCAACGGTAAAAATCGGTCATTCCGCATGGTATTCACGAAAAGTTTATGTTTGAGTGGTGCGCAAACGTCAGATTGAAAAAGGATGAACTATGAAATCGGGCCGCTTTATTGGCGTTATGTCAGGCACCAGCCTTGATGGTGTTGATGTTGTGTTGGCGACAATTGATGAACACCGGGTCGCACAGCTGGCAAGTTTGAGTTGGCCGATCCCGGTATCTCTGAAACAGGCTGTACTGGATATTTGCCAGGGCCAGCAGCTTACACTTTCGCAGTTTGGACAGCTTGATACTCAACTCGGGCGACTTTTTGCTGATGCGGTCAATGCCTTGCTTAAGGAACAAAATCTGCAGGCAAGAGATATAGTTGCGATCGGTTGTCACGGTCAAACCGTCTGGCATGAACCGACGGGCGTGGCACCACACACTTTACAGATTGGCGATAACAATCAAATTGTGGCACGCACCGGAATTACGGTTGTCGGTGATTTTCGCCGTCGCGATATTGCCTTGGGAGGACAAGGCGCACCGCTGGTACCTGCGTTCCATCATGCGCTGCTGGCTCACCCAACCGAGCGACGAATGGTGCTCAATATTGGCGGCATCGCCAATCTGTCACTGCTCATTCCTGGGCAGCCGGTTGGGGGCTACGATACCGGTCCTGGTAACATGCTGATGGATGCCTGGATCTGGCGTCAGGCCGGTAAACCTTACGATAAAGATGCCGAGTGGGCACGGGCGGGTAAAGTTATTCTCCCACTGCTGCAAAATATGCTCAGCGACCCGTATTTCTCGCAACCTGCACCGAAAAGCACCGGACGCGAATACTTTAACTATGGTTGGCTGGAGCGCCATTTGCGCCATTTTCCGGGTGTTGATCCCCGAGATGTGCAGGCGACACTGGCAGAACTCACCGCCGTGACCATTTCTGAACAAGTTTTGTTGAGCGGTGGCTGCGAACGATTGATGGTATGTGGTGGAGGTAGTCGTAATCCGCTACTCATGGCGCGTCTGGCGGCATTACTGCCAGGCACAGAAGTCACCACCACCGATGCCGTTGGCATTAGTGGCGATGACATGGAAGCATTGGCTTTCGCCTGGCTTGCCTGGCGGACGCTGGCGGGATTACCAGGAAATCTGCCTTCCGTCACTGGCGCAAGCCAGGAGACGGTACTGGGGGCTATTTTCCCCGCTAACCCGTGATATCAGAGTTAACTGAATTTTTCTTACCGCGTCTGCCGTTACACTTGGAACGTTAGGGAGGGCGTATTGCCCTCCAGACCAGGAAAGTCTTCGGGATATGACTATGAAAAAACTGTTAATTATCATTTTGCCGGTCCTTCTCTCCGGCTGTAGCGCCTTTAATCAGCTGGTTGAGCGCATGCAAACCGATACGCTGGAATACCAGTGTGATGAAAAACCGTTGACGGTCAAACTGAATAATCCGCGCCAGGAGGTCAGTTTTGTTTACGATAATCAACTACTGCATCTCAAACAGGGCATTTCAGCCTCTGGCGCGCGTTACACTGACGGAATCTATGTTTTCTGGTCGAAAGGCGATGAAGCGACTGTCTATAAACGCGACCGCATCGTCTTGAATAACTGTCAGTTACAAAATCCACAGCGTTGAGATTTTTCCAGGGGCGGCGCACAATAGCGTCACCCACTGACAATCCGTAAAGAAAACCATGTCTGATAACGACGAATTGCAGCAAATCGCGCATCTGCGCCGTGAATACACCAAAGGCGGGTTACGCCGCCGCGATCTTCCCGCCGATCCATTAACCCTTTTTGAACGTTGGCTCTCTCAGGCTTGTGAAGCCAAACTGGCGGACCCTACCGCGATGGTGGTCGCTACCGTGGATGAACATGGTCAGCCTTATCAGCGCATCGTTTTACTCAAACATTACGACGAAAAAGGCATGGTGTTTTACACCAACCTCGGCAGCCGTAAAGCACATCAAATCGAAAATAATCCGCGCGTTAGCCTGCTGTTCCCGTGGCATACCCTTGAGCGCCAGGTGATGGTGATCGGTAAAGCAGAACGACTTTCGACTCTCGAAGTGATGAAATATTTTCATAGCCGCCCGCGTGATAGCCAGATTGGTGCATGGGTTTCGAAGCAGTCCAGTCGCATTTCTGCCCGCGGTATCCTTGAAAGTAAATTCCTGGAGCTGAAGCAGAAGTTTCAACAGGGCGAAGTGCCATTGCCGAGCTTTTGGGGCGGTTTTCGCGTCAGCCTTGAACAGATTGAGTTCTGGCAGGGTGGTGAGCATCGCCTGCATGACCGCTTTTTGTACCAGCGTGAAAATGATGCGTGGAAGATTGATCGTCTTGCACCCTGAAAAGATGCAAAAATCTTGCTTTAATCGCTGGTACTCCTGATTCTGGCACTTTATTCTATGTCTCTTTCGCATCTGGCGAAAAGTCGTGTACCGGCAAAGGTGCAGTCGTTATATACATGGAGATTTTGATGGCAAGCAGTAACTTGATTAAACAATTGCAAGAGCGGGGGCTGGTAGCCCAGGTGACGGACGAGGAAGCGTTAGCAGAGCGACTGGCGCAAGGCCCGATCGCGCTCTATTGCGGCTTCGATCCTACCGCTGACAGCTTGCATTTGGGGCATCTTGTTCCATTGTTATGCCTGAAACGCTTCCAGCAGGCGGGCCACAAGCCGGTTGCGCTGGTAGGCGGCGCGACGGGTCTGATTGGCGACCCGAGCTTCAAAGCTGCCGAGCGTAAGCTGAACACCGAAGAAACTGTTCAGGAGTGGGTGGACAAAATCCGTAAGCAGGTTGCCCCGTTCCTCGATTTCGACTGTGGAGAAAACTCTGCTATCGCGGCGAACAACTATGACTGGTTCGGCAATATGAATGTGCTGACCTTCCTGCGCGATATTGGCAAACACTTCTCCGTTAACCAGATGATCAACAAAGAAGCGGTTAAGCAGCGTCTCAACCGTGAAGATCAGGGGATTTCGTTCACTGAGTTTTCCTACAACCTGTTGCAGGGTTATGACTTCGCCTGTCTGAACAAACAGTACGGTGTGGTGCTGCAAATTGGTGGTTCTGACCAGTGGGGTAACATCACTTCTGGTATCGACCTGACCCGTCGTCTGCATCAGAATCAGGTGTTTGGCCTGACCGTTCCGCTGATCACTAAAGCAGATGGCACCAAATTTGGTAAAACTGAAGGCGGCGCAGTCTGGTTGGATCCGAAGAAAACCAGCCCGTACAAATTCTACCAGTTCTGGATCAACACTGCGGATGCCGACGTTTACCGCTTCCTGAAGTTCTTCACCTTTATGAGCATTGAAGAGATCAACGCCCTGGAAGAAGAAGATAAAAACAGCGGTAAAGCACCGCGCGCCCAGTATGTACTGGCGGAGCAGGTGACTCGTCTGGTTCACGGTGAAGAAGGTTTACAGGCGGCAAAACGTATTACCGAATGCCTGTTCAGCGGTTCTTTGAGTGCGCTGAGTGAAGCGGACTTCGAACAGCTGGCGCAGGACGGCGTACCGATGGTTGAGATGGAAAAGGGCGCAGACCTGATGCAGGCACTGGTCGATTCTGAACTGCAACCTTCCCGTGGTCAGGCACGTAAAACTATCGCCTCCAATGCCATCACCATTAACGGTGAAAAACAGTCCGATCCTGAATACTTCTTTAAAGAAGAAGATCGTCTGTTTGGTCGTTTTACCTTACTGCGTCGCGGTAAAAAGAATTACTGTCTGATTTGCTGGAAATAATGCATTAAGTGGAAAGGGGGAGTGAGAAATCACTCCCCCTGGTTTTTATACAGGGAACATGATGAAAAATATTCTCGCTATCCAGTCTCACGTTGTTTATGGTCATGCGGGTAACAGTGCGGCAGAGTTTCCGATGCGCCGCCTGGGCGCGAACGTCTGGCCGCTGAACACCGTTCAATTTTCTAATCACACCCAATACGGCAAATGGACTGGCTGCGTGATGCCGCCCAGCCATTTAACCGAAATTGTGCAAGGCATTGCCGCCATTGATAAATTACACACCTGTGATGCCGTATTAAGTGGCTATCTGGGATCGGCGGAGCAGGGTGAACATATCCTCGGTATCGTCCGTCAGGTGAAAGCCGCGAATCCGCAGGCGAAATATTTTTGCGATCCGGTAATGGGTCATCCGGAAAAAGGCTGTATCGTTGCACCGGGTGTCGCAGAGTTTCATGTGCGGCACGGTTTGCCTGCCAGCGATATCATTGCGCCAAATCTGGTTGAGCTGGAAATACTCTGTGAGCATGCGGTAAATAACGTCGAAGAAGCGGTTCTGGCAGCGCGCGAACTCATTGCGCAAGGGCCACAAATTGTGTTGGTTAAACACCTGGCGCGAGCTGGCTACAGCCGTGACCGTTTTGAAATGCTGCTGGTCACCGCCGATGAAGCCTGGCATATCAGCCGTCCGCTGGTGGATTTTGGTATGCGCCAGCCGGTAGGTGTTGGTGATGTGACGAGCGGTTTACTGCTGGTGAAACTGCTTCAGGGGGCAACGCTGCAGGAGGCGCTGGAACATGTGACCGCTGCAGTCTACGAAATCATGGTGACCACCAAAGCAATGCAGGAATATGAGCTGCAAGTGGTGGCTGCTCAGGATCGTATTGCCAAACCAGAACATTACTTCAGCGCAACAAAGCTCTGAAATATCTCATTTCGGCCCACAACGACCTGTGGGCCGATGGCTATTACTTTAAGCCTTCCGCTGACAGCGCGTCTTGTACTTCCGGACGTTCAGCCATACGTTGCATAAATGCTGCAATGTGCTCTAACCCTTCCAGATTCAGTTTCACCGCGTATGCCCAGCGCAGAACCGTAAACAGATAGGCATCAGCAATTGTAAATCTTTGCCCGCAGATCCAGTGCTCATCCTTCAGTGCCTCGTTCACATATTGCAGCTTCTTCTCCAGCTGCGCGCGAACTGTCGGTTTGTACTCTTCCGGTGTATCAGGGCGAAACAGAGGTGTGAAACCTTTATGCAGCTCGGTGGCGATGTAATTCAGCCATTCGATGGTTTTATAGCGGGAAATACTGTTTACCGGTGCCAGCAACTGGCGGTCGGGGACGCTGTCGGCAAGATACTGCATAATCGCTACGCCTTCCGTCAGCAAAGTACCGTCATCCAGCAGCAATGCAGGCACCTGCCCCTTAGGGTTAACGACAAAGTAATCGTCACCGTTTTCGAGACGTTTTTTCATTAAATCCACACTGACGAGGGTAAAATCCTTTCCGCTCTCACGCAGGGTGATATGGGAAGCGAGAGAGCAGGCACCCGGTTTGTAGAACAATTTCATCGGTAACTCCTTTTGTCTGTGGTTTAAAGTATGGTAGTGCGTTGCTGAACAAAAAAAAAGCCGCTAACGAAAAGTTAGCGGCTTGTAAAAGAGTTTCCCTGAATTTTACGCTACGGCTGCTTTCGCCGCTTTGTCTGCAGCGTCATCCTGCGTCATGCGGTGCAGTTTCGGCGCGGTCAGCAGCATCAGTACTGCAATAACGGCAGTAGCGACACCAATCTGCAAGAATACGCGACCATAGACTTCCAGTGACATCAGCGGATCGGTAACGTTATCCGGCACAGCCATCATACCCGCAACATAACCACCAATCAGGTTTGCACCGGCAGTGGTCAGGAACCAGCTACCCATAATGAAGCCCATCAGACGCTGCGGAACGAGTTGAGCAACCATTGCCAGACCCAGACCAGAGATCATCAGTTCCCCGATGCTCTGCAGGCCATAGCTTGCGACCAGCCAGCTTACAGACACGATACCAGCGTCAGACGCGAATTTCGCACCCAGCGGCAGAATCAGGAACGCACCAGAACACATCACCATGCCGATTGCAAACTTGGTTGGCATCGGCAGGGTATCGCCCATCTTGTTATAGATAGCGGCCAGAATCGGACTACCGATGATGATCCAGAACGGGTTCAGTGCCTGATACTGCTCAGGTTCTACGGCCAGACCCAGAATGGAGTGCTCAACGTTACGAATCGCAAAGAAGTTCAGTGACGTTGGCATCTGGCTGTACAGCACGAAGAAGATAATGGCTTCGAGCATCAGGATGAAGGCAACGATCATTTTACGACGCGCAGCACCTTTCATCGCGAAGGCTTCTTTACCGAAGATAACCACGATACCGAAGGCAACAACGCCCAGCGCCATACGCGCAACTTCCTGATTGTGCAGCAGCCAGGTGGCGATAGCGATCAGTGCCACAACACCAATAATGGTCAGCAGCAGGTTACGGTAGTTGATAGGCTCGAAGTCTGGTTTTGAACCGTACTGTTTAACCCAGCGTTGGCAGAAGGCGAAGTTAACGATAGTGATCAGCAGGCCTACAACGCTCAACGCAAACGCAACACTCCAGCCGTATTTCGCGGCCAGCCACGGCGTAGCAATCATAGAGAAGAAAGAGCCGATGTTGACGGACATGTAGTACATGGTGAATGCACCGTCCAGACGCGGGTCGTTTTTCTCATAGCATGTAGAAAGCAGAGAAGACGGGTTAGCTTTAAACAGGCCGTTACCGACCGCAATAGCCGCCATACCCATATAAACGATACCGGCGTCGTGACCAGACCAGGCAACCAGAGCATAACCAATCGCCAGCACAATAGCGCCGAGCATAATTACGCGTTTAGTACCCAGTACCTTGTCACCTAACCAGCCGCCGATAGCGACCAGACCATAAACCAGGGCACTAAAGGAAGAGAAAAGGGTGATTGAATCCGCTTCAGACATACCCAGTTGTTTAACCAGGTAAACAGCCATAATTCCTTGTAGGCCGTAATAACCAAAACGTTCCCATAACTCAATCGAGAAGATGAGATAGAACGCCTTCGGTTGTTTGAAAGCGTTCAAACTGACGCTTTCAGTTGGTTTTTGGTTTGCAGTGGACACTTTTACCTCTTTTTTTACATCCCAT
>ERZ1032473.438-NODE-438-length-10748-cov-4.573740_pt1 | contig 10748 bp, 8 predicted proteins | sample MGYA00518734_ERZ1032473 | MGnify/ENA primary metagenome ERZ1032473 (study PRJEB33719, sample SAMN04261339) | wastewater metagenome | biome: periurban shantytown; feature: human; material: feces | host: Homo sapiens | place: Peru: Lima | collected 2013-01-23 ...
GCGCTCGCCGTGGCGGACTCCCTGCTCGCATGGCCCGCGGAGCCCCTGAGGTAGGGCGACCCCCGCCGCGCGACCCCGCGACACCGCACACCCAAGGCAAAAGTTAAGGAACTTACAGGCAAGATGACAGACCTCTCCCAGCTGCGGTCCGAGATTGACCGCATTGACACCCAGCTCTTCGAGCTCTTCTCCCAGCGCGTCGACGTGGCCAGAAGGATTGGCGACTACAAGCGCGAGCGCGGACTTGCGGTGTTTGACCCAACCCGCGAGCGCCAGAAGGTGGCCGACGCGGGCGGCCGCGTGCCCCCCGAGCTCTCAACCTACGCGCAGGTCCTCATGGAGCTCCTCATGGAGGCCGCCCGCAGCCAGGAGGTGGACCCCGCGACCCCCGCAGACGCCGACTTCGAGCCCATCGAGCGCGCTGTGGAGCAGACGCCCGCGGTCTTTCCCTCGACGGCGCAGGTGGCCTGCCAGGGCGTCGAGGGCGCCTACTCCCAGATTGCCGCCGACCGGTTCTTCCGCCACCCCTCCATCAGCTACCTTGACAGCTTCGAGGGGGTCTTCCGCGCCGTCGAGCAGGGCCTCTGCCAGTACGGCGTCCTGCCCATCGAGAACTCCACGGCCGGCTCGGTCAACAAGGTCTACGACCTCATGATGGAGCACGATTTCCACGTGACGCGTACCTCTCGCGTGCGCATAGACCACAACCTCCTGGCCAAGCCGGGGACGCGCCTGGAGGACGTACGTGACATTTACTCGCACGAGCAAGCCATCAACCAGAGCCAGGCCTTCCTCTCCACGCTGCCCAACGCGCGCGTCCACGTGGTTGAGAACACCGCGATGGCGGCCAAGCGCGTCTCGGAGTCCGACCGAGCCGACGTGGCCGCCCTCTCCTCCCGCCCCTGTGCGAGCCTCTACAACCTTGACGTGCTGGCAGAGTGCGTGCAGGACCGCGACAACAACTACACGCGCTTCGCGTGCATCTCCAAGGACCTCCAGATCTTCCCCGGCGCGGACCGCGCGAGCCTCATGGTGGTCCTCAACCACGAGCCGGGCTCGCTCTACAAGATGCTCGCCAAGTTCTACGCGCTCGACCTCAACCTCCTCAAGCTGGAGAGCCGCCCCATCCCCGAGCGCGAGTTCGAGTTCATGTTCTACTTCGAGGTGGCGGCCCACGTCGCCTCCCCCGAGTTCAAGACCCTGATGACCACCATCGGCCAGCACTGCCAGGAGTACCGCTACCTGGGCAGCTACACGGAGGTTCTCTAATGACGGAGCAGACAAGCAAGGACATGGCCCCGTTCGGCCTTCTGGGCCGCAAGCTTGGCCACAGCTGGTCGCCGCAGATCCACGCGCGCCTGGGAAGCGTACCCTACGAGCTCCACGAGCTGGAGCCCGAGGAGCTGGCCGGCTTTGTCCACGGGGGCTCGTGGCGCGGTCTCAACGTGACCATCCCCTACAAGCGCGAGGCCGCCCAGCTTGCCGACGAGGTGAGCGAGCGCGTGCTGCGTCTGGGCGTGGCAAACACGCTCGTCCGCCGTACCGACGGAACCATCTACGCCGACAACTCCGACGTCTTGGGCTTTGCCTGGATGCTCGAGCGCTTCTGCGAGCGCCACCTCGGCGGCTCCGCGCCCGAGGCGCTGGGGGCGAGGAAGTGCCTGGTCCTGGGCTCCGGAGGGGCCAGCCAGGCCATCCACGCCGCCCTCGAGGACGCCGGTGCGCGCGTGGTCACCATCTCGCGCACCGGCGGCGAGACCTACGAAACCCTGGCCGAGCGCCACGCGGACGCCACCCTCATGGTGAACACCACCCCCGTGGGGATGTACCCCAACTGCCCCGCCACGCCCGTCTCGCGCGAGGTCATGGCGCAGCTCGAGGGGCTTGCTGGCGTGCTGGACATCGTCTACAACCCCGAGCGCACCGAGCTCTGCCTCATCGCCGAGGAGCTGGGCATTCCCAGCGAGAGCGGCCTTGCCATGCTCGTCGGCCAGGCCCGCTTCTCCAGCGAGCTCTTTCAGGGACACGCCATTGAGGACGAGCTTCTGGAGAAGATCGAGGACGAGTTGCGCTCGCTCACCAGAAACGTCGTGCTCATCGGCATGCCGGGCGCGGGCAAGACCAGTTGCGGCAAGCGCCTTGCGCGCATGCTGGGACGCCCCTTCGTCGACATCGACGAGGCCATCCTGGCAGACACCGGCCGCAGCGCCGCCCAGATCATCCAGGAGGACGGCGAGGACGCCTTCCGACGCGTCGAGACCGAGGTGACCGCCTCCTACTGCAAGCGCTCCGGCATGGTCATCGCGTGCGGCGGCGGCGTGGTGACGCGCCCCCCGAACCGCGACCTGCTGCGCCAGAACGGCCGCGTCGTCCTTGTCGACAGGCCGCTGGACGAGCTCTCCGACAAGGGCAGGCCTGTCTCGCAGGCAAAGGGCGTCGAGCGGCTGGCCGCCGAGAGGATGCACCTCTACCACGAGTGGGCTGACGTGATCCTCAAGTGCACCGGCTCGGCGCAAAGTGATGCAGAGCTCGTGAAGGAGCTGCTGCGTCTCTAGCCGTCCACGGAAATGATGGGCGCGTCTGCGGACGTACCCGCCACCGCAACAAGACGGCAACGAGGCGAAACGTATACTCACGTCTCGACATTTACCGGCGTAAGCATGACATACCAGAAAGGACCCTCCCGTGAACAAGACCATGCAGATAGCACGTGACGTCCTGGCCGCCGTCGGCGGGGCAAATAACGTCACGGCCAACGACATCTGCATGACACGCCTGAGGCTACTGACCGAGGACCCCTCCCTCGTCGACACCGAGCAGCTAAGCGGCACGAGCGGAGTCCTGGGCATCGTCAAACGCGGGACCAACGGGGTCGAGGTCGTCTTCGGGCCCGGCAAGGTGGATGGCGTGCACGACGCCATAGCCGGTCTCACGGGGCTCGACTCAGACGCCGCGGACTTCTCGTCCGACGCTCCCGCGGAGGCCGACGCCCTGAGGGTCACCATCAGCGACAAGGGCCTCCCCTCCTCCGATGACGCGCAGGACGACAAGGGCGCCATGGACCTCGATGACATGCGCGAGCTCATGAGCATCCTCGACGCCGAGAACCAGAAGGACGAGCCTGTGGAGGCCGAGGGCGGCGCCGCGGAGGAGGAACCCGAGGGCGCGCGCGTCATCGTCATCAACGGGCCCAACATCAATATGCTAGGCATCCGCGAGCCCAAGATCTACGGTAGCCAGTCCTACCAGGCACTTCTCCAGCTCTGCCAGGAGGCGGCCAAGGATGCCGGCTTTGCGGAGTGCTCCTGCTTCCAGTCAAACCACGAGGGAGACCTCGTCGACGCCATCCAGGATGCCTACGGAAGCTACGACGGCATCGTGATCAACCCAGGCGCGTACACGCACACCTCCATAGCCATCCTTGACGCCGCCAAGGCCGTGGGCCTGCCCATGGTGGAGGTCCACATCTCCAAGGTGAACGAGCGCGAGGACTTCAGGCAGCTCTCCTACATCAGGGCGGCGTGCTTTGAGACCGTCTGCGGCCTGGGCATCGAGGGCTACCGCAAGGCCATCTACGACCTTGCCGAGAAGATTGGCCTGTAGCCAAACACGTTTTGGGTTCGACGCTCTGGTCCCCACGGCAGCCCTCTTTGCGGTGTTTGACACAGCCCTGCCAGTCGACAAAAGATTTACCTACGGTTATACAAATCTTGATGAGAGAAGGTCCCCGGACCTCGAACCCATAACGTAATAGGGGGTCTCAAGGCGGTCCGCTAGGCCAACGAATTGGTGCGAAGGATGCCGGCTTCGGTCACCACGAAGTCGACGGAAACGTCCGTGTCGTCATGCGGGAGCTCGGCGCAGCTGAGCTGGAGTCTGCGGCAGAGACCGACCTTGTGACCGGGATAGAAGGCCAGGAAGCGATCGTAGTACCCGCCGCCATAGCCAATGCGTCGACCGGCGGCGTCAAACGTGAGGCCGGGGACCAGGCACGCGGACCCCACCATCTCTGACGTGCCGAGGGGACGAGCGCCCCCAAGCGGCTCCAGGATTCCATGAGCACCAGACGCAAGCTCGGAGAGTGCCCCGATCTCGTAGAAGGCCATGGAGTGGGCCGCCTCGTCGCAGCGCGGGACCGCGACGCGCCTGCCCGACGAAAGAAGAGAGCGGATGACCCCCAGGGTCTGCACCTCTGAGCCAAAGGAGACGTAGGAGAGGACGACCGAGGCGGCCGACACCTCCGGCATACCCATGACCCGACGGGCGATCCCCTCGTCGGCGGCATCGCGCACGGAGGAGGGGAGGCGCTTGCGAAAGGCGAGGTAGTGGGACCTGAGGGAGCCCTTGTCGGCATCCGTCCCGCACGAGCTTGCCATGGTCTTTCCCCTCCCCCGCAAATTGGCGCCGCAGCGTAGCCTAACCATTTTAGCAGTGAGCGAGTCACCTGCGGGGACGGGGCTTTTGCCGTAACATGGAAGCCTGCGAAAACAAGCCGCTCCCAACAAAGGAGAGAACATGCCCAACGAGGGAAGCTACGACGCCGCGCTCGAGCGCAGCAACCGCGTCCACGAGGACCTGAAGGTCAACCCCGGCAAGTACACCATGCTCACCGGAGACCGCCCCACCGGCCGCCTGCACCTGGGCCACTACTTCGGCACGCTGGTTGACCGCGTGCGCCTGCAGGAGATGGGCGTCCACACCAACGTCATCATCGCCGACTACCAGGTGATCACGGACCGCGACACCACCAAGGCCATCCAGGACAACGTCTTCAACATGGTCGTAGACTACCTTGCCTGCGGCATCGACCCCGAGAAGACCATGATCTTCACCCACTCCGCGGTGCCTGAGGAGAACCAGCTCATGCTGCCCTTCCTCTCGCTGGTTTCAGAGGCCGAGCTCGAGCGCAACCCCACGGTCAAGGCCGAGCAGGAGGCCTCCGGCCACGAGCTGACGGGCCTGCTTCTGACCTACCCTGTGCACCAGGCCTGCGACATCCTCTTCTGCAAGGGCAACATCGTCCCGGTCGGCCGCGACCAGCTCCCGCACATCGAGGTCACCAACAAGATCGCCCGCCGCTTCAACAAGCGCTACGGAAAGGTCTTCCCCGAGGTGACGGGCCTTCTCACCTCAACGCCGCTGCTGCCCGGCCTTGACGGCCGCAAGATGAGCAAGTCCTACGGCAACGCCATCTCCATCTCCATGACCGCCGAGCAGACCGCCAAGCTCATCAAGAAGGCAAAGACCGACTCCGAGCGCAACATCACCTTTGACCCCGAGAACCGCCCCGAGGTCTCCGCGCTTCTGACCACCGCGGGCATCTGCTCCGGGCGCGACCCCAAAGAGCTCGCCGACGAGATTGGCATGGGTGGCGGCGGCCAGCTCAAGAAGGTCGTCACCGAGGCGGTCAACGGCCGCTTTGCCGAAATCCGCGAGCGCCGCGAGAAGATCGTCCAGGACACCGACTACATCCACGACATCATCGCCGACGGCAACCGCCGGGCCAACGCCATCGCGCACGAGACCCTCTGCGAGGTCCGCGAGGCCATGGGCATGGTGTACTAGGACAGCTCAGCCTCAACCCCGCCATAACAAGACGAGGAGAAGATCATGGATGACAGACAGGCCCTCATAGACGAGGAGAACAAAGAGCGCTTGGAGACGGGCGCCCCTCCCATTCCGGGGGGCTCGGCGGAGGCGAGGTCCCATGGCGGAGCCGTGGCTGCCGCCATTGTGGCCGCCGTCGTTGCGGTGCTTCTCGTAGGCCTCGTGGCCTTTGCGGTCTTTTCCGTGGCCAAGACCAGAAACACCCCTACCTGGGTGGGCTCGGGCATCGGCGGCTCCAACACCACGTCTGCCCCGAGTCTGAGTCCACAGAGCCAAGAAGACGCGGCCGGCCGCTACTACGCCTTCTGGAAGTACGAGGACGACGAGATCTGGGGCTACATCTTCGACCTCTACGCGGACGGCACCGGCGAGTTCCACCTCTTCCTAGCCGAGGACGACGAGTTCACGCGCGCCGAGGTTGACGGCGAGGACTACACCGAAGGGCTTCTCTGGGAGCAGGACGGCTCCGTGGTCACGCTCACCAACCCCGGAGGCGAGGAGACGCTGCCCGACGCGCCCAACGATTACGTGCTCACCGGCACCAATGGCCACCGGGTACTCTCGCCCAGCGACCCGAACAGCTACCACTACCCCGACGAGGTCCTCTACGAGAGCTACGACGAGGCCCTTGCCAACATGTCCGAGTAGCCACAGGTCACGCGGCGGACCCAAGGAAAAGGAGCCCGGCACCAGCGGCGGTGCCGGGCTCCTCGTGTTTCTCGCTCGCCTCGCAGGCCCGCCTACTCGGACTCGGGATCCTTGAGCGTCGCGTACATGACGGCCTTGATGGAGTGCATGCGGTTCTCGGCCTCGTCGAAGACGCGGGAGCGCTCGGACTCAAAGACCTCGTCGGTGACCTCGAGCTCGGGCAGGCCGAACTTCTGGAAGACGTCCTCGCCAATGGTGGTGTTGCGGTCGTGGAAGCTGGGCAGGCAGTGCATGAAGATGGCGTCGTCGGCCGCCTTGGCCATGAGCTCGGCGTTAACCTGGTACTTGGAGAGCAGCTCGATGCGCTTGGCCCACAGGTCGCTGGACTCGCCCATGGAGACCCAAATGTCCGTGTAGATGACGGAGGCGCCGGCCGCGCCCTCGTCCACGTCCTCGGTCAGCGTGATGGTGGCGCCGGACTCCTTGGCCACCTCACGGCACTGGGCCACGAGCTCGTCGGAAGGCATCTGCTCCTTGGGGCCGCAGGCACAGAAGTCCATGCCCAGCTTGGCGCAGACAACCATGAGGGAGTTGCCCACGTTGTTGCCCGCGTCGCCCATGAAGGTGAGCTTGCGGCTGTGGAGGTCCCGCCCGAACTCCTCCTGGACGGTCAGCATGTCGGCGATCATCTGCGTTGGGTGGAACTCGGTGGTGAGGCCGTTCCAGACCGGCACGCCGGCGTTCTCGGCCAGGGTCTCCACGATGCTCTGGGCAAAGCCGCGGTACTCGATGCCGTCGTACATGCGGCCGAGGACGCGGGCAGTGTCCTCGATGGACTCCTTCTTGCCCATCTGGGAGCTCTTGGGGTCAAGGTAGGTGACGCCCATGCCCAGGTCCATGGCGCCCACCTCGAAGGAGCAGCGGGTGCGCGTGGAGGTCTTCTCGAAGAGAAGGACGATGTTCTTGCCCTCCAGGTAGCGGTGCGGCTCGTGGTTGTGCTTCTTGGCCTTGAGATCGGCGGAGAGATCAATGAGGTACTGGATCTCCTCGGAGGTGAAGTCCAGGAGCTTGAGGAAGTTCCTGCCGGAAAGGTTGGGTGCCATGGGTGACTCCTTGGGTCGACTTGCGTGCAATGGGTCTGATTGTAGACCCGGCCGCGGGCGCAACGCAGCTGTGGTCGGGTCCGTTAACCGCGCAGAAGCGCTTTGGCTCGGAGGGGCTAGAGGTCCTCTCGCCAGAAGGCCATGCTCATGCAGTGGGGACCGCCGCGTCCGCGGGACAGCTCGGCCGAGGGGACCTCAAGGAGGTTCAGGCCCTCACGGCAGAGGATGTCGTTGGTGACGGCGTTTCTCTGGTAGACCATGACCGTGCCGGGGCGGACGGCCAGGGTGTTGGAGCCGTCGTTCCACTGCTCGCGGGCGGCCGCAATGGCGTCGTCTCCCCCGCACTTGATGAGGCGCACGCCGTCCAGGTCCAGGGCGCGGGCGAGAATGGCGTCGAGGGTCTGGTCCAGTTGGCGGATGGAGACCTCGCCGGCGCGGGCGCCTCGGGTGAGCTCGAAGACCGTGAGCGTGCCGAGGATGCCCGGGTGGACGGTGAAGGTGTCCACGTCGGCCTGGGTGAAGACCGTGTCCAGGTGCATGAAGGAGCGCTTGTGCGGCAGCGAGAAGGCCAGCACGCGCCTCACGCCGGAGTCGGGCTCGGCCCAGAGCAGGCGCTTGGCCAGGGCGTCGATGCCAGCGGCCTGGGTGCGCTCGGAGATGCCTATGCCCACGCACTCGGCGGAGAGCACGAGGATGTCTCCGCCCTCGATGTGGTAGGGCTGGTCCGAGGAGTACCAGGAGGGCGTGCCGGCGTAGTCCGGGTGGAAGGCAAAGAGGAAGTCGCCGAAGATGGACTCGCGGCGGCGCGTGACGCTCCACATGCGGTTGTGCGAGACGCCCTGGCCAATGACCGAGAACGTGTCGCGCGTGAAGTAGACGTTGGGGATGGGGTCGACGACGAGCTCGCCCGTGCGCCCGGCGGAGAGCGCCATGAGGTCTGCCAGCGAGGCGTGGGCGGACGGCGTGAGGTCCAGCTCGTCTGCGCGGACGCCCTCGACGCACTTGTCCACGAGGGCGCGGGACGTGGGAAGGGAATCCAGCAGCTCGGAGACGGCCGAGCGCACGCCCGCGCCGTCGACGCCGGACTCGTTCAGCCATCGCTCGCAGAAGGCGCGGCGCGCCTCCGGGTGGGCGTCCAGGGCCTCGGCCACGAGGTCCTCCAGGTAGACGACCTCGACGCCCTCCTGGCGGAGCATGTCTGCAAAGGCGTCGTGCTCCTCCTGCGCCACCCGCAGGAAGGGGATGTCGTCGAAGAGCAGCGGCCCCAGGGTGTCGGGCGAGAGGTTGAGCAGCTCTCCCGCTGGCCTGTGCAGCATGACGCGTCTGAGCTCGCCGATCTCGGAATGGACGTGAAGGCCGCCGGCCATCAGGTACCTCCTGCCTCTGGTAAATGTCTTCTTGACACAACCTTAACGCGACAAGCCCCAAGCCCGTCTCGCCGCGCGCGTATCATCACAGAAGAATAGCGACAAAATCGGTCGAAAGGGGCTCTCATGGGCAGTGGCAAGAATGCGGGGACCGCAAGGTCCTCCAAGAAGAGCAAGGCTCTGGAGCGCGCGGCTGCCGAGTTTGCGGACATCGCCACCGAGACCGACGAGAGCGGCCACGTCCGCAAGCGCGACTACTCCTATACGCAGAACCGCGAGCTCTCCTGGCTGATGTTCGACAACCGCGTGATGGACGAGGCCTTTGACCCCGAGGTGCCCCTCTTCGAGCGCCTGAAGTTCTGCGAAATCTTTGACTCCAACCTCGAGGAGTGGTTCATGATCCGCGTGGGCGGCCTCTCCGACCTCGCCACCCTCAAGAACCAGCCCAAGGACAACAAGTCACACAAGACGCCCGCCGGTCAGCTTGACGCCATCTTCGAGGCGCTGCCGCCCCTGGTGGAGCGCCATGCCGCGGGCTTTGCCCAGGTGGAGGCAGAGCTTCGCGATAAGGGCCTCGTTCGCCTGGGGGCCTCCGAGCTCGCGGAGGAGGACGTGGCCCAGCTCTCCAAGTACTTCGAGGCGCACCTGGCGCCCATCATCTCGCCCATGGTGGTGGACCCGCGCCACCCCTTCCCCAACCTGAGGAGCGGGCGGCTCTACGTGGCCTGCGCGCTCGACGGCCTGCCCGAGCCCGACGCCCTTGGCATCATCGAGGTGCCCTCCAGCGAGCAGCGAGTGGTGGCCCTGGACTCCGGCGCCCGCGCCTTCCGCTACGTGCTCCTAGAGGACGTGCTCCGGCTCTTCCTGGACCGCTGCTTTGGCGACTACGCGCCCAGCCGCTCCTGCGTGCTGCGCGTGACCCGCAACGCCGACATCGACCCGGACGACGAGGGCGTGGAGGAGGAAGAGGACTACCGCCAGCACATGAAAAAGGTCCTCAAGATGCGCCAGCGCCTCCAGCCGGTGCGCCTGGAGGTCCAGGGCGGCCTTGACGAGAAGCTCGAGGAGGTCGTGCTGGACGAGCTGGGCCTGGAGACCCGCCGCGCCTTCCACGTGGACCGCCCGCTCGACCTGGGCTACGTCTACGGCCTTGAGGCCAAGATCCCCGACTGGGCGCACGCCGAGTGCGTCTTTGCCCCCTTCGAGCCGCAGCCCTCCCCCATGGTCGACCTCAGCCGCCCCATGCGCCCGCAGGTGGAGGACCACGACGTGCTCCTGACCTACCCCTACGAGTCCATGAGGCCGCTGCTGCGCCTGCTGCGCGAGGCCTCCGCGGACGACAGCTGCATCCAGATCAAGGTCACGCTCTACCGCGTGGCCAAGAGCAGCCACCTCTGCGAGAGCCTCATCGCCGCCGCCGAGGCGGGCAAGGACGTGACCGTCCTCATGGAGCTGCGCGCCCGCTTTGACGAGGCCAACAACATCGCCTGGGCCGAGCGCCTTGAGGACGCCGGGTGCACGGTCATCTACGGCTCCGAGGGCTTCAAGTGCCACTCAAAGATCTGCCAGGTCACCTATCACGACCAGGCCGGCGTCCGCCGCATCACGTGCCTGGGCACGGGCAACTTCAACGAGAAGACCGCCCGCCTCTACTCCGACTTCATGCTCATGACGGCCGACCCCGGCATCGCGGACGACGGCAACACCTTCTTCCGCAACCTCTCGCTGGGCAACCTCCGCGGCACCTACCACCACCTGGGCGTGGCCCCGGCGAGCCTGAAGCCTTTGGTCATGCGCGGGATAGACCGGGAGATCGGCCGCGCTCGCGCCGACGCCCCGGCGCGCATCTTCCTCAAGATGAACTCCCTCACCGACCGAGACGTCATCGACAAGATCTCGGAGGCGTGCGAGGCGGGCGTCAAGGTCCGCCTGGTGGTGCGCGGCATCTGCTGCATCAAGGCGGACGTCCCCGGCAAGACCGACGGACTGGTCGTCCGCCAGATCGTGGGACGCTTCCTCGAGC
>ERZ1032473.439-NODE-439-length-10714-cov-4.977578_pt1 | contig 10714 bp, 8 predicted proteins | sample MGYA00518734_ERZ1032473 | MGnify/ENA primary metagenome ERZ1032473 (study PRJEB33719, sample SAMN04261339) | wastewater metagenome | biome: periurban shantytown; feature: human; material: feces | host: Homo sapiens | place: Peru: Lima | collected 2013-01-23 ...
GGCCGTGGCGGCGTCGCCTAGTCCGAGCTCGGGCGCGTCCACGGCCGAGGGAACCACCAGGCAGGTGGGGGCGCCCAGGCCGGCCATGTGGCGGGCCGCCTCGGCGCAGTCGGTGACAGAGGCTCCGGGTATGACCACCGCGGCATCGGGCACCTCGTCGATCGCATCAAGCCGCACGCCAAGGGGCCAGACGTCCACGGCTGCCGTGGGGGTCTTGGGCACGAGGGCGTCCCGGACGGCAAGGGCGAGGTAGCGAGGGGCGTCGAGGTCAACGAGGACGCAGATCCTCAGCGACTCGTCGGCGTCGGCGCGAGAGTCCCTCCCCTGGGAGAGCACCTCCAGCAGGTTGCCAAGGCCAAGCGCGGAGCGGCGGTTCTTCTTGTTTGCCATGAGCTGTCCCCTTAGGCGGCCTTCTGGCGGTGACGCCAGACGGACTGGACGATGCCCACGCAGATGAGCTGCGTGAGCATGGACGAGGAGCCGAAGCTGATGAACGGCAGCGGGATGCCGGTGATGGGCATGATGCCGATGCACATGCCCACGTTCTCCAGGACCTGGAAGGTCCAGAGCGCGGCGCACCCCACCAGGATGAGCTTGCCAAAGGACGCGTTGATGCGCATGGCAAGCAGGATGGTGGCAAAGATCATCCAGGCAAAGAGGCCCAGGAGCACGACGCAGCCCACGAAGCCGAACTGCTCGGCGTACAGGGCAAAGACGAAGTCCGTGTGAGCCTCGGGAAGAAACCCGTTGCCTGCCTGCGTGGCGTTGCCAAGGCCCTTGCCGAAGAAGCCGCCCGAGCCGATGGCGATCTTGGCCTGCTGGAGGTTGTAGCCGTCGCCCGAGGGGTCGATGGAGGGGTCGGCAAAGACAAGGAGACGCTTGAGCTGGTAGTCCTTGAGCACGTGCGGGAGCCCATCGGTCATGGACGTTATGACCACGAGCGCGCTCACGCCGACGATGAGCGCGATGGTGGCGAGCACCCAGTTCCTGGGCGCGCCACTGCAGATGATGATGGTGGCGCCCAGGAAGAGCACCACGAGTCCGCTTCCCAGGTCGGTGATGACGATGAGCGCCAGGGGCACGAGCAGCGTCCCGCATAGGCGACAGTAGTCCGAGAAGCGCTCGATCTTTCCGTTGTACTGCGACGACGCAGAGGCCATGAGGAAGATGGCGGCCACCTTGCCGAGCTCAACCGGCTGGAAGCGCACCGGCACGAGGGGCAGCCTGACCCAGCCGGTCATGCCGTGCGAGGCGACGCCGAGGCCGGGGATCTTGGGCATGACCATGAGGAAGCACGTGATCACGAACAGAACCGTGGTCATGCCCGCGAGGTTGCGGTAGTCGTAGCGCCAGATGAGCACGGCCACCACGAGTCCCAGCGCGACGCCCACCAGGTGGCGGGGGAAGTTCGCGTCGGCGATGGTGAGGGAGGCCGTCCAGATGGTTATGGTGCCGACAAGCACGAGAAGAAGCGCCGGAATGAGCTGCGAGAGGAACAGGCCGTCAAGGGGGCCGGACTTCTTCGACACCTTGGCGTGGGACCCGGAGGCCCGACCCATCATCCTGTCACCCAGGGATGAGAGCACTCCCCCGCCCGTACCAGGACCGGTCATATCGTTTGACATGCTCTTCTCCCCTCCTATCCATCCGCCACGGTCGACTCGACCGCGTAGTCGTCGGGCTGCCCGTAGATGGCGCCAAAGACGTCCCTGACGACGTACATAGCCGAGGTCGCGCCCGAGAGCACCTCGTCCATGTTGGCGCCGATGACGTACTTGGGGTCGTCGGCGGGCGCGTAGGCAATGAACCAGCCCATGGGGTTTTCGGTGTTCCTCTGGGCCGTGCCCGTCTTGCCGCAGACCTTGACGTCGAGGTTGGTCCAGTGGCGGGCCTGGACGGCGTCCTCCTCGTAGATGACGCCGCTCATGCCACGCTTGACCACGTCGTAGTAGGAGTCGGAGAACTCCACGGTGGAGTCGGCCTTGGGCTTGTACTGGATGACGGAGCCGTCGCCGGTGCGCGCCTTCACGCTCTTCATGACGTGGGGGCGCCAGACGGTGCCGCGGTTGGCTATGGCGCAGTAGGCGTCGACCATCTGCATGAGGGTGACCAGCAGGTCTCCCTGACCGATGCAGATGTTGCAGTTGTCGCCGCCCTGCCAGCTGCGCTGCTCGTCGGGCACGTTTGACCAGTAGTTCCACTTCCACTCGGCGGTGGGGACGCGGCCCTCCGCCTCTCCGGCAAGGTCGATCCCGGTGGCCGAGCCCAGGCCGAAGTTCCTGAAGTTGGCCTGGATGCCCTCGTCGATGCTGGAGTACCAGTAGCCCTTGCCGATCTCGTAATAGACGATGTCGCAGGAGTAGGTGAGGCCGCTCGCGATGTCAACGGCGCCGTGGCCGCTCTTCCACCAGCAGTTCATGCCGACGTTGCTGGACTGGTCGCCGTTCCAGTTCCACCAGCCGGTGCAGTACCAGGTAGAGCCAAGGTCGATGATGCCGTCCTTGAGGGCACCCAGGGTGACCAGGGGCTTGATGGTGGAACCGGAGGGGAACTGGCCCGCGATGACGCGGTTGAGCAGCGGGTAGTTGGCGTCCTCGGAAGAAAGCGTGTCCCAGTCCGCGGTGGCGATGCCGCCCACGAACATGTTGGGAGAGTACGTTGGGTACGAGGCCATGGCGATGACCTCGCCGTTGGTGCAGTCGACGGCCACCACCGAGCCGCTGCTCGCGGGGTAGCCCTTGTCGCGCATCTGCATGATGACCTTCTCGAGGGACTCCTCGGCGGCCTTCTGGACGTTGAGGTCAAGGGTCAGGAAGAGGTCGCTGCCGCTCTGGGGGGCGATGCTCGTCGACTCCTCCAGCACGGTGCCCGAGGAGTCCACGTAGACCGTGGTCTCTCCGCGGACGCCCTGAAGGACGCTCTCGTAGCGACTCTCCACGCCCGTCTGGCCGACGACATCGCCGGAGCGGTAGGTGACGCCGCTCGACGACTCCTGGCTGGCCTTGAGCTGGTCGGAGGTGAGCGTGCCGGTGTAGCCCACCACGTGCGCGGCAAGCGTGCCGTAGGGGTAGGAGCGCTGCGTGCGCTGCTGGACGCTCACGCCCGGGAAGAGCGCGGGATGCTCTCCGATGAAGGCCACCACGCGGCGCGAGACGTCAACGCAGACGGTGCGTGCAGACTGCGCGCCCTCGGAGGAGTCCTGGATCTTGCGGCGGACGGCCTGGCAGGGCATGCCAAGCAGGCTTGCCAGCAGCTGCATCTCGACCTCGTCGTCGAGGACGGAGGACTCGGCCACCACGGTGAGGCTCGGGCGGTTGCCGACGATCTCCTCTCCGTTGCGGTCCAGGATGCGGCCACGCGGCGCGGAGGTGTAGACGGTGCGGGTCCGGTTTGACTCCGCCTGCTGGGCGTAGTCGTCAGACGAGACGAGCTGCATGGACCACAGCCTGCCCAGCAGCACGGTGAAGACGCCGCCGACGGCCACGGCAAGGCCGACGAGCCTGGACGAGAAGGTCTTCTCGGCAGACTCGTCCGAGCCACCGGCCGCGCGCGGCGCGGAGCCGCCGATGTCAAACTTGAACGTTCCCTCGGAGCGCCCGTAGACGAGGAAAACCACGACGAGCGCCAACGCGAGGACGGCGCACACCGCTATGACGAGAAGCGAGAAGTCCATGCCTGCCTCCCTAGAGCCCCCTCTTGAAGTGGCCGCCGCCAAGGCTGGGGCCACTCGTCCTGATGCGGGACTCGAAGTAGGCGAAGGGCAGGAAGCAGACGAGGGACAGCAGCGCCCCGGGAAGGGCGCGCAGGAAGACGGCGTCAACTAAGCCGCCGCCCTGCCCCGCGAGCATGAGGCCGAGGCCATACCCGACGTTCACGACGAGGTCGGCAACGACGAAGAGCAAGATTCCGGAGGCAAACTCGCCCGACAGGCGGTTTCTGCCCTCGCCGCCAAGCGCGAAGCCGCAGACGCTCAGCAGGAGCGCCATGAGGCCGATGGGCCCTGTGGTGGAGAGGTCGTAGAAGAGCCCCGCGAAGAAGCCGCAGACGACGGCGCGGCCGCCACCCGAGGTAAGGGCGACAGTGGCGACAAAGACCAGCGCCAGGTTGGCGCGGCCGCTGCCAAGGCCGACGTTGGGGGCGATGGCAAGCTGCAACACCGCACAGATGATGGCCGTAAGGGCGATGCCGCGGGCCTCCCTGTTCTTGTCCGAGATCTGCATCGTCCCTCCCTAGCCGTTGGAATTGGTGGAGCCGTCAGAGGAGCCAGAGGCGTCGCCGGCAGCCGAGCCGGCAGCCGAGCCGTCGCCCGCGGCGGCGTCAGTCGAGGCGGATGAGCCGCCCTCCTGCGCGTCTGCCTCGGAGATGTCCTGGGCGTTCGCCTGCTGCTCCTGGGTGAGCGAGGTGATCACCAGGACCTCCTCGAAGCTCTCCGTGTGTGCAAATGGCTCGACGACGACGTCGAGGTAGAGGGAGCCTGGGTTGTTCTGGACGCTCGTCACCTTGCCGATGGGCAGCCCCTTGGGAAAGACGCCGCCGAGGCCGCTCGTGACGACGACGTCGCCGACGTTGACGGCCTGGTTCGATCGGATGAGCGTGAGGGAGACCTGCCCGGAGGCCGAGCCCACGACCATGCCCTGGGCCCTGTTGGACTGCACCATCGCGGAGATGCTGGACGACTCGTCGGTGAGCAGGCGCACCGTGGAGGACGTGGCGCCGCACTGCACGATTTGCCCGATGACGCCGTTGGAGGCGGAGACGGGCATTCCAACGGAGAGCCCGTCGGCCGTGCCCTTGTCGATGGTCACCGTGGATGACCAGGAGTCCGCGGAGCCGGAGATGATGCGGGCGGCGGCGGACTGCAGGTTGTACGTGTCCTTGATGTCGAGGAGCTGCTGCAGCCTGGAGGCCGTCTGCTCGGACTCCTCGAGCTCGGCGTTTCTGGCCTGGAGGCGCTCGTTCTCGGCCTTGAGGTCAGAAAGCGTCGCCTGGTCTGCCGTAAGGTTGGCGAAGATGTTGCCCAGGCCCTGGAAGGGGGTCGAGACGGTGGCGCCGAGATAGCGTACGGGCGTGGTCACCGTCATGAAGGCGCCGCGGACCGCCTCGAGGGGGCCACCCTGGCCCATGCGGCTGCTGACCGTGATGAGCACCAGCGAGACGACGACGCAGGCAGCGAGCTGCCTCGCGCCGCCGCCGTTGGAGTTGTGTCCCAGGGACGGACCGCGCTGGCCCGGAGCGGAGAGGGCCACGCCTACTGGCCCGTGCTCTGGACGAAGCCGCCAGAAAGCGCGTTGGCCTCGAGCACCTTGGCGCAGCCGTTGACGACGTTCTCGAGCGCCGTGGGGCTGACGTTGACCGGCACGCCGGTCTCCTCGCGCAGGCGCTGGTCAAGGCCGCGGAGAAGGCCACCGCCGCCCGTCAGCAGGATGCCGTAGTACATGAGGTCGGAGGCCAGGTCGGGCGGGGTGACGTCCAGGGCGTCCTTGACGGCCTTGGTCACCTCGTCGAGCGGACGGTCGAGGGCGCGCCTGATCTCCTCGCTCTCGATGCGGACGGTCTTGGGCAGTCCACTCATCACGTCGCGGCCGTTGACCTCGACGTCGAGCTCCTCGGCAAGGGGTGCGGCGGAGCCGACCTTAATCTTGATGTCCTCAGCAGTCCTCTCGCCAATGGAGAGGTTGTAGACGTCGCGGACGTGCGTGAGGATGGTCTGGTCGAACTCGTCGCCGGCCGTGCGGATGGATTGGGAGACGACGATGCCGCCCATGGAGATGACGGCGACCTCGGTGGTGCCGCCGCCGATGTCGACGACCATAGAGCCGGTCGGATCCTCGATGGGCAGGTCGGCGCCGATGGCGGCCGCCATGGGCTCCTCGATGAGATAGGCCTGGCGGGCGCCGGCCTGGATGGTGGCCTCGAAGACGGCACGCTTCTCGACGGAGGTGACGCCGGAGGGCACGCACACGACGACGCGGGGGCGCGGGCTCCACGGATAGTGGCGCTCGCGGGCCTTCTCGATGAAGTAGCGGAGCATGACCTCGGTGACGTCGAAGTCGGCGATGACGCCGTCCTTGAGCGGGCGCTCGGCGATGATCGAGCCCGGCGTGCGGCCGATCATGCGCTTGGCGTCGGCTCCGACGGCCAGGACGCGGCTCTCGCTCTTGTCGATGGCTACGACGGAGGGCTCGTTGATGACGATGCCCTGGCCGCGCACGGCGACGAGCGTGTTGGCGGTACCGAGGTCAATTGCCAGGTCGCCGCCGTATTCACCGAATAGCGAGTCGAAGAGAGACATGTCTTCCAATCAAGTCAAGCCGTTGATGACGGCAAGGTGCGTTTGACTAGTTGCCCTGCCCGTCGGACTGAGACGAGAAGGACGTCTGGACGGAGCTGACCTTCCAGCTGATGCCGTCGCGGACAAGTTCGATGGTATAGGAGACCGTGCCGCCCTGGGAGAGGTCGGCCGTGGCGTAGACGGTGGAGGCGCCCATGGACTGGTCGGAGCCGGAGATGGTGACCGAGGCACCGCTAGGCAGGGAGTCGTCGATGGCCTGGCGCTGGGAGTCGGACAGGGAGTTGGCAAGGTACGCGTCGATGCCTGTCTTATCGGTCTTTGCCTTGAAGAGGGACTCGACGACGGTCTGCTGGGTGGGCCAGCCGAAGCCGCGCCAGTACGCAAAGGCGCAGCCGCCAACGGCGATGAGCAGGACGACGAGGATGGTGATGAACACCTTGAGGCCGGTGTGGCGGTGCTTGCGCCTGACCTTGCGCTCCTTCATGTCCTGGGCGACGAGGTCCTCCTCGGAGACCGAGAAGAAACCGGTGTCCTCGGCGGAGGGAATGAGCTCGCCGGAGGCGCCCGTGGGGTCAAGCGGGTCGTAGCTGCCATAGCCGGCCGCCGCAAGGAGCGCGTCGGTCTCGGAGGGGCGGTTGGACTGGACGTGGGCCACGGCCTTGCGCGCGGCGTCGTAGGAGGCCTGAGCCTCGGGCGTGAACGCAAAGGTCTCGTCGGCGGCGGCGTGGTCGAAGGCGTCGACGGCCTCGCTCATGCGGTTTGCGGCGACGTAGGCAAGCCCCAGGTCGCAGTAGATCTGGCTCTGGCTCTGCAGCGGCGTGGTGAAGTCGAGCGCCGTGCGATAGGCCTCGACGGCGTCGACGGGACGGCCCAGCCTCATGAAGCAGCTGCCCAGCTTGGAGAGGGCGCCCGCCGGAGAGGGGTTGGACTCGTCGATGGCGGCGTTGCGGTAGGCCATGCCCGCGTTGCGGACATCGCCCAGGGACTCGTAGGCGCCGCCGAGGGCCATGTAGGCCTTGTAGGGCGAGGCATACGTGGCGTCCTGGACCGCGTTGGAGAGCGCGGTGACGGCGTCCTGGGTGCGGCCGGCGGCGAGAAGCGCTCGGCCGAGGTTGCAGGAGAGCGCGCCGCGCTTGCCGTAGGAGGCGTCTGCGAGGGCGCCCTGGTAGGCCGACGCGGCGGACTCGTACTGGCCAAGCTTCATGAACGCGTTGCCGAGGAGGTGGTCGACCTCGCCGCACGCCTCGCCGGGGGCCTTGGCCTCACCGAGCTTGGCGACGGCGCCGAGCCAGTCCCCACTCTGGTACGCGAGCTTGCCGGATTCGTATGCCTGCTGGTTCAAGATGCCTCCAATGTGCCGGCCCGGGCCCTAGGCCTGGGCGTGCTCGATCCTGATCGAGTTGATGACGTCGCCGGCGCGCAGCTGGGAGATGACGTCCATGCCCTCGACGGTCTGGCCAAAGACGGTGTAGCCGCTGTCGAGGCCGTGCTGCGGGCCAAGGCAGAAGTAGAACTGGGAGCCCGCGGAGTTAGGGTCGGCGGAGCGGGCCATGGCCAGTGCGCCGTCCTCGTGGGAGTTGTTGGGGTTGCTGGAGAACTCCTCGTGGATGCGGTATCCGGGGCCACCGGTGCCGGGACGGCCGTCGGGGCCCATGCCGCCACGGGCGACGTCCTCGGGGCTCATATCGCGCGTGTTGGGGCAGCCGCCCTGGATGACGAAGCCGGGGACGTAGCGGTGGAACTTGAGCCCGTCATAGAAGCCGGAGCCGGCGAGCTCGCAGAAGTTGGCGACGTGGATGGGGGCGCCCGCACCGTCAAGGCTCACGCGCACGACGCCCTTGCTGGTGTCGAGGACGGCGACCTCGTCGCCGACGACCTGGTACTCGGGAGTGTAGAGGGGATCCTGGTAGAAGCCGAAGGCCATGATTTGCTCCTCGCGTCTGTTGTGCGGGGCTCGACGCCCCTCGTCTAACCCCTACATACTACCAGCACCGAGCCGGTTTCACATAATCGGCGGAGTGGTCCGGGAGGCTCTACTGGGAGCGCTCGGGCTTCCAGGCCTCGTAGTTCTCGTCAAAGTGCGTCTTGTAGCTGCTCTGACCGCTCGAGTCCCGGTTGGCCTTGACCGGCGAGAAGATCTTGGCCTCGTCGGCGGCGGGGTCATCGGAGGAGGCTGAGACGTCCCAGCCGGCGGTGAGGGCGTCCATGCGGTTGCGAAGCCAGCTTCCGAGCGTGGAGAGGTGGTCGAGGGCCTCGGTGTACGCGCCCGCGCCGGAGTCGATCTCGGAGATGTCGACGATGAGGTTGCTGACCTCGATGGAGAGCGCCTTGGCGTCGGACTGGTCCTGCTCGCGCGTGGCCCTGTCGGCGCTTGCGGCGTCGGAGTCAAAGGTCTTCTCGGCGTCGTCCACGCGGCTGGCGAGCTCACCGAGCTTCTGGTAGGCGTCGCTAATGGACGAGAAGAGAGTGTCCTCGTCCGCGGAGGCGCTCTTTCCGTCCTGGCCGGAAAGCGCGCTCATCTGGCCCGGGAAGCCAGCCATGGAGGTGTCTGCCGGCGTGGTTGCCTTGATGGAGAGGAAGTCAGCGTCCCAGGGGTGCGTGATGAGCAGGGCCGCGCCGCCCACGACGACGACGGCCAGCCCCGCCGCGAGCAGGAACGCCCGCATGCGAGGGAGCCTGTCATGGCGCGCGACGGGAGAGGTCGGGTCAGGGGTTGCGGGGGGAATGGCGCTCTCGATGCGAGCGACGCGCAGCTCGCCCGTGGAGGAGGCATCAGACGCGCCCTCGGAGATCTCAGGCAGCCTGATCTTGCGGTAGGAGCGCGTCTGGGGGCGCTCGGCGCCCATGGGAGAGCCGCATTTGGGACAGCTCTGGGACCCCGGAGCGACCAGTGCGCCGCAGACGGGGCACCAGCTCTCCTTTGGTATGACGATCCTCTGCGTGAACCCGAGCTGACCGTGGCAGCTCGGGCACTCGAGTGCGCCGTCAGGCACCGTTTGACCGCAGTTAGGGCAATTCAAGCTCTCGGCCTCCGTAGGCTCGACCGTGAATGTACGTGAGTCAATAAACCTACCCCTGACAGGCGTCGGATAGGCACGTCAGGGGCCAAGGACAGCGAACGACCACAAGGCCAGCCCCGCCTTTCAGCTCCGCCTTTGAGCTTTGGGGGCACTACTCCCCGTCCTTGCCCTCGACGAAGCGGACGACGCGCGCGAAAAGGGCGCTCTGCTCGTAGTTGGCAAGGAAGATCCTGCTCGTCCACTCGAAGAGGGTGATGGAGAGCGCGGCAAGCACGACCGTGAAGACCGCCACGTCGGGGGCGAGCCGCACCACGCGGAAGAACTCCCCGAAGACCGTGTAGGACAGCAGGACCAGGCCGCTCATGGCGACGAGCAGCGTGGAGCGCAGGAGCGTGAGGGGCCTCGATATGCGGTAGATGAGGGCCAGACCGATGACGACGGTGATCATCATGCAGACGGTGGAGATCTCCGCAAAGGAGTGGTCGAGCAGGCGTCCCAGGGCGAGCTCGGCGAAGAGCGCGCACACGATGGCAAGGGAAGCCGGCAGGGACCTCGCCAGCACGTTTGCTAGGAAGTTTCCGCGGATCCTCTCGTGGTTGGGCTCAAGGGCCAAGACGAAGGAGGGGATGCCGATGACCGCCGTGGAGATAAGCGACATCTGGATGGGGATGAAGGGGTAGGGCGGCATGAAGATGCAGATGAGCGCCAGGACGGCGGTGAAGACGGTCTTGACCAGGAAGAGGGAGGCGGAGCGCTGCAGGTTGTTGATGGAGCGACGCCCCTCGGCCACCACCTCCGGCATGTGGGAGAAGTCGTTGTCGGCCAGGACGATCTCGGAGACGTTCCTTGCGGCGGCCGAGCCAGAGGCCATGGAGACAGAGCAGTCCGCCTCCCGGAGGGCGAGGACGTCGTTGACGCCGTCGCCCGTCATGGCCACTGTGCGGCCCCGGCGGTGGAGCGCCTTCACGAGGTCGCGCTTCTGCTGGGGGGTCACGCGCCCGAAGACGCGGTAGCGGTCAACGGCGTCCTCGATGGCCGCCTCGTCCTCAAGCGTCGACGCGTCCACGTAGGCACGGGCGCCGGGCACGCCCGCCCGCTCGGCGATGGCCGAGACCGTGCGGGGGTCGTCTCCGGAGATGACACGCAGCTCGACGCCCTGCTCGCGGAAGTACTCCATGGTGGCGGGGGCCGTCGGCCTGATCTGGTCGCGGATGGCCACGCAGCCCAGAAGCTCGGGCTCGCCCTCGATGGCGCCCTCCCGCGAGAAGCCGGGGACGCGGCAGCAGACCATGACGCGCTCCATCTCGTCGAAGATGCCGCAGGCGTCGGCCATGGCCGGCCCCTCGGGACCGAGGACGAAGGCGGCGGCGCCGATGGCGTAGCACTCCCCCTCCGGCGTGAC
>ERZ1032473.440-NODE-440-length-10694-cov-9.305010_pt1 | contig 10694 bp, 13 predicted proteins | sample MGYA00518734_ERZ1032473 | MGnify/ENA primary metagenome ERZ1032473 (study PRJEB33719, sample SAMN04261339) | wastewater metagenome | biome: periurban shantytown; feature: human; material: feces | host: Homo sapiens | place: Peru: Lima | collected 2013-01-23 ...
GAAGCAATTCCAGAGCAGATAGCTTAGCCACGGAGCAGGAGAATAGCGGTATATGATGATCGCAACCGCAAGCTCGGTCACAATGGCAATGAAAATCAGAAAAATCTGAAAATCGCCATCTGTCCATGTAGAAAAGAGCTTTTGCAGCCAAAAAAAGCCGAAATTGCGGCCGCCGTTAAATACTTCTTCGCTGAACCATCCGAACTCCGGAATGGTGTAGTATCCCCATGCATACTTGCGCAGGTCGCCGGTCAGATACATATACCGCCAGCCGCAGACAAATGTATGCAAAATCGCCATGAGCGTAATATATACTTTTTTCTGTCTGCCATGCTGCGGCAGAAGCAGGCCAAAGCCCAAAACCGCCGCAACCATGTAGTAATAGACCTTTACGCCCATTTATGTTCTCCGTTTCTTTTGCAGCTCTTTCTCAAAAAATGCTTCCGTCTCTCGTACCAGCCTTTCACGCCGGAAATCCTTTCCGCGCGCATCTGCGCGCTTTGCATAGTGCTCCAGCAGCCCCGGCTCGGTGAGCATCCGCTTAACGCCTTCATAGAACGCATCATCGTCGTTGGCTGTAATCAGGCCATATTCATTCTCACCCAGCAGTTCCCGCATACCGGAAACATCGGTAGTGACAATTGGCCGCCCTAAGATCAGGCCTTCTGTTACGAAGGTGCTGAAGCCCTCGAATATAGACGAGCACACCAGAAGGTCGGCTGTATGCATCAGGTTATATGGATTTCTGCGGAAACCCAATAGCTTCGCAGATTTCTCCAAAGCGTTTTTCTGTATGAATGCCTCAAGCTTTTGGCGTTCCTCGCCCTCGCCAATAATCCAGAGGTCGTGCTCAAATCCGTCCTCCAATAAGCGCTTATGCGCAGCCAGTGCTCGGATAAAGCATTTCGGCGCAGACAGTCTGCCTACTGTTGCAATGGTCAACTTTCGCTTGGCTACATCCAGCGGTAGCGCTTCGGTAGACTTCCTCAGTATTTCGCTATCATCTATCGTGTTGTAAATTGTTGCTGTCTGAACCGTATCGCCATAGAGTTTTTCAAAGCTTTTGCGGACGCTTTCAGAAACGCACACGGCAAAATCATAGCGTACATAGTACTTTTTTGTAGCCGCCGCAAAAGCGTCCGGATTTGCCCAGTTCCTCAAATCGGTGTGCACCCACGCCAGCTTCAGCGCTTTTTGATTGGTGGAACCGGCCATAATCTTGGTGGAGCCGCACTCAAGATAGGCCGCTTCGACATCGTACCCGCCCTTTATATGCAGCGGATAGGTCAGCCCAAGAGCCGCCTCTGCACGCATCCGCAGATCATTGGACCGGCTCCGCGCCGGATAGCAGTATTTGTACCGGATCCCCGGCGCAAGGTACTTCTCCGCGTCCTCCGGATAGAGCGTCTGAACGGTAACAGAGAATTTCGTCTGATCCATGGCGTTCACCAGATCGCGCAGGACCTTTTCCGCACCGCCGCCGGAGAGGGATTCGATAAAAAAGAGAATGTGGATCATCGTTACCGTCCGCCTTCATAGATCTCATAGATTTTTTCCATAGCCGTCTGCACATCAAAGCCGGACTTCATCAGCCTTGCCGCATATTCCTCCGAATGCTCCCGCTTTGCCGCGCAGATTGCGCGCACCCATGCCGCCTTATTTTCTAACGGCAGCGGCTGGATCAGCTCTGTCAGGAATACGTCCTTGGGAACTCTGTCGGAGATCACACAGGGAAGGCCGTTGGTCTGCACCTCAACGATAGACAGCGGCATTCCCTCATACAGCGACGGAAGCGCAAAGGCATCCATCGCATTCAGGTAGTCCGGCACATTGCGCACATTGCCGGTCATGCGGACATACTCCTCAAGACCCAGCTCACGGATCTTACGCTCCAGCATCGGGCGGTCATCGCCCTCGCCCAGCAGCAGAAGGTATGCGTCCGGACGTTCTTTCAGGATCTCGGGCATCAGCTCCAGCAGGAATCCCTGATTTTTGACCGCAGCGAGATGTCCGGCGTGTCCGATAAGGAATCTGCCATCCAGCCCCAGCTCTTTCCGGAATGCTACACGCCGTTCCGCGTTGAACGCAAAGCCTTGTGTATCAATACCATTGAGGATCAATTTCCCACTTTTTTGAAATCTCCGTCTGCCATACAGCCTTTCTCCTGCCTTTACGCCGCATGCCACATCGTCGGTCGCACAGGCGAGAATCATGAAACGCATCACCGCTTCGTACAGACGCACCTTTATGCTGCGTCTCTCCGCCAATGCGGAATGCGCATGGGCGATGCGCACCGGCACGCCATCCAGCCTCCCAGCCAGCATGGCCCAGCCGATATTGAACATCGTGTGCGCATGAATCACGTCATAGTGATAGGTGCGGATAAGCTGTTTCAGCTCCCGCAGATAACCGCTGTAGCTTTCGGATGGCTGCGGAAAATGAAACACCCTACATCCGCATGCCGTCAGCTCCGGCTCATAGGCACCCGTTTCGCTGCCAAAGACGACGTAATGAACGGTGTATTTCTGCGGATCTGCATAAAAACCGATATCCGCCGCGACCTTTTCCGCACCGCCGATGCGAAGAGAACCCGCAATAATCAGGACGCGGGTCGTTTCTTTAGAAGTATTTTTCATCATCCTGCCTTATAGCGCACGAGCATATCCAGCATAAATGCCCAACTCAATTGGATTGGAAGCGCGATCCCCCGGCATTTCCAGCCGACCGGCCGAACCTTTTCCGCGCGGTACAGCTTGCATATCCTGCGGATCTCCTGCCGCCGCTGCTTTGCGGAATACTCAAATTTCAGCAGTTCCTTGCAGCTGGAATAGGCACTCCGATAGGTCATCCACGAAAGCGCCGCCTCATAGCATCTCGCTACCTCCGGCGAATGCTCCGCAGCGCGGCAGGCCGCATACATCCGGCGGTTGACCTCCATCAGCTGCTCCGTCAGATAGGGCCGGGCCTTGCGGGAAAGCGACCCCTGATCTGAGGTATCCACAAAATAGAGAATCTCTTCCACAGATGCCAGCGACTTAATATGCATCGCATATGTAAAAATGAATAACTGATCCTCTCCAATAGCCAAGCCATTCTCAAAGCGCAGATGGAACCGCTCGATCGTCTCCCGTTTGAATACCTTGTTCCAGAGTGAGCTGAACAGATATTGCTGCATTGCCTCCGCAATTCTTCTTGCGATATTTGATTCCTCAGCTTCCCGGTAAGCGCCCGTGATCCACTTTTTTTCTCCCATTCCGGTGCTTTCTGCTCCAAATATCAGCAGATCTGGATGCGTTTCAGAAACAGCGCGATTGATCGTCTCAAAATATGTTTCTGCCACATAATCATCGCTGTCCACAAACAGGATATATTCGCCTTTCGCTTGCTCCAATCCCAGATTCCGCGCCGAGGAAATGCCGCCGTTCTCTTTTGCAAAATACCGGATACAGGGATATACATTGGCGTATTCGCGGCAGATCGCGTCGCTGCCGTCTGTGGAGCCGTCGTTGATAAGCAGCAGCTCATAATCGTCGAAGCTCTGATCTACAAGGCTGTCCAGGCAGCGGCGAAGCGTTCTTGCAGCATTGTAGACAGGAATTATTACGGAATACTTCATCTCATACTACCTTTACAGGCTCTCTATCAGCTTGGCGTTCGCAGCCAACGATTTTTCCTCCCGGAAAGCATCTACAGCTGCCATATTATATTCGCCCATTTCTTTCCGAAGCTCCGGCCTTGCTATCAGCTTTTTCAGCGCCGGTGCTACTGCCTCCGCATCATTCGTTACGATGAACCCACCCCTGCCGTCCTCGATCAGATCTACATTACCGCGAATATCCGAGCAGACAATTGGCTTTCCGTTTGCCATAGCCTCCAGCAGTGCTCGCGGCAATCCCTCCTGAAGCGAGGTGAAGAGGAAGATATCGGCAGCACAGCAGAGCTGTGGGATATCCTTGCGATACCCGAGGAAGGACACCCGCTCCTCTAAGCAGAAGCTTTTTGCCATGTCCTTCAGCGATTGCTCCAGTTCGCCGCGGCCGCAAATATAAAGCCTGACGCGGCTATCCTGTATCTGGTGCAGTGCTTCCAGCATAACATGCTGGTTTTTTCTTGGGGTCAGCTCGCCTACCGTCAACAGCGCGATGTCGCTCTCCGAAAGGCCGAGCTTCTCCCGCCACTGTCTGCGAACATCCGCATCCGGCGCAAAGCGGTCAAGGTTTACACCGACGCCCGGGATTTTCTCCACCCTTGCGGTATGGAACGCTTTCGCCCGCCGGAGATCCTCCTCATTGATAGTGACGATCATATCGCACAGGCGGGAGCAGTATTTTTCCACTGGGTAATAGAGCAGCCAGTTTTTCAGCGGCGCGCCCTTGTAGAAGTGGAAGCCATGTACCATGTAAACGACCTTCGTGCCGTTTTTTCGGGCGTTTTTTGCCGCCAGACGGGTCATGACGCCCATTACCGGCTCGTTCGTCCAGATCACGTCCCAGTGGCTGCCGTCAATTATTTTCTTAAGGTCGCCGTAGCCCTTGCGGTTTCCGGGCGAAAACGGGCTGCGCACCAGCCGCACCACATGGATCGGCGCGACGCCGTCCAGCGCCCGGTGCAGATCGTCCAGCCGGCCGCCAACATCGGAACAGGCCAGCTCTACGGAAAAGCCGTGCGCTGAGAGATATTTCACATGCGGCACCAAAAACTGAATGGCCATCAGATCGGTGCACGTCAGCAGCAGCCGTTTCATTCGAGCCCCTCCAGAATCTTTTTTGCGATGCCTGCCGCGTCCAGTCCGAACTGCGCGCGCAGGTATTTCTGGTTGCCGACAATGGCTGAATAGGTATCGTGCAGCCCTACGCGCAGCAGCCGCGCATGCGCGGGCAGCTCCGCCAGCACCTCCGCGACTGCGCTTCCGAAGCCGCCGGATAGGTTGTGCTCCTCCACGGTAACGATCAGGTCAAATTCCTTCGCGCAGCGGATGATCGTCTCGCGGTCGATGGGCTTTACCGTCGGGAATGTCCAGACCGCAGGATGAACGCCGTGCCCGGCGAGGATCGTTTCCGCGCCTGCGATCTCCTCAAAGATCGCGCCGGTCGAAAAAATGGTGACCCGGCTCCCGCCGTGGATCGGAATGGCTCTTCCGATCTCGAAATGATCGATATGGTCATGGATCCGCTTTTCGCCGCCGCGGCCCAGCCGCAGATAGCAGGTACCGGGATACCTCGCGATCGCCCGCGTGGCTTCCTCTGCCTCCACAAGATCGCCGGGACACAGCACCGCCACATCCGGCAGCGCCCGCATCACGGCGATGTCCTCTGTCGCCTGATGGCTCATGCCAAGCGACCCATAGACAAAGCCGCCGCCCACGCACACGATCTTCACATTGGCGTGATGATACGCGCAGTCGTTGCGGATCTGCTCCAGACAGCGCAGCGTTGGAAAATTGCCGATGGAATAGGTAAACACGGTTTTTCCCTCGAGCGCCATTCCGGCCGCCGCCGAGGTCATATTCTGCTCCGCAATACCGGCGTTGACGAACTGATCGGGCAGCTGCTCCCAGAAGGGCTTGAGCACCCCGAAGCCAAGATCGCCGGTCATAAGCTCGATATTCGGATCTTCTTTTGCAAGCGCGATCAGCGTGCGGACAAAGGTATCTCGCATACTCAGACCTCCTTTGGGCTGGTTTTCGGATGCAGCAGCTTCCTGCATCCGCGCTGTATACATTCTGCCGCCTTATGTACGGCATAGGAACAAAGAAGGATCACTCCCGTCACAACAAGGAAATTGATTGGAAACGCGAGATGGCCCAGCCTGCTGATAATGTAATTCTGCGTGAGATATACCTCCAGCGAAATGCCTGCCAGCGCGGCAGCTGCTTTTTGCATTGCAGCAGGTGCGCGGCTGAACGCGCCCCGTTTTTCCAGCTTGACAGCCAGCACCCCGATAAAATAGATCAACAGGACTTGGATCACAGGCAGCAAAAACTGAAAATAGCTGGAAACAGCATTCCGGGAAATCAGCAGCTTCACAGCAAAATACGCTGCAAACGTTCCCGCAAGCTCAATAATTTCCATAGCTGAGATGCGCACCCGGAGCTTTTCGTAGTTTTCCCTGCAAAGAGCGCCGACGAGCATAGAGGCCATGAACTGGAATCTGCACCATTTTTCTTCAACATCATCGATGTGATAATAGGATTTATCACACCAGAGAAGATAGGCTGTCAGATACACGGCCAGCGTCAGCAGCAGGAGCCAGATGGTCTGGATGTTCAGCCGCATCTGAACTCTGCGAAGTATATAATAGACGATATACAGGACAATGATCGACGCGATAAAGTGATACCACGTCGGATAGATCAGGTAATGAATATAAGCCATAGGGCCATCCGCGCGCCAAAAGCCGACCAGCAGATTTATGGCAGCCACTATCCAGAGCGCAGGATAGATCCGGACGATCCGCTTTGCATACCATCCGGGGAACGAATTTCGAATGCTGTATAAGCAAAAGCCGGATACAAAAAAGTAAAGACAGTTTCCGAGATGTCCGCCCATTGCAAGTCTTGAGACCGGCCAAATATCCGCATAATGAGAGTTCGTGATGAGGATCGCCGCAAACGCTTTCAGCCAGTAGACAAATTGAAACATTGCAGCTCACCTCACACCATTCGGGCGATATACGTCGGGTGCCAGCCTGCCGAGGCAGTATGATCGTTTCCGATATCGGCATCGGGGCCGGGCTTCACCGGGTCGGCAATGCCATCCGGCGTATAGGGGTCTTCCACACCCGCGGGCTTTGCCGCGTGCAGCTCCGTGACCGCGCCGTCATATTCCCAGCCGTCATGCGGGAAGCGGTAATGCCAGAGGATGTCGTTCTCCATGAAGGAAACACCCTTTCCCTTCACGGTATTGGCAATCACAACGGTCGGCTTGTGCCCGGCGTTGCGGGTATCCGTCAGTGCGCTGCGGAGTGCGTTATGGTCGTGTCCGTTCAGCTCGATGACGTCCCAGCCGAACGCGCGCCACTTTGCGCCGAAATCCTCCAGCTCCAGCGTCTTTTCGCAGGTATCGAGGCTCTGCATATGGTTATGGTCGATGATAGCGACCAGATTTTCGAGCCGGTATTGGTTGGCAAACAGCGCCGCCTCCCAGACCGAGCCTTCGTCGCACTCGCCGTCGCCCAATACGGCAAACACCCGGTGATGCTTGCCGTCCTGCTTCGCGGCCAGTGCCATCCCGGCCGCGGCGCAGAGACCGTGGCCCAGGGAGCCGGTGGAAAGGTCCACGCCGGGCAGATGGTGCGAGACGTGGCCGGACAGGCGGCTTCCGTTCTGATAATGTGTTTTCAGCTCGGCGGGAGCAAAGAAGCCGCTTTCTGCGAGCGCGGCGTATACGGCGGCGCCGGCATGGCCCTTGCTCATGATGAAGCGGTCGCGCCCGTCCCACTCGGGGTCTTCCGGATCGTACCGCAGAATATCCGCATACAGGACGGCGAGGATATCCGCTGCGGACAGGACCGCGCCGATATGGCTTCCGCCGGAAAGATGCGTCATTTCAATGCCGTGGCGGCGGATCAGCCAGGCAAGCTGCTCACTTGTTTTCTTCATTCCGACACCTCATTCAGCTCCCGCAGTTCTTCCTCGTTCAGCGTCCACCCCATGGCCTCGACATTGGCCGAGAGCTGCGCGGGGCGCTTGACGCCCGCGATCACGACCGACTCCGGCAGTGTGTCCAGTATCCAGCGGATGGCGCAGGCTGCGACGGACTTTTCGCGGTTCGCGGCAATTTTTTTCAAAGCCTCGACGATACGCAGATTTTGTTCCAGCTTTTCGCCATGGAAATTCACATAGATCTCCCGGCTGCGGCGGTCGTCCGCGCCGAAGCATACGTTTTCGCGGTTATACTTTCCGGTCAGGATCCCCTGGCCGAGGCTTCCCCACGTCATAGGCGTTGCCCGGAGACGGCTCTGCACAGCGCGCAGGTCATCCTCGTTCTTCCGGCAGGCCAGAGACAGCTCGTCCTGACAGCAGGCAAAGCGCCCCGCATAGGGCAGAAGCTCCTCCAGCCCGTCGCCGTGGATGTTGGAAAGGCCGTAATAGCGGAGCTTTCCGGCGGCCTTCAGCTCCTCCAGCTTGCCCACCACGTCCGCGATGGGCGTTTTCCCGTCGCGGTAGTGAATGAGATACACATCGATATAGTCGGTATTCAGCCGCCGGAGGCTTTCCTCCAGCGCCTGCTGGATATACTCCGGCGAATTGTCATAGACGGTCTTGCCGCCGCCCACATGGACGCCAAATTTCGATTCGATCACAACATCCCTGCGCCGGCTTCCGAGTCCCTTTGCAAGCGTCCGCTCAGACTGTCCGAGGCCGTAGGTATCGGCAGTGTCGAAGAAATTCACGCCCACGTCCACCGCGGCGTGGATCGCGTCCAGAAGCTCACTCTCCTGCACGCTTCCCCAGCCGTAGCCGCCCATGGGACATCCGCCCATGCAGAAGCGCGATACGCGCAGGCCAGTGTTTTGCAGCGTTATGTATTCCATCATGCCTTTTCTCCGTTTCCGGCCCGCGCGATGCGGCGCGCCTTTTTCAGCACACAGCCGACGGTCTTGAAAAACAGATACACGTCCGTGCGGAGGGAAACCTCCTGCGCATAGCGGATGCGAAGCCGGTTTTTCCTTTGCAGCACATATTTTTCATACATTTCATCCGCGTTTTCCGTGCCGACGATCTCGTCCAGACTGATAAACTCGATGGAGCTGAAATCAGTGATGCCGGGCCGTACCTCAAGGATCTGCTTCTCCTCACCCTCATAGGCCTCCGTATAGCGCAGAAGCTCCGGACGCGGGCCGACGAAGCTCATGCTCCCGAACAGGACGTTATAAAGCTGCGGCAGTTCGTCCAGCTTGACCTTCCGCAGGAGCCGTCCGGCCCGGGTGATCCGCGGGTCGTTCAGCGCGGTCGTCCCGCCAAGCTTATCCGCGCCCTTGTACATCGTGCGAAGCTTGATGATGTGAAACGGCTTTCCGTGATAGCCGCCGCGCAGCGGCGTATAGAAAATGGGAAAGCCGTCCTCGATCGCAATGAAAATGCCGATCACCAGAAGGATCGGCGTCACGATCACAGAGCCTGCCAGTGCAAGCACAAGGTCCAGCACGCGCTTGGTCACGCGATTGTAAAAGCTCCTGTAGCCGTCACGCTTCTGCTTTTCTGTTTTATCGGATATCTGTTCTGTTCCCATGCTCATCACTTCAAGCCCATTCAAAATCTGCCGGGGTTTTCCGTATATGTTCAAATCCCGCGGTTTTCAAGCAGGATATGAGCGCTTTTGTTTTGATTATACAGCATGGTCCGGGAATGTGCAATGACCTTCAAGTAAAAAACTGTATGTCCACCCATTCTGCGGCTTTTCCGCAAGATGTGTCTGCGCATGAAACACGGTACCGGCCCACATGCCGATATCTTCTCCGAGCAGCGTCACCGTGCAGCGCCGGATGTCTCTGCTGACCGTAAACCGGTCGGTATCCGCAAGCGACGGCATAAAATCCGCCGCGCCGGTTCCAAGAAAAGTGATTTTCATTGATCTCTCCCGCTTCCTTCGAAGCCCTGTATGCGATACGCCGGTTTTTCCGGCGAAAAATGCAGCCGAGGCGCACAGCGGCTCCTGCTGTGCGTCTCCCGCTCTGTTTCATTGCAGCACGATCCCGGAAAAAATGCAAAAGTGCTTTTGCCATCCGGACTTCCGCAGAGCACCTAGGGTGTATTCTTCCAACTCCCAACGCACCCGGACAGCGGGTCTTTTCACGCTGCGCTGCGCCATTTTTCCTTGAAATACGTCAGCATCCGAAATTCCGGGTTTTCATAGTCCTTTTTGCCGCCGAAGCCCCTCGCGATGGTCGCCGCCACAGCCTTGAACATGATTTTCATGATAAGGCTGTCGTCCTTCATTTCCATGACGGTATTGTCCATGGTGAACGCGCCCTTTTTCAGCACCGCGGGACGTATTTCCGCCCCAGCATCGCTTCCCAGTCTCTTTGGTTGGGCTTTTCGCCGCAGCTCCGGAGGAGCCGCCGCGCCAGAGAAAAATCTCTTTATCGTCACGGTGCCGCTGGCCTCCCGCGCGGCTATTCAGGGCGGTATGCAGGTAGACGATGCGTTCACGCTCAGCGATTCCTACATCCGGCAGTGTGAGCTGCTGTCCTCTCCGGAGCGGATCGTGAATCTGCAATACCGGATGCTGCTGGATTACGCGGAGCGTGTGGAGCGGCTGCATCGCGGAAAAGCGTCGTCCAAGCTGGCGGCCGATGCGGCAAATTACGTCCAGCATCATCTCTCAGATGCAATTAAAACGGAGGATATCGCCGGAGCGTTGTATATGAGCCGCCCATACTTGTCGAAGAAGTTCAAGGAGGATACCGGGGGAAAATATAGCTGACTTCATCCTGAAGGAAAAAACGGAGGAGGCCAAACGCCTCCTCCGCTATTCGGACAAATCGCTCACCGTGATCGGCTCCTATCTCGGCTTTTCCCTGTCCAGTCATTTCTCGCGCGTGTTCAAGAAATATGCCGGGTGCAGCCCGCGCGAGTACCGGGAGCGGTATACCTGAGGACTGTCTGTCCGACAGTCCGATCATTTTTGTTCTCTGCACGGCTCCTCCTGCTCTGCGTCCGGAATATATTGACACCAGTATTCAAAAATATC
>ERZ1032473.453-NODE-453-length-10502-cov-13.015315_pt1 | contig 10502 bp, 10 predicted proteins | sample MGYA00518734_ERZ1032473 | MGnify/ENA primary metagenome ERZ1032473 (study PRJEB33719, sample SAMN04261339) | wastewater metagenome | biome: periurban shantytown; feature: human; material: feces | host: Homo sapiens | place: Peru: Lima | collected 2013-01-23 ...
GCGTGGCTCCACGGCTCGGCGGGCGATCTGGCCGCAGCCGAGATCGGCGAGTACGGCATGGCGCCCGGCGACCTTCTGACGAGGCTTCCGCGACTCTTGAGATGAGCGGGTGGTCGTTTTTTGTACGGCAAAAAAATTCTTTCTCTGCTTCTGGCGTCCGCGCTCTGGCTGCTCTGCGGCTGTGCGCGGGAGGACTCGGAGATGCAGCGCGCGCTTGATTTTCGGACGGCGCTGCTGCAAAGCGGCGGCTGCGCCTTTACGGCGGAGGTCACGGCGGACTATGGCGAACAGGTATACCGGTTTACGATGGACTGCACATGGTCTCCGGACGGCGGGGCCGCGCTGACGCTGACCGCGCCGCAGACGCTGGAGGGCATCCGGGCGGAGGTCTCCGCAGACGGCGCGCGCGTCGTCTATGAGGACACGGCGGTCGGATTTGAAAGTCTCGCCGGCGGACGCCTTGCGCCGATGGCGCTGCCGTATCTTCTGGGCAGCGGCTGGTACGAGGGCTATATTTCCGCCTGCGGAATGGAGAACGGCCTGCTCCGGATGACCTGTCTGGAGGGGTATGAGGAAGAAGAACTGGCAGTGGACACATGGCTGGACACGCAGAGCGGACAGCCGTGCCGCTGCGAAATATCCTATCAAGGGCAGACGCTCCTGACCGCAGAGATCAGCGCGTTTGCTATGAATCGAGGCAACAATGAAAACACTGAAAAGAACCTGGGCGGAGGTGTCTCTGGATAATCTGGAGCACAATTACCGCGCGATCAAAAATCACATTCCCGAGGGGTGTCGGTTTCTCGGCGTCATGAAGGCCGACGCCTACGGCCACGGCGCGGTGCCGCTGAGCCACGCGCTGTGCGAGCTGGGGGCGGAGTATCTGGCGGTTTCCAACCTCGAGGAGGCCATTCAGCTTCGGCGCGGCGGCGTCCGCGCGCCGATGCTCATTCTCGGCTACACTCCTGCGAGCTTTGCGGACACGATGGTGTTCATGGACATCACGCAGGAGGTGCATTCGCTCGAATACGCGAAGGAGCTGGATACGGCGCTTGCCGGGACAAATTACATCCTGAACGTGCATCTGAAGCTGGACACGGGTATGACGCGCATCGGCTTTTTCGCCTACGACCATGAAAGAACGCTTCCGGAGCTGCTGGAGGTCTGCGGGCTGCCGCATCTGCATGTGGAGGGCGTGTTCACGCATTTCTGCGTAGCCGACAGCAAGGCCCCGGAGGACGAGGCGTTTACAAGAACGCAGTACGCGCGCTTCACGGCGATGCTGGACGCGCTGGCTGCGCACGGCATCCGGCCGGAGCTGCGGCACTGCGCAAGCTCCGGCGCGACGATCCTGTACCCGGAGCTTGCGCTCGATATGGTGCGGCCGGGAATCGCGACCTACGGCCATGCACCGTCAGAGGATGCGGAGGGCATTCTGGATCTGCGGCCGCTGATGACGGTGCGCACGACGGTCGCGCAGCTGCGCGAGATCCCGGCGGGAACTTCGATCAGCTACGGACGCACCTATACGGCGGAAAGAGATATGCGGGTGGCCGTGCTGCCCATCGGCTATGCCGACGGGCTTTTGCGCGGCCTCTCCGGGAAGGTGAGCTTCCGCATCCGGGGGAAAATGGCGCGCTCGGTGGGCCGTATCTGCATGGATATGTGCATGGTGGACGTGTCGGAGATCCCGGGGATCCGGGTGGGAGACGAAGCGGCGCTGTTCGGCTATGACACGGACGGGACGCTCCTGCCGTGTGAGCGCATCGCGCAGCAGGCAGGGACGATCAGCTACGAGATCCTCTGCGGCATCAGCAAACGCATCCCGCGCATCTACATGCAGGACGGACGGGAGCAGGAAATTCTGCAATATATCGTCTGAGCGCCTGCGCACATTCGACAAAACCGGCATAGTATGGCTTGAGAGCCTTGCGGCGTATAATTTCAGCGCCCGCGTGGGAGAATAACGGTAGACCCGCCGGAGCCGAACCGGCCTCCGGCATTCCTACTTTATTTCCGCGGAGTGTGAAGCGAATGGATACCAACGTGAAACGAGGCGATATCTTCTACGCCGATCTCAGCCCGGTCGTCGGCAGCGAGCAGGGCGGCACAAGACCCGTTTTGATCGTACAGAACGATACCGGAAACAGACATTCTCCGACGGTGATCGCCGCTGCGATCACCAGCCAGACCGGCAAGGCCCGCCTGCCGACGCATATCTCCCTTGCCGGGCATGACGTGGGACTTACCAAGGACTCGGTGGTGCTGCTCGAGCAGATCCGCACCATCGACAAACGGCGTCTGCGGGAGCATATGGGCCATGTGGATGAGGGGCTCATGAATCAGGTGGACTCCGCCATCGCGGTAAGCTTCGGACTTCAGGGATGACCACAGGCGGCGCTGCCGCAGGAAGCATATCAGCATGAACGCGCGGCCTTCCGCATAGGCTTTTACCAGCTTATGCGGGAGGCTGTTTGATATGGAATATACGGTTTTTGACCGCGGCGCGGCCGTGGGGAGCGCTTCGGCGGAAAGGCGGGGGCTTTACTGGCATATTGCGGCGGAGTGCCGCATGGAGACGGACCGCATCGTCCGCCTGTACGCGCACGACGGAGAGAAGCGTGTGCGCCTCGGCGTTCTGATGCCGGAGGACGGCGCGCTGCGGCTGGAGCGGCGGCTCGCGGCGGATGCGTTTTCCTTTACGCCGCAGACGCGCGTCACGACCAGTCCGGACACAGAGCCGGCAGCGCCGGAGCGTCCGGCGGAAAAGGAAGCGGCGGAGGCTGCTGCGGAGCCGGAGCAGACGGCGTGGGCGGCGTGGGAGCCATTCTCAGGGCGTATTCTGGACTGCCCGGTGGAAAACGCGCGGCTGCGGCGGACGGAGGACGGCGCGGAGCTTGACATGGATTATGAGCCGGGGCGGGAATTTCCGCTGATGCCGCTGTTCTGCTTCTGTACGCTCGAGGAGCTGGACGGAGCGCTCCGGTGGCGGATGAAGCTCGACGAGAATATGCAGCCGGTGATGCCGGAGAAGAAAAAACCGTTGACAACGGGATAAAATGTGCTAAAATAAGCAGGAAATACAGAAAACGCGATGAAAAAGAGAGCCGCTGGCAGCGCCAACAGAGAGAAGGGGACGGTGGAAGCCCTTCGGCAGGAGCCTTCGGCAGCCGCTTTGGAGCGTCTCCGTGAGGAACGGAGCGGGCCCTCCCGTTACAGAGCAGCTGAGAAGCGCCTTCGGGCGCAATTAGGGTGGTACCGTGAAGCAAGCTTCGCCCCTATGATGGAGGCGGGGTTTCTTTTTTTGCACACGAAAGAAATTATTGGAGATAGAAGGAGAATCTACTATGGCACACAAAGCTTACGGACTCAACGAGCTGCGTGAAATGTACCTGCGCTTCTTTGAGAGCAAGGGACATCTGCGCCTGCCCAGCTTTTCGCTGATCCCGCGCAACGACAAATCCATCCTGCTCATCAACGCCGGTATGACGCCGATGAAGCCGTGGTTCACCGGTGAGGAGGAGCCGCCGCGCCACCGCGTCACGACCTGCCAGAAGTGCATCCGTACCGGCGACATCGAAAACGTCGGCAAGACGGCGCGCCACGGCACCTATTTTGAGATGCTCGGCAACTTCTCGTTCGGCGATTATTTCAAGAAGGAAGCCATTCCCTGGGCGTGGGAATTCCTGACCAGCCCCGAGTGGGTCGGCCTTGAGCCGGATCGGCTGTATCCGTCGGTCTTTGCAGGCAATGAGACGACCCCCGCCGACGACGAGGCCTTCGCCATCTGGCGCGATGTGGTCGGCATTCCCGAGAGCCATATCTTCCGCTTCGGCAAGGAGGACAATTTCTGGGAGCACGGCTCCGGCCCGTGCGGTCCCTGCTCCGAAATTTATTATGACCGCGGCGAGCAGTACGGCTGCGGCAAACCCGGCTGCACCGTCGGCTGCGACTGCGACCGCTACGTCGAGGTCTGGAACATCGTGTTCTCGCAGTTCAATAACGATGGCCACGGCAATTATACCGAGCTGAAGCAGAAGAACATCGACACCGGCATGGGCCTGGAGCGCCTTGCCTGCGTGTGCCAGAACGTGGCCTCGCTGTTCGATGTGGATACGGTGATGAACATTACCAACAAGGTCTCGGAGATCACCGGCGCGCACTATGAGGAATCCGCAAAGACGGACGTTTCGCTGCGCGTCATCACCGACCATATCCGCAGCGCCACGTTCATGATCTGCGACGGCGTGCTGCCCTCGAACGAGGGACGCGGCTATGTGCTGCGGCGGCTTCTGCGGCGCGCGGCGCGTCACGGAAAGCTTCTCGGCGTCAACCATCCGTTCCTGTACGACGTGATCGATACCGTTATCCATGAGAACGAGTGCCAGTATCCGGAGCTGCGCGAAAAGCAGGCGTATATCACCCGCGTTGTGCGCACGGAGGAGGAGAACTTCGCCAAGACCATCGACGGCGGCATGAAGATCTTCAGCGACATGCTCGAGGGCCACAAGCAGAAGGGCGAGACCGTTTTCTCTGGCGCGGACGCCTTCAAGCTCTATGACACCTACGGTTTCCCGTTCGACCTGACCGAGGAAATGGTTCACGAGGAAGGCATGGACGTGGATGCGGAGGCGTTCAAGCAGCTGATGCAGGAGCAGAAATCCCGCGCGAGAGAGGCCAGAAAGGCGCTGGGCGACCTCGGCTGGGCCGGCGTGGAGTTCGGCAAGGAGATGCCCGCGACGCAGTTCGTCGGCTATGAAAACGGCATCGCAGAGGGTAAGATCCTCGCCATCGTCGCGGAGGACGAGCTTCAGGGCGCTGTCAGCGAGGGTACGGACGCGCTGATCGTGCTGGATAAGACGACCATGTACGCCGAAATGGGCGGTCAGGTCGGCGACCATGGCTATATCGAAGGGCCGGATGGCAAATTCGTCGTCACCGACGTTCAGAAGAACAAGGGCGGCAAATTCCTGCACTATGGCCGCGTGGTCAGCGGCGAGATGAAGACGGGCGATGTCTGCACCGTCCGCATCGATGAGGAGCGCCGGAAGGGCGTCCGCCGTGCGCACACCGCGACGCATCTGCTCCAGAGCGCTCTGGAAGAGGTGCTGGGCGACCATGTGCATCAGGCAGGCTCTCTGGTCGAGCCGGACCGGCTGCGCTTCGACTTTACGCACTTCGAGGCGGTCAAGCCCGAGGAGCTGACGAAAATCAGCCGCCTGATGTCTGAATATATTCTCGACGGCTATCCCGTCGTGACGGAGGAGCTTCCGATCGAGGAGGCCAGGAAGCGCGGTGCGACGGCGCTCTTCGGTGAGAAGTACGGCGACGTTGTGCGCGTGGTCACCATGGGCGACGAGAACCGAACCGTTTCCATGGAGCTTTGCGGCGGTACGCATCTGGACAACACCGCGAAGGTCGGCCCGTTCCGGATCGTGAGCGAGTCCTCGGTCGCATCCGGCGTGCGCCGTATTGAGGCGGTCACCGGAAAGGTCTGCCTCGAGATGACGGACGAAATGAACCAGAAGCTCCTGCGCGTGGCGGAGACGCTCAAGACGACGCCTGCGGAGCTGTTTGCAAAGGCTGAGGCCTCGATGCGCGAGATCCGCGAGCTGCACCAGACCATTGAAAAAATGAAGGACCGCCTGTTTGCGGGCGAGGTCGATCAGTTCCTCTTCTCGGCAAAGAACATCGGCGGGCTTCGCGTGCTCACGACAAACCGCGGCGCGGCGGACGCAGCCGACCTGCGCCGGATGGGCGACTTCCTGCGTGATAAGGACAGCGGCATTGTCGCGGTGCTCAGCGCGGTGAACGGCGAGAAGATCACGCTGCTGGCGGTTTGCGGCAAGGACGCGATTGCAAAGGGCGTCAAGGCCGGAGACATCATCAAGGCCATCGCGCCCATCGTCGGCGGCAAGGGCGGCGGCAAGCCCGACAGCGCCATGGGCGGCGGCACGAATCTACTGAAGGTAGACGATGCGCTGGCGGCTGTGGACGATTTTGTTGCGGAAAAGGTGCAGTAAGGAGGAAGCGGCTATGACAGACTGCCTGTTTTGTAAGATTATTGCGGGAGAGATCCCGAGCCAGAAGGTCTATGAGGACGACAAATGCCTCGCGTTCAAGGACATTGCGCCGCTGGCGCCGGTGCATTTCCTTGTCGTGCCGAAGGCACATTTTGCCTCTGCGGCGGAGGTGACGGAGGAAAATGCGGCGCTGATCGGCCACATTTATGCCGTGATTGCCAAACTGGCGAAGGAAATGGGCTTTGCGGACGGCTATCGCGTCGTGACAAACGTCGGCGAACTGGCCGGACAAACGGTGAAGCACATCCACTTCCACGTCCTCTCCGGAAAGCAGCTGGGAAGCTTCAACTGAGAAAATGCAGAGCGCCTGAAGGATTTTCCTTCAGGCGCTTTTGCTGCAAGCGCGTGAAAGATACGCGCTGCTTCCGGCGTTGACAAACGCGCACGGCGCGGATAAAATGGGTGCAAAAGCAGTGAAAACCGACAAAGCGAGGAAAAGCCACATGGAAGTCAGCGTGCAGGAACTGGAAAAATGGGAGCAGGGAAGCTACCGGCTGATCGATATGCGCAGCGCAGAGAGCCTGAATTACGGGACGATCCCCGGCGCGGAGCACATCGACGCGGAGCGCCTGTGCGTAGACCCGCCGGAAAATGACGGCCGCAGGCTGGTGCTGGTCTGCGCGCGCGGACAGTTCAGCCTTGACGCGGCGGAAGCTCTGGAGGCGCTGGGCTACGAGGCGTACAGCCTCGCGGGCGGCTATCTTGCATGGCTGCGGCGGCAAATGGAAAAGCAGAATGCCGACGAGCTTTGCAGCCGCGTGGAAACGAGCCTGCGCAAGCGCTTCCGGGAAAAGATCTGGTGCAATTTCACCAAGGCCGTCCGGCAGTATGAGCTGGTGCAGCCGGGCGACCGCATCGCGGTCTGTATCTCCGGCGGTAAGGACTCCATGCTGATGGCGAAGCTTTTTCAGGAATTGAAGCTGCACAATAAATTCCCGTTTGAGCTGCGCTTTGTCGTGATGGACCCGGGCTACAGTCCGGCCAACCGCCAGATCATCGAGGAAAACGCGCGGCGGCTCCATATCCCGGTCGAGATCTTTGAATCCGACATTTTCGACTCGGTCTACAACGTGGAAAAATCGCCGTGCTATCTCTGCGCGCGGATGCGGCGGGGCTATCTCTACAGCTACGCGAAGAAGCTCGGCTGCAACAAGATCGCGTTGGGGCATCATTACGACGACGTGATCGAGACCATTTTGATGGGGATGCTCTGGGGCGCGCAGATCCAGACCATGATGCCGAAACTCCACAGCACGAATTTTGAGGGCATGGAGCTGATCCGGCCGCTCTATCTGATCCGCGAGGACGATATCAAGACGTGGCGCGACGCGAACGATCTGCATTTTATCCAGTGCGCCTGCAAATTCACCGATACCTGCACGACCTGCCGCCCCAACGAGGAGGCAAAGTCGAAGCGCCAGCAGATCAAGCAGCTCATCCGCGAGTTGAAAAAGAGCAATCCGGAGGTGGAGGCGCATATCTTCCGCAGCATGGAAAATGTCTGCCTCGATACAGTCATCGCCTATAAGACCAAAGGCCGGAAGGTCAGCTTTTTGGAGAATTATGACGCGGCGGGGGAGAAAAGCATATCCCACGAAAATGCGCCTGCGAAGGAATGCGGAATGCCGGTGCAGAAGCAGGCGGAAGAATAAGAGAAGGCCGGAGCTTGTTCAAAGCTCCGGCACGTTTTTTATCGAGCCGCCGTGTGCAGAGCCGTATTGACAAAAAGAGTAAATTATGTAATACTTGAATGTATCAGGAAGATGCTTTTCGTTATGAATAAGGGAGGTCATGAAATGAGGAAAAAACGCTGCAAGGCGTTCCTGTTATCGGCGTTCACGCTTGTTCTTTTGCTTAGCGTGACGGCATGCGCGGGAAAAACGCCCCAAATGATCGACACATACGCCTCCGCCAAGAGCGACCTTTATGCATCGGCGGCGGAGCTGGAAGCGGCGGCACAGCTCGTTGTGCGCGTGGAAAAAACGGAACAGGAAGAGAACGTTGCGGAGCTGCTGAACGCGCAGGGGGCGTATCACGGCTACACGCTTTCTGAGGTCAGCGTCAAGGAGGTGCTGACAGACTCTGCGGGAAGGAATGTCCAGCCGGGCGACAGACTTCAGATCCTTGAGAATCAGTTCACCTATGCGGAGCAGGATGGTACGCAGGCGACCTGCCACATCAATCGGTATGTAAAGATGCAGCCGGGAAAGGAATATTATCTTTTCCTGCGGTATTCGGAGGAGAATGAATACTATGTCATTCTGAGCGGCCTTTTGGGCAAGGTGCCGGTCGATGAAAGCGAGCCTGTGCTATTCCCAGCGGCGGAGCTGACGCAGCTTTCGCCGGACGCGGGCGCTGTGGAGGAGAACAGCGAAACGAAGCAGCTGCTGGAAAGGATCCGGGAGGAGAGCATAGCCCGCTACGGTGCGCAATAACATCAGAGAAAATGAGAACGCCTCCAGCTGCACTGGCAGCCGGAGGCGGTTGTGCGTATCGGAGGCATGCTTTGAAGCGCGCAGGCCGATCCCTTTGCGCGCATCGATCGACTTATGCCTTGCGGCAGCAGAGCTGGCTGATGCACGTTTTCTGCGGCGGACGGCTGGAGCTGTCCAACAACCGCGCAGAGCGCTCGGTACGACCGTTTGCCATTGGGCGAAAGAACTGGCTGTTCAGCAATACGCCGCTTGGCGCGAAGATCAGCGCGGTGATCTATTCTCTGGTCGAGACCGCAAAGACCAACGGACTGAACCCGGCAAGTTATCTGGAATATTTTTTGACCGCACTGCCGCGCGGCAGCCTGCCGGGAGATTGCCTTCCATGGCTGCCAGCCGTGCAGGCAATATGCAAAGCCTGAACCAGTGACAGCCTTCCGCTGCTGCTGGTTTACGACTATTTGACGCTTACCGTTTTTCGGACTATATTCGCCTTTGGCTGGAACAGGCGAAGAAGCGTGTAGACGAGGTTACCTATCAGGGCTATGATACGCTGGCGCAGACGCATATTCTTCCGTATTTTGACGCGCTCGGTATCAGGCTGCAAGAGGTCACAACGAAGGTTCTGCAAGCGTATTTCGATGAAAAAAGAGTGAACGGGCGGCTGGATGGAAAAGGCGGCTTGTCTCCCGAAAGTCTGCGGCTGCACAAAAATGTTCTATTTCAGGCGCTGACAGATGCGGTGCGCAATCAGCTTTTATCCTCTAATCCATGCCAGTTTGTGCAGCTGCCGCAGAAGGAGCGAAAGGAAGCGCATTTTTACAGTGCCACGCAGATGCAGGCACTGTTTGCCACGCTGCAAAATGACCCGCTGCTGCCGCTTGTCAAAATCACAGCGATTTACGGACTGCGCAGAAGTGAACTGCTCGGTTTGCAATGGGACAGCATTGACGAAGAACGCGGAACATTGGCTATCTGTCATACGGTCGTGAAAGTCACTTCTGTAGTGGAAAAGGACAAGACGAAGAATAGAACGAGCCGACGTGCGTTTCCGCTGCCCCCGGAAGCCAGAGCAATTTTTGCAGAAGCCAAACGGAAAGAAATCGAAAACCGTCGGTTATTCGGTGCGGATTATATACGGACACTGGCCCTCGTGCGGATACCAGCTGCACTGTATCGTTGGCGGCGGGTCGGGGTGCGGCCGCAGCGGCGGTGCGTGGAAATGCGGCCGCCAATATTCTTCTTGACTGTGTTTCATAAAGTTCCTCCCTGAACGCAAAAAAGCCGGGACTTCTAAAATCCCGGCTCTCTGCGAATATTACATTGTCTGTTCCATTGCGGGGCGCTGTTCCTGTTCCTGCTGCGGCAGAAGCAGTTCGATCTGCTCCTGCACGCTATGGAGCTGCTTTTCTTCGGCATACGAGAGTGTCGCGTCGGCTTCCAGCGCAAACGCACACGCATTCCGGATCACAGCAAGCTGCTCGTCTAAAAAGAGGCGCTGTCTCTCCACCAGACCGGCGCGGACAGCGAAGTCCTGTTTTGCCGCTTCGTAGTTTTCCATGAAGTAATGCCCGGCATGAACACCCTGTCGGTCGAAGTCCCATTCCCACGTCACAAATTTAGCGCCCGTTTTGCAGGAACGCCCGGCCAGCACTGCATCACCGAAATCCGCAAGCACCTTGAAGGTATCTTCCAGACCGATTGCTTTCAGCGCAGGCGCGCGTTCAAAGATCCGCATATACTCCTTGACCTGTCCAGCCGCCTGTATTACCGTCCGAAGCTGCCGATCTACTTCCGGCCCTGTGATATCTGCCGGTCTGAACCGGACGATGCCATCTCTGTCAACCGAGCAGAGCGGCTTCTCGTTCCATTTGATGTGAATCATCCCGTCTTCCAGAAGCTTTGCGTCCAGTTCCCTGCGTAGGAGCTTCCGTTCTACCTCTTGCAGGAATTGTTCCTTCTGCGGTGTAAGTTCTTCGTTCATTCA
>ERZ1032473.459-NODE-459-length-10419-cov-6.966712_pt1 | contig 10419 bp, 8 predicted proteins | sample MGYA00518734_ERZ1032473 | MGnify/ENA primary metagenome ERZ1032473 (study PRJEB33719, sample SAMN04261339) | wastewater metagenome | biome: periurban shantytown; feature: human; material: feces | host: Homo sapiens | place: Peru: Lima | collected 2013-01-23 ...
AATCGACGTGTCGTTTGAAAGGCTTATCGGGATGGCGGAATCTATTCTGTCGGGCGGAAGCCCCATGCTTTGCAGCACATTGCTCCTGTGCCCCTTTGAGCAAGCCGAGCCTGCCGAAATGTATACGCCGTTCATCGAAAAGAAGTTTACCGATACCTGAGACGGTATTTCGTCTATGGAAATATTGATAATGTACGGCAGGGCGTTTTCGGGGGAATTTATATGTACTCCGGGAATTTCTTTTATACGCTCTCTCAGACGGCGATCGAGCTTTGATACATACTTAAGATTTTTTTCGACGCTTCCGCCGTTTTCAACAGCGGCGGCAAAGCCTGCTATCGCCGGCATACCCTGAGTTCCCGAGCACATATTGTTCTCCTGACCGCCGCCGAGAATATACGGATTTATGCGCACGTTTTTATTTATATAAAGAGCTCCCACGCCCTTGGGACCGTGAACCTTGTGTGCGCTGACGCTCATAAGGTCTATTCCGCAGCTTTTGGGACAGAGCGGAATTTTCATATAGCCCTGCACATCGTCGATGTGTAAAAGTGCTGGAGAATTTTTGCTCTTTATGATTTTTTTGAGATTTTCTGCGGGCATCACAGAGCCGACTTCGTTGTTGACGGCCATTACAGATACCAAAATCGTATTTTCGTCTATGGCGTTTTCAAAGTCTTTTAAGCTTATATTGCCGTCGCTTTGCGGTTGTACTCTCACTACCTCAAAGCCGCTTTCCTCGAGGCGTTCCATACATTTTTCAACGCTCGGATGCTCTAAAGCCGTAGTGACTATTTTCTTGCCGAGTCGCTTTTTTGCGCCGACTGCACCGAATATCGCTGTGTTGTTTGACACGGTGCCGCAGGGGGTGAAATATATTTCATCGGGGCTCGCTTTTAAGCTTGCGGCAATCGTACCGCGGCTTTTTTCGAGAAGCATATATGCGTCAACGCCTTTTTGATGAAGCGAAGACGGATTTCCGTAAAGCTCGGTCAGTGCGGAAATTTCTGCGTCCACAGCGGCCTTACAGGGCTTTGTGGTTGCGCTGTTGTCAAGATAACATTCCATTTTGACCGCTCCTTTAATTCAAACTTAATCAGTATATTATTATACACTATAAGGTGCGGTTTGGCAAATAAATAAGAGGCTTTTTTCAAGTATATTTATGTTTTTTTTGCGAAAAATATCGCAGAGGTGAAAATTATGGAAAAGAAGATGAAAAGACGCTCATATGTGCGCGTCGTATCCTTTGCCGCAGCACTTGCGGCGGTGCTTGTCACAGCGTCGATATGCGGCAATGTGCGCGCGTCAAAATACAAAAGACAGATTACTTTGTCGCAGCAGCGAGCTCTTACAGAGCTTGACGGAAGACTGCGTGAAATAGGTACAAGCCTCAAAAAAGGAGTGTATTCAAGCACTCCGCCGATGCTGAGCGGTATGGCGTCGGAGCTGTCAAGAGAGACTCTTGCGGCAAAAAGCTCGCTTTCCGTGCTTCCGCTTGAAAATACAAATCTCGAAAACACATATAAATTTTTATCGCAGGTCGGCGATTTCACCGAGACCTTAAACCGCAAGGTTGCCTCAGGCGAAAGCATCTCCGACGAGGAACGTGAAAATCTCCGCTCCCTTATCACGTTTTGCGATGCGCTGTCGGGAGAGATTTCAAATATACGCGCGGATATGTTCGACGGAAGCTTCAGCTTTTCACAAAAAAGCGGCGAGCTTGCCTTAACGGGTGAAAAGACGGAAAATCTTGCAGGCGATATGGAGGACGCACAGCAGTCTCTGAGCGATTATCCCACGCTTATTTATGACGGCCCGTTTTCCGACCATATTATGTCGGCTCAGCCGAAAATGACGAGCGGAGCAAAAGAAATATCAAAGGAAAACGCCCTCGATGCGGCAGCTGCCTTTCTCGGCTGCGACAAAAAGGAAATATCGTTTTTAAGCGAAGAGTCGGGAAATGTGCCTGCGTATTGTTTTTCTCATAATAATAAGACGGTTGCCGTAACCAAAAACGGCGGATATGTTATATATATGCTCGATTCGTCCTTTGTGGGCGAAGCGAAGCTGAAAACAGCCGATGCGCTGAAAAAGGCTTCCGAATTTTTATCGTCTCACGGCTATGCCGATATGAAGGAGAGCTATTACAGCACGTCGGACGGGGTTTGCACCGTAAATTATGCCTACAAAAAGGACGGTGTTATTTATTATCCCGATCTCATAAAGGTAGGCGTAAATCTCGAAACGGGTGATATTGCGTCATTTGACGCAAAGGGCTATATTATGAATAATACCGAGCGCAATTTAAGCTCCGATATTTTGTCACGGGCGGAGGCTCAAAAATCCGTCAGCGGTCTTTTAACGGTGCTCGATTCAAAAAGAGCCGTAATTCCGACAAAGAGCAAGGGTGAAAAGGATTGCTGGGAATTTCATTGCACCGATAAGGACGGTAATGAGGTGCTCGTCTATATTGATACAAAAACGGGCTATGAGGACGATATACTTCTGCTTTTGTATTCCGACGGAGGAATCCTGACAAAATAATAAAAAGAAAAAATACGGAAATAATAATTTTGTCCGAAATGAGACAAAAGAAAGATTGTGGTGATAGATATGAAAAAGGCTGTTGCAGCTGTTTTGCTCGCCGTGCTTCTTGTTTGCGCCGTGTTCTCTTCCTGCGGTAAAAAGGAGGACGGAGCCGTTACCGGAAACGGAAATACTACTCGCTCCGCCGCGCAAAATGCGGTTACAAACGCAGGCGACGCCGTAGGTGACGCAGTCACCGGCGCCGGAGATGTTGTCGGTGATGTTGTTACCGGAGCCGCCGATATAGCAGGCGACGTTATCACGGGTGCGGGCGACATAGTAAACGACGCGGCGACAGGTGCGGGCGAAGTCGCAAGCAAGGCTGCGTCGGACGCGGCAAGATAAAATTGACGAAGCCACGGTTAGCGCTAACCGTGGCTTCACTTTTTTATTTAAACCGGAGCGTTTGTGCTGCGGCAACTTATCAGTTGCCGTAACCGTATGCGCTGAACGGATTGTACGAGTTGCTGCGTGTTGTGGACTCCGTCTTTACGGAAGAGGAATCGCCCTTATCCTCAACGAGGGTTGCCTTTACTTCAAATTCATTGATGTTGTAATTGCTGTCTATTCTGCAAATCGTAAGCGTAAGCGTATCGCCTACGGCAGATTTATCGATAAGGTTCGGAAGATCGTCTGCGCTGTCAAGGTCCTTGCCGTTGACCTTGGTAATTAAGTCGCCCTGCTTTACGTCCTGAGACGCAAGGCTTGAATCGGACTGAACACTCTGAACTATCAAGGAACCTGCCGGGAGCTCCTTAAGGCTTACGATCATACTGTACATCTGACTTGAAGACGCCGGCGAATAGGTTATTCCGAGCTTAGGTCTGTTAGTAACATAGCCGTTTGCAACTATTTCGTCATAAACTTCCTTTGCTGTAACGCTCGGTACGGAGAATGCCATTCCCTCGTAATCGGTGCTTGCTATTTTAGATGAGTTTATGCCTATTACCTGACCGTATTCATTGACGAGCGCGCCGCCGGAGTTGCCGGGGTTTATGGCTGCCGTGTGCTGAATACAAATCATCTCATAGCCTATCTGGCTGTTCACGGGGCGAGAAATCGCGGATACAATACCGTTTGTGAACGAGCCTGCAAACGCCGTTCCGCCGGGGTTGCCTATCGCGTAAACCGTCTCGCCTACGGAGAGCTTGTCGCTGTCGCCGAATTCCGCGGCTTTAAGACCCGTAGCCTTGATTTTTAAAACTCCGATGTCGGTTTTAGAGTCATATCCCACTACGGTAGCGTCGTACTGTGTTTCGTCGGATAGCTGAACTCTGACGGAACCGCCGCCCGAAATTACGTGAGCGCAGGTCATAATATATGTGTACTGCTTACTGCTGTCCTCGCCGACTATTACGCCCGAGCCCTGACCCGATGCGGAGGAGGAACGGCTGTCGGAGTATACGAGTATGCCGACGGAGCTGTCCTTTATCTTATCATAAACGCCTGCCGCGGTAAGACTGCCGCTCTTATCGGTAGAGGAAGCGGTGGGAGTTTCGTTTATCGTAACGGTTGAGCTGTCTGCGGAAGTCTTTTCGCTTGCCTGCTTTTTGGCACCGTCCTTATTGCTGAGAGAAACCGCAATGCCCGTAACACCGAGTGCCACACAAACCACAACTGCGATTATGAGGGCTATAACGCCGCCTTTTTTATGCTTTGACGGCTTATTGTCAACCGGCTTTTTCGGCGATTGGCCTGAATTTCCGTAATAGACATAGCTGTTATTTCCGCTGTATGTCGAGCTCGGACGGTATGCGCCGTTTGAGCCGTAGTAACCGTTGTTTCCGCTTGAATAGCCGTTGTTGCTGCCGTTTGCATTTGAACTGCCGTTATTTGTGTTTCCGCCGCCGTTCGAGTAAGGGTAGCCGTTATTCGGCTGATAGCCGCCGTTATAAGGACTGCCGCTGTTCGCTCTTTGAGCGTCATTGCCGGCTTCGGGAGCACTTTGGAAATTACCCGTGCTTTCCGGGGTGTTTTGCTGCTCGTTTCCCGAAGGGGTGTTGTTATTGAAATCGTCCATAAAAAGATCTCCTTGATTTATCTGATGAAGACAAGAGCTTTTCTCTTATCGTTGTCATAATCATAACCGACGGTTATTACAGAACTGTTAACTCGTTTTAAATAATCTGAATACTTTTACAGCTGCTTAGGCGGAAGATATTTCGGAATAGTAAACCAAAATTCGGTGTATTTGCCCTCTTCGCTGTTGCAGCCTATCGAACCGCCGTGCATTTCGACTATCGTTTTGCATATATAAAGCCCGAGTCCCGCACCCTTGACGTCATAGCTGCGCGATTTATCCACCTTGTAGAAGCGCTCGAATATTTTTTCGCGCTCCTCCGAGGAAATACCCGCACCCGTGTTTACTACCTTTATAAGCGTTGCGTTTTCGTCATCGTCTGCAAATACGCTTATGGTGCCGTTTTCCGTGAATTTGACCGCGTTGTCCACAAGATTGTATATGACCTGATGTATCATATCCTCGTCGGCGGTGACCGTTACGGAATGAAGCCTGTCAAGCCCGGATATTTCAATGTGCTTGCGCTCTATTATCTGCTCGAACGACAGCAGCACGTTGAATATTTCCGCACTTATGTCAAATGCCTTCGGGTTCAGCTTTAATTCACCCGCTTCGATTTTGGACATATTCAGCATTGCCGTAACAAGCCTTGACAGACGCTTGGTCTCATCGGAAACAATGCTCAAATAGTGTTTTTGCTGGCTTTCGGGAATGGTGCCGTCAAGGATTCCGTCTATGAAGCCTCCTATGGTTGTCATAGGGGTTTTAAGCTCGTGCGAGACGTTTGCCACAAAGCTTCGCCGCGAGCTTTCAAGAAGCGACAGATCCGATGCCATCTTATTGAATGCGCGCACAAGCTCGGCGAGTTCGTCGTCACCCTTTACCTTGACTCTCGGGCCGAAATCGCCCTCTGCGTAAGCTTTTGTCGCCTCCGACATATCGTGGAGTGGTTTTATAAGAGAAGCGGTGAGGAAATATACCGCGATAAAGCCTACCGAGAAAGCCATAAGACAGGCAAAAATAAACATTTTAAGGATATTCATCGCATAGTTTGTGAAGCCCGCCGTCATAGGCGCCACGGCAAAAACAACTGCTGCGGTTTCTTCGCCGACCTTTACCGGCTCCGCCGCGACAAGCTGCTTTTTCATATAGACGCCGTTTAAGGTGGTCTTTGCAAAATAGTCGCCCTTTTTCGCCTCGTCAATTACATCCTGAGGTATTGTGTAGCCGCCGTGCAGACTGCATCTGCCGTTGTTTGAGATACTGTAATTCTGCGTTATGACGTCCTTGCACAATATTATGTTGCCCGAGGTATCGGTTATGTAAATATCAGCCGAGATAGCGTCCGAAATCATCGAGAGGTTACTGCATATCATCGCTATCGAGCCGGAGGCATCGGTTTGAATTCTTGATAAGAGAACAGATGAGGTAGTGTTCGCTATGTTTTTTGCGTTAGAGGAGAGAAGCTGTTCTTTTTGACTTGACCAGTAATTCGAGAGGAACACGCCGAGCGTTACTCCCAAAAGCAAAAAGCATATGAGTACCATTGCCACAAATACCGACAGAAATTTAGTGAACAGTGACTGATGACTGAATTTGCGGTAGGTGCGGTGCAATACCGTTTTAAAACGCGCCTTTACGCTCTGCTGCATTCTTATCAGTCCTTAGTTTCAAATTTATAGCCTACGCTCCAAACGGTTTTCAATTCCCATTTGTCGGAAACGCCCTCAAGCTTTTCGCGCAGACGCTTTATGTGAACGTCTACCGTTCTTGAGTCGCCGTAGTAGTCAAACCCCCATACCTCGTCAAGAAGCTGGTCGCGCGTAAATACACGGTTGGGATTTGAGGCGAGATGATATATAAGCTCGAGCTCTTTCGGAGGAGTGTCTACGGATACTCCGTTGACCTTCATCTCGTAATTTGTAAGGTTTATCGAGAGCTTGTCGTAATTTACCTCTTTGACGTCGCTTGTGTCGGAAGCGGGAGCGGTGCGGCGAAGTACGGCTTTTATTCTTGCCACAACCTCTTTTGTGTCAAAGGGCTTTGTAACATAGTCGTCCGCGCCGAGCTCAAGACCCAGAACCTTGTCAAAGGTCTCGCCCTTGGCGGTGAGCATAATTATCGGCTTGTCCGAGAATTTTCTGATTTCACGGCATACCTGCCAGCCGTCAAGCTTCGGTATCATTATGTCGAGCAGCGTGAGGTCGGGATTTTCCTGCTTGAATGCATTTATTGCCGACACACCGTCGTTAACTATTTTTACGACGTAGCCCTCTTTTTCGAGATAGAGCCTTAAAAGCTCGCAGATATTGGTGTCGTCATCGACGACGAGTATTTTTTCGTTTGGCATAAAATACCACCCTTTCAAATCTCTTATAATCAGAAATTATAAAGTACATTTAAAAATAATATGTGAACAAATTCGTAAGAAATTTAAAATAAAAGGGACTATAAAAAACAAATTTCTTTACAGCCCGATTTTATGATTATTTAAGCGACGACAGAAGTCCGCCTTTTTTGATTATATCCTGTATGAACGGCGGAAACGGCTCTGCCCGGTAGCTTTTGCCCGTGGTGTTGTCGGTTATTACGCCGCTGTCAAAATCTACCGAAACCTCGTCGCCCTGCTCGATTTCGTCGCCTGCCTCCGGACATTCGAGAATCGGCAGACCTATGTTGAGCGCATTTCTGTAAAAAATTCTTGCGAAGTTTTTGGCGATTACGCAAGAAACGCCCGCCGCCTTTATGGCAAGCGGAGCATGCTCTCTTGAGGAGCCGCAGCCGAAGTTTACGCCGGCAACTATTATGTCGCCCTCGGTCACGTTATTTACAAATTCCTTGTCTATATCCTCCATACAATGAGCCGCAAGGTCCTTAGGGTCGGAGGAGTTGAGGTATCTTGCCGGAATTATGACGTCCGTATCCACATGGTCGCCGTATTTATGAACTTTGCCCTGTATCTTCATATAAATCGTTCCTTTCTTACCTGAGCTGCGAGGGTGAGCATATATAGCCCGTAACGGCACTTGCCGCCGCTACGAAGGGGCTCGCGAGATAAACCTCGCTCTCCGGGTGTCCCATTCGGCCTACGAAGTTGCGGTTTGTGGTGGAAACGGCTCTTTCACCCTTTGCGAGTATGCCCATATGACCGCCGAGACACGGTCCGCATGTCGGCGTTGATACAACCGCGCCCGCTTCTACAAATATTTCGGTAAGGCCCTCTTTAATGCATTGCAGGTAAACCTTTTGTGTTGCCGGAATTATTATAACGCGAACGCCGTCCTTTACCTTTCTGCCCTTTAAGACGGAGGCGGCAGCGCGCATATCCTCTATTCTTCCGTTTGTGCAGGAGCCTATAACTACCTGATCTATGTCGATTTTTTCAATTTCGTCAACGGTGTGAGTGTTTTCGGGAAGATGCGGAAAAGCAACCGTGGGTTTCAGATTATTTAAGTCTATCTCTATTGTCTCGTCATACTCGGCGTCCTCGTCTGCCTCGAATATACGAGGCTGTCTGTCGGTCCTGCCGCTTATGTATTCGAGCGTCTTGTCGTCTACCGGGAAAATTCCGTTTTTGGCGCCGCATTCTATTGCCATATTCGCTATGCAGAAGCGGTCGTCCATTGAGAGTGCGCCTACACCGTCGCCCGTGAATTCAAGCGAACGGTATCTTGCTCCGTCAACGCCTATTTTACCGATAAGGTGAAGTATTACGTCCTTGCCGCTGACAAATTCGGGCAAGGTGCCTTTTAGTACAACCTTAATTGCGGACGGAACCTTAAACCAAGCCTTGCCGGAGATCATACCGGCAGCCATATCGGTTGAGCCCACACCCGTAGAGAACGCGCCGAGTGCGCCGTATGTGCAGGTGTGTGAGTCGGCGCCTATAACGGCGTCGCCGGAAATAACAAGACCGCTCTCGGGAAGAAGCGCGTGCTCTATACCCATTTTTCCCACGTCAAAGAAATTTTTGATTCCCTTTTCCTTTGCGAAAAGACGAACCTGTTTGACATTTTCGGCGGATTTAATATCCTTGTTGGGGGTAAAATGGTCCATAACAAGTGCTATTTTGTCCGTTGAAAATACGTCCTTAAAGCCCTTTTTTGCCATCTCGTTTATGGCAACGGGCGAGGTTACGTCGTTGCCGAGCACGAGGTCGAGCTTTGCCTCTATTAGCTGACCTGCCGTAACCGACTGAAGGCCGGCGTGCGCCGCGAGTATTTTTTGGGTCATTGTCATTGACATTCTGTTATTCCTCGATTCCTTTTATGTTTGTATCGCCGCTCTCAAGCGCGGTAAGACCGGAGCGTGAAAGCTCGATTATTCCGTGCTTTGTCATTTTGCCTATGAATTTGTCGATAAGCGACGGCAGACCCGTAAGCTCGGCAGTTATTGTTGTGTGGCCTATATCCTTTACCTTTGCGCCGAAGCCGTTGATTGTTTTAAGCACGGCTGTGCGCTGGCTGTTTGTGGCGTGGACCTTTATGAGCAAGAGCTCGGAGGATACAAGGCGCGATTCATTGAGCTTTACCACCTTTATTACGTCCTCAAGCTTTGAGAGCTGACGCTCAACCTGCAAAAATTTGTGCGGCTCAACGTCGGATACTATTGTTATTCTTGAATATACGGGATTTTCAGTTTCGGCTACGGTAAGGCTTATTACGTTGTAGCCGCGTCTCGCAAAAAGACTTGCGACGCGCAAAAGCACGCCAGTGCGGTTATATACGAGAGCCGAGAGGAATATTCTCTCAAGACTGTTTGCATTATTTTCTTCTGCCATTTTTGTTTTCCTTTCCTTTGCGGCTTATTCTGCCGAAAAACGATACACCGTGTCAGATACGAACGGATGGTTTTCGTCAAACAGATTTTGTATGAAATCGGGGTTGTTTAAAGCGTTCGGGTAGTACTGCGTTTCAAGGCAGAAACCGGAGCGGTGAGTGAGGGGCAGCTTACCTTTACCGATTTGCGAGCCGTCCATATAGTTGCCTATGTAAAACTGAACTCCGGGAAGGTCGGTATAGCACGTCATTTTCCTGCCGCTTTCGGGGTCGTAAACCATTGCGAATTCGCGCAGAGCACCCGTGTAATTTTCGAGGCAGAAGTTGTGGTCGTAGCCCCTGCCTATTATAAGCTGCTCGTCGGGAGACGATACGTCTCTGCCTATCTTTTTCGGTATTCTGAAGTCAAACGGTGTGTTTTCAACGCTTCTGATTTCGCCTGTCGGGATGCTGTCTTCGTTCATCGGCGTAAAGTATTTTGCAAAAATCTGAATTTCGTGAGAGAGGATGTTGCCGGAAGCGTATCCGCCGAGGTTAAAGTATGAGTGGTTTGTGACGTTTATCGGAGTCTTGCCGTCGGGTCTGCAGTCATAGTGTATTTTGACCTCGTTTTTGTCGGTAAACGTAAAGGTGACTTCATTTTGAAGGTTTGACGGGAAGCCCTCGTTGCCGTCGGCGCTGAAATATGAGAATTTAACGCTGTCGTCGCCGAGTATTTCATAATTCCAAACGGCGTTTTCGTATTCGTGATTACCGTGAAGGGTGAATTTACCGTCGATGTTTTTTGTTATCGGGTAATTTTTGCCGTCTATGGTAATGCCGTTTCCGGAAATTCGGTTTGCGACTCTTCCGACGGTGCGACCCTGCGAATCCGTACAGCTCAGCTGACCCTCCATGGTGTCAAAGCCGACAAGCACATCGGCAAAGTCTCCGTTTCTGTCGGGAACCGATATTTTATTGAGCGTAGCACCGTAATTCAGCAGTTCGATTTCGGCTCCGCTATCGTTTTTTATTGTGAATGAAAAGACTTCT
>ERZ1032473.465-NODE-465-length-10357-cov-11.949427_pt1 | contig 10357 bp, 1 predicted proteins | sample MGYA00518734_ERZ1032473 | MGnify/ENA primary metagenome ERZ1032473 (study PRJEB33719, sample SAMN04261339) | wastewater metagenome | biome: periurban shantytown; feature: human; material: feces | host: Homo sapiens | place: Peru: Lima | collected 2013-01-23 ...
GCACCCAGTTTGCTACCCCGCTCTGGATCTTCGCATTGATATTCACATAGCGCGCGGAGATGAAGATGTTGCCATTGGCAAGGATGCCGCTGCCCAGCGCTTCATTCTTCTTGAAGCTGCCATGATCTTTATCTTCGACGAAGGGATCCCCGCCGATGTTGGCGATACGGTTGCTGTAGGACTGGATGAAATCACCGTTCTTCGCAGTCAGTTCGACGCTGCCTGCGACGATGCTACCGTCATTGTAGACGTCGCCATAATCGCTTGTGACTGTCACTTTGCCGCGGGGGTTGTAGATGGTCTTGCCCTTGCCGAGCTGCAGGTTCGCTGCTGTGTAGACGGGAGCTTTTTCTCCTTCTCCGACGTCTTTCGTATAGGTATTCGGATGGAAGGTATTAGAAATCGTGACGCTCGGGTCTTCGGTCTGGCGACGGCCTTTCAGCGTGAGATTTCCCAGTTGTTCCGTCCCCTTCATCGCATTGCCGTTCAGGTAGAAGGCACCGCCCTGCCCGATCTGTCCATTGGACTCTTTGCCCATGACTTTGATATCCCCGAGGATGAGATTGTTCGGCGATTCATTCTTCACTTCGACTTTGGCATCCCCATACGCCGTCAGCGTACCGCTGCCGGTGATGGCATCGCCCTCGAGGTAAATGTCGCCGAGCTGCGAAACCGTATCCTCGATGGTCACGTCGCGGGTCATGTGCGGGTACGCGATGATATGGAGCAGCGTCTCGCCATTCCACTTGCCACCTTCGACTTCACTGCCGTCTGCGCGATAGAACTTCCCGTCCCTTTCCGTACCGCCCTGCGCTTTGAAATCTTCCGTCGCTTTGACCTGTTTGGTGAGGTTATCAATGTCCTCCTTGATGGTCTTGTCGGACTTCGCATAGGCGGTCTGCAACTTGCTGAGCACCTCCCAGTCAGCACGAATCTTTTCTTCATTCATGTTCGCTGGATCGTAGCCCGCGGTCTTCACCGCCGTTTCGTACGTTGTCTTGGCCTCTGCTTCTTTCGCTTGCGCATTTGTCAGTACACCAGCTGCCTTATCATAGGCTGCCTTGGTGGCCTGATAGTCCTTGACTTCCTGGATATCTTTGTTGGCTGTATTATTGACATACGCATGGATCTCTTCCTGCGTCGGATTATTTCCGATCTTGTCCTTCAGCGCATTTTCTGCCGTGGTGAAAGCGGTTTCCGCATGTGTCTTGGCGTTCTCCGCCGAAGTTGTCTCCTTCTTCGCCGCCTCATACGCCGTATGCGTGGTACCCATCGCCGTCATCTTGTCCTGCTTCTCTTTCGCCGCAGCCTGATCTTTCTGGATGGCCTCCAGCACAGCGTCCTTGGAAGCGGTCATGCCGTCCAGCATGGTCTTCGTTTCGGCATACTCCGTCTGCGTGCCGGGGTCGATCTCAATGAAAGTCCCGTCCGCCGCGCGATAGCCCAGCCCCTGCTCGACCATCTTGCTTTCGACGAAAGAAATCTCTGCCTCATACGATGCCTTCGCCGCCGGATCGCTGATGTGATCTGCGAGTTCTTTCTTGAGCTCAGCAAGGCGCTTCGAGAGCGTTTCCGCCGACACCTTCTGCTTGCTCAGAGTGAAAGCGATATCACCCTGTGTCGTGACACTGGTCTTCCATGTTCCGTTTTCGTCTTTCCCACTGATGGTGATGGACTTATTTCTATGGATGCCCGTCTCGGCTTTGCCATCCAGCGCTGCCGTAGCCTTGGTCGTCACTTCAGATTTCCCGATGGAACCACCTTCCGAACCGAAGACTTTACCCACCTTGTTCACCCAGTCCTTCACTTCACCCGAACCGGTGGCTTTCGCCTCGCCCGCTGTCGACTGGAGATAGATGTCCCGGTCAGCAAGGAGCGTACCATTCATCGAAAGAGCTGCGTCCGAGGAAATTTTCGCGAAGGGATCCTTCTTCGAGGAAATCGGGATCGCGGTCGCATTCAGGATATCGCTCTTCGCCTTGACATTCAGCTGACCGATTGTTCCCGCGGAGTCTCTACCAGAGGCGACGCGGATGTCGCCCTTCGCGGTTTCTGCCTCGCCGCCAAAGGCGGTCTTCGTCTTTCCATCATAGGTCACTTCATTCGACGTACCGGCGTAACCTGCCGCGCCAAAGACATCGACCATCGTGGTGCCCGTGAGGTCGGCATCATTTTTGCTGCCGACACCGATTGAGCCGCCGCGATAGGTCTTCCCATACGTCGTGTCTTCAGTATTGGTCAGGTTTTCATTCTTGTGCTCTTTCTTGATTTCTTCCGTATCGCCCGCGAGGAGACTTGCGCCCTTTGCCACGCTGGTCGTAGTTTCCGCTGTCACGTGGTGCGTATTCTTCACGTGCGCCGCGCCGACTGCAGAGCCGGTCGCGATGACGTCCTGATCTTTCGAAGTGACATGGCTCGCGGCGTCGATGGCAATGGCGTTCTTATCGAAAAGCGTCTTGCCTGCCGCTTTTTCCGCTTCCGTCAGCGCAGACGCATTCGCATGGATCGCCACCTCCCCGAGGTCGACGGCGGTCGTATGCCGGATGGTCGTTTCATTCACAATACCGGCACCCGTCGCGAGAGCTGCGCCACCGCTCGTCGCCATCTGTGCTTTCTCCGTCTGGTTTTCCGCGAGAATGCGGGTTTCGTCCTCGGTCTCAATGGTCGTGTCATCGCCTACGGATACACTCACGTCCGAGGTTTCCGAGAAGCGTGTCTCGCCGCCCGTGCCGCTGTAGTAGCCCGCCGCGACAGATTCCATCGCGAGTGCCGATGCGCTCTGGTGCGCGGCAGAAATGTCGGCGGTCTTGCCTTTGAGCGCTGCATTCTCGCCGATGGATACATCGGTATGCTGATCCAGGTTCACACGGACATCAGCGACGGCACCGGATACGACACCACCGCCGCCGGCAATGGCATGGGCATTGATGTTCTTCCCATCCGTCGGCTTCGCCATTTTCGCTTTGATCGTGAGGGCTTCGCCCGCGGTGAGCGCCGCGCCATCCCCGACAGACACATGCGCACTGTCATCCGAGGAGGCCATTGCCACCGTGATCCCCACGCCTGCGAGCCCGACAGCTGCCGAGGTCGAGAGCGCAGAAATCTTCGGTGTATTCTTTGCCGTGACAGAGAGGTCTGTCCCGGCATTCAGTTTTTCTTTCTTACCTACGAAGGCTTTTGCATCCGTATCTGAGGAGAGACGGACGCCTGTCCCGTCACCGGCAAATACACCGGCTGCGGCGCCGATGGCGGTCGCATCGAGGTTCGTATCTGCATTGGCAGAGATCGTGATGGCTTCCTGGGCAGTCACGCCTTCGCCTGCGGTGTTTTCCTTCGATTCATCTCCCACACCGGCGGTGGACGAACCGGAGGTATTCGCGACGATGACAGAGCCGTTCACCGCACCGAGTGCCACCGATGCCCCTGCCACATTGGCTTTGAGCGTGCGGTCATTGTCCGAGGTGACGGTGACATTGTTCGCCCCGATACCGCGGGAAGCGCCGATCAGAGCGGATACATCGCTTCTGTCATTCCAGGTAGCGACCGTTCCCTGTCCGGAGACGCCGCCCGAGACAGATGCGCCCGTGATGATCTGATCCATCCTGTGCGCGGCTTTCGATTTGACTGCCAGATCATTGCCGGCTGCGATCTTCGCATCGCTGTCAATGAGCGCCTTGGTCTGCGTATCCGTATTCACGACGCTGACCGAAGCCCCGGCGCTGGCGAACGCACTGCCGGTGATGCTGCTCATGTAGTTCTTCATGTTCAGGGTGTCTGCGGCATCGACAGATACATTGCCATCTGCGGTGATGGTGGTACCCTTGCCGATCTTGGCGAGCGTCCCCTTTTCTTCAGTGGTCGGTGCCTGGCTTGCGTAAGTCGTATCGAGTTTCTTCTTGACATCGGAAAGCGCTCCGGTCTTGCCATCATACGCTTTCATCGCGTCCTTCGTCTTGGACTGGTTCACCTGTCTATTGACCCAGGTCGTGAGATCTTCGTCCTGCCCGTCGGCGTTCTTGCCGGTGAGGATGCCGTCTTTGTCATCAAAGGACGCGCTGCCGATGCTGTAGACGGAAATGCTGCCGGAGAGACCGACCGCGCCGATCGAAGCCGCATACGCATGAGAGTTCAGGGTCACTTCATCTTTCGCAGAGGCAGACACATCGCCCGTGGTATCGATGGTGTTGCTGTCACCAATGTAGGCATTGGTCTGTGTCTTGATGTTTGCCACATCGACCGCTGCACCGCCGGATGCGCCGCCGCTTGCCGCTGCGCCGCCTACGGCACTGGTCATCTTGAGGTTGTGATCCGCTTTGACGGAGACATTTCCGCCATAACGGCCACCGGCTTTATTCGCCTGGTTGATCTGTACGCCGGTATCGGTATACGCCTTCGTGCTGGCGGACAGGTTCATCACATTGACCGCCCCTGCCAGTCCGGCATACGTACCGCCTGCCACCTGTACAGTGACATTATCAATATCTTCCGTGTTCTTTGCCGAGATAGCAACCTGTCCTTGGGAGTCCAGTTTCGCATCCTGATCGGCATAGGCGGAGGTATTCTTCTTGAGATTCGTCACACCGACAGCGACGCCGGCGCCGCCGCCGGAGATGCCGATCGCTGCCCCGCCGTTGCCTCCATGCAGTTCGGTGGTGTCAGAGGCGGTGATGGAAATGCCATCGCCTGCTTCGTCTGCCGAGAGGGCAGAGCTCTTGCCGGTGTACGCTTTCGTTTCCGTATCGATGATATTTACGGCTGCATTGCCGGACACGCCGACCGTTCCGCCGACGCCCCCTGCGACGGTCGCATAGGTGAGATCGGTCGTATGGTCTGCGGAGATCTTCACCTGATTTCCGCCGGAAATCACAGCGCCGTCATCCGCATAGGCTTTCGTTACGGCATGGAGAGATACGGTCGCATTGGAAATGCCGATGCCGACGGTTCCGCCACCGCCGACGCTACCTGCGGCTGCGCCCTGTGTGAAATTGGAATTGGCGAGAATCTTCGCGTCATTCTGGACGGTAACGTTCGCTTTCTTGCCGACATGTGCATCGGTTTCCTGGTTCACGAAGGTTTCCGATGCCGCTCCGGCAAGACCTGCCGTACCGCCCACGCCGAGACCGGCTGCACTGGTCACGCTGCTGCTGGTGTTTTCTGCTTTCACGGTGAGGCTGCTGCCCGTCACGTTCGCATTGTCACCCACGATCGCACTGGCTTTTTTGTTCACCACTTCGACCGCAGCGGTGAGACCGACACCGGTATTTCCGCTGACAGCACCACTGCCTGCGACAGTGTTCAGTTTCGTTTCATCCTTGGCGGTGACAGAGACATCACCGGCATCCGTCACTTCACTCTGGTTCACATACGCTTTCGTATCGGTCGAGACGGAGTGCGCACCGGCTGCCCCTGCCCCTGCGAAAGTACCGGCTCCGCCGGCGAGGGTCGCTGCGACAGAGGTCAGGTGTTCTTTCGAGTCCGCATTCACGGTGACGGAGGACGCATTTTTCAGGGACGCACCGTCTGCGATGCCTGCATAGGTGTGACCCTTGTAGGTCTGGACATCGACAGCTGCGCCGATACCGCTTCCGGCAGAGAGGGACGCACCGCCGGCGAGACCGAAGAGGCGCGCTGCGCTGGTCGCTTCGACTTTGACTGCCGTCTTGCCGGCATCATAGACACCTTTACCCACGGTGGCATCGGTGGTCTGTTTGATGACATTCACGGTGACCGAACCGGAGCCGGCGAACTGCGAGCTGCCGCCTGCAAAGCCCACTGCCACGGTCTTGGCAGTCTGGTCGTTTTCGGTATCCGAAGCGTCACCGTTGTAGGCATTGTCTGCTTTAACGGTGATGCCGTCTGCAGTGATGGTCTTTTTCTTCGCTTCATCGCCGGTCAGGCTGGCGCTGACTGCCGACTGGTTCACCATGACGCCGATGGATGCGCCGGCAGAGTTTCCGCCGATCGCTGCACTGCCCACGCCGATGGTCGCATTGCTGCCATTCTTGGCGAGGACGGAGAGCGCGCCGGTATTCATTTCATTTTTATTGGAAATATGAGCGTCTGTATCGGTATGGATATAGTTACCGCTGGCAGAGAACGCACCGGCGAGTTTACCGGAAGCTGCCCCGGCTGCCACGATGGACGTGATCTGGCTGGTCTCATCCGCGGTGACGGAGAGCTTACCCGCCTTTTCTCCTTCCGTTGTCCCAGCCACTTCACTGTTTTCGAGATATGCTTTCGTATCCCCTTTGATGAGGTTGGCTGCGATGGAAGCGCCCACCGCCGCTCCGTTTCCGCCGCCGGATACCGCTACGGCACCGGTATAGGAATCAATCGTGCCTTGGTCTTTGGCAGAGATGGTCGTCGCCTTGTCTGCCTCCAGGCTGCCGCCTTTGACGTGCGCGTCGGTGGTGTTGTTCACCCAGTTCAGGCTGATCTGGCCTGCGACGGCACTGCCTTTGGACGCGCCGCTGCCGCTCGCTGCGATGTTTGTGATCTTCGCTGCATTGTCTGCTTCGACGGTCAGCGAGGTATCGTCTTTTTCACTGCCTGTGAGCTTGAGGGTCGCATCTTCGGCATAGGCTTCATTCTTGTCCGTGATGGCATTGTACATGAAACTGCCGGCGATCGCCTGGCTGTTCTGCGAAAGCCCGAGGGCGATCGCGCCGGAGCCCGTCGTGATCTGGCTGTCATTGCCCGAACGGATCGCGAGCGAATCCGCACGGACAGTGCTGCCCTTGGTGTAGGCTTTGGCGGTATCGGTGATGCGGTTCACGGAAACATTCGCCGCCGCGGCAAAGCCGCCTTTGGCAGCGCCGACATTCTCACCCATGGAGGCATCCTTATTTGCGACATCCGTCAGCGCGCTATCACCGCTATCGATAGATTTCTTATCTTTTTCCGATTTTCCCGCATTGAGGAGCGTCCCTGCGAGGTCCCCGATGGAGGACGTGCCAGAGCCCGAAGCCCCTTCCTGCGCGTGGAGGCCGGAGCTGCCCGCGCCATTCACAGGGCTCGACTCCATCGTGATACCGCCCGCGGCGGACATGGCGTAGATCGCGCCGGTGTTCTTAGCGGTGACGGAGACGTCTTTCGTAGAAGTGACCTTCCCCTGGAGCGATGCTTCTGTCTGGCGGTCGATGTGGTTGTATGCGACAGTAGCGCCGATGCCTGCCTGTCCGGAAACAGCGATCGCACCGCCGATGTTGATGGTCTTGCTATTGTCCTCAGCGCTGACGCTGACGTCACCGTCTGCGTTGATGGTCGCTTTGCCGACCGTGGCTTTGGTGGTGTTTTCGAAACGGTTGACATTGACTGTCCCGTCAATGGCTACAGTCTGCCCCTTGCCGCCGGCACCAGCGATGGAAAGGTTCGAGCCTTTGTTTTCTGCTGTGACGCTGACATCCTTCGCCTTCGTCACAGTCACACCATCTTCCACGGTGGCTTCGGCGGTATTCTTCTGATGCACGGTAAGCGCCGCGCCGCCCAATGCGGCTTTCCCGCCGCCGGAGAAAGGACTTCCTCCGATGTCTTCCCAGAAATCGAGGCTCCCCGGCTGGTCACCGATCGGTGCTTTGATGTCACCGCTGAAATTCACGGTGTGAATGTCATTCTTCGCCTTGACTTCGAGATCGCCGCCGTCGATGGAGATCTTTGTGCCTTCCTTCACCGTTGCTTTGGCGGTGTGGTTGTATTCCATGATATTCAGCGCCGCCGCGCCGGAGACCTTCTCGCCCGCGCCGCCCGTCTGCGTCCAAGAGTCGGTCAGGTACGACAGTTCAAAACCATTATTCGGGTCGAAAATGGTTGCCAGATCATTTGCAAGATTTTCACCAAAGCCTTCGAGATTCGACTGCCAGGGGCGCTTCGTTTCCGCGCTGACCTTCACATCGCCCTTGGACTTGATGTCGCCCGCCAGCTCGGCCTCAGCCTTGTCATTCTGGTCGATATAGTTCACCGCCGCCGCGATGCCGACGCTCTTGTCCGCACCCTGGCTGACACCTGCCTTCACTTTCGTCCGCGACAAGGTCTCCGCGTGTACATCGACTGCGCCCGCACCGCTTGCTCCATTATAGCCGCGCACTTCGCCCGAAAGGGATGCCTTCGCGCTGTTGTCACTGTAGAGGAAAGCCGTCGCAGCATTGAGCCCAAGGCCGCCGCCCGCGCTCGTCGCCGCGGTCTGGTCAGCCGCGGTCGTCCCGGCGTCTGCCGCCTTCTTCTCCGTCGACTTATCGCCCCAGAGCTTCTTGATGCCCGCCATGAGCTGGTTGCCCTTACCCTTGGTCGTCGCTACATCCACGATGTCGTGGATAGGATCCGAGCTGGTGCCGTCATCGCTTTCGCTCTCGCTCGTGATGTGGAGCGTATCGGGGTCATACTTTCCATCTTCGTCCGATACCGTATTCTCCGCGCTGACACTGACCTTGCCATCTGCATAGACTTTGCCCTGCACATCGGCCGTTGCCTTCGTCTCGGACTGGATGACGCCGACCGCGAGGCCCAGCGTGCCGTCGCCGCTGCTGTTCTCGACCTCGACGGAGAGATTTCTCTCTGCCTTCGCCGATACGTCTACCTTTTCTTTCGCCTTCAGCGTCGCCTCTTTCGCTACAGTGACGGATGCATCTGTCTTCGCTTCCGCCCAGCCAAGGTCGATCGCGATGGGAAGATCTTCCGCGCTGCCCTGCCGCTGGAGATCGATGGCGTTACTGCCTTCCGCAGAAATCGCGAGATCCTTCCCTGCCGTGAGCACACTTTTCTCCTGGATTTCTACTTTCGAGGAAACGTCCGCGATGCCGACATTGATCCCGACGCCGAGAGCGCCGCCCGTCTCACTGCCGATTTCCGACTTTGCCTTCGAGGAAATCGTAAGGTCTTTCGCCGCGGTGAGCTGCGAACCCTTGACCGTCACGCGAGAGTCTGCGCCCGTCTTCACGACAGACGCCAGATTTCCCACCTGTTCATCAAAGGTCGCATGGAGCAGTCCGAGGATGCCATCCTCTTCCGCAGCCGTTTTATACGCATCCGCCGAGCCGACCTTGCCGCTGACTTCCGTCTTCGCCGCAATGTCTACATGCTGCCCTTGGATGGTGGAATTCGAAATATCGACCGTCGCCGAAGCCTGGCTGCCCTTGAGATTCCCGCCATTCCGTTCCGCGCTGGCACTGATCGACGTGTCACCGCCTGCCGCGTCAATGTATGCCTGGTTGATGACGATCGCACCCTTCGTCTCGAAGGCTTTCGCTTCCGACGGTACACCGACAGCCGCCAGTGCGACATCGCCCTTGCCGAGAGCAGTGGCGACCATAGCCAACGGGGTATTGATATTCACCAGCTGATTTCTATATTCATCGGCGGTTTTCTGCGCTGCGTAAGTGCCTGCATTATCCACATGCGTGCGGACAGTCGCACCATTCAGAGATACATCGCCTGCGCCCACGATCACATCGCCTTGGGCATAGACCTTACCCCCCCCTTTTTTTGAAGGAAATGTCACTGCCGCCGGCGACTGCTTTCGCCTGTTCGGCGGCGGTCTTTTGTAGATGGCTTTCCATACCGCCATTGTACAGCGCTTCGCCATAGGTGGTATTCGTGCCCAGCGTCAGCCGTCCCACGTTGAATACACCGTTCTCGCCGACCGCGATGCCGGCATTCGAGAAGAAATACACGTCCCCGCCGATCTTGTTATCCTTGATCGCATTCACGACGCCGTCGATGTCGATCTTATTCTTGACGACATTGATCTGGTGATTCGCCTCTCCCATATGGAGATTCGCCACATCGTGCTGCGTGATGCCGAAATTATCAAACTTGTTCAGCGCATTGCCGCCCTTCACCTGCTGGTTCGTGATATCATACTGCTTGCCGCTGTTTGCGATATCCTTCACCGTGACCGTATTGCCATAGTGCTTCTGATCCGCCACCGTCACGTCCGCATAGATGAAATTGCAAGCCGCGCCCCAGCCTGCGATAGCAAGGAGCAGTGCCGTCCCTGCGCGGGAGAGGATACTCCCGCCGCGGCGCGCACTCTTCTTCCCCTGATGGGTCTTCACCAGCTCCGAAGCGACCACATAGCAGCCGCGAGTCGCGTTCCATACTACTTTGTAGATTTTATTCATAAGATGGTCCTCCTTTGTGTCGAAAGATCATGAAGATCGGTTGAAGGGTTTAAGGGTTCAGGGTTCAGGGTTCGGGGTTGTGGTGGCGGCTTCGCCGCGAATATGTATGGGCGATGCCCGAAAGCAGTATTCAAGTCACCAGTCACTAGTCACTCCTAATCCCCAATCCCTAATCCCTAGCTACTCATCGCTATAGGTTTAAGAGGTTCAAAATGGTGGTACGGCGCATAACATATAGAAGC
>ERZ1032473.467-NODE-467-length-10324-cov-9.012854_pt1 | contig 10324 bp, 6 predicted proteins | sample MGYA00518734_ERZ1032473 | MGnify/ENA primary metagenome ERZ1032473 (study PRJEB33719, sample SAMN04261339) | wastewater metagenome | biome: periurban shantytown; feature: human; material: feces | host: Homo sapiens | place: Peru: Lima | collected 2013-01-23 ...
ATCAGCAGGTCGCAGGTTCGAATCCTGTCTCGCGCACATGAACCTCCTTCGCGAAATGCGGAGGAGGCTTTCTTTTTCTGGAAGTAACGGCGGCGCTGCCGTGAATAGTGTTCGAATCAATGCGATTCGCAAACCTACCAGAATGCTTATGTAAAGCGGCTGTTGTCGAGATACGTTCGGTTTCTCTCCGAGCGAACGGTGTGGTACAAGAAAAGCCGCCATGCCGAATAAAACCGTAAACACCAGTGAAAAAGACGGTTTGGAAACATAAACGCCGACACCTCTCGGTACACTGGAACCGCTATTGAAGCGTCTGCGCATGCCAATACCGCAGACGCTTTTCTTAAGTGAATGGCGGGCCGTGGATACTCGCGGCAACAGACGGGAGAGCAATGACCGAACGTAAGCAGGGACTCTGGGCGAAAATACGATACATAGCCGCTTCCGACCGCATATCTGGTCTGATTATGCTTGGCTTCGCCCTCGCAGGTCTGTTGCTTGCCAATCTGCCGTTCACGGCGCATGCGTTCGAAGAGTTGGAGAATTTCCGCATCGCCATTCCCTACACCAATATCGATATGGGATTGGGACACTGGGTGCAGGATGGTCTGCTGACGGTGTTCTTCCTGACTGTCGGACTGGAATTGAAACAGGAACTCGCCACAGGTTCGCTGTCGAACCCCAAGGCTGCTGCAGTGCCGATGCTGTGCGCTGTGGGCGGTATGATGGCTCCTCCGGTGTTGTTCCTGCTGGTATTGTTCCTGTTCTCCGGTTTCGGATCCGATCCGTTGGCCATCGCTTCGGGAACGAGTTTCACCTTTGGTGAGATGTCTCATGGTTGGGCGGTTCCTACGGCCACTGATATCGCGTTCTCTTTGGCTGTGCTTGCTTTGTTCGCCAAAGCGCTGCCGGGCTCCATTCGCGCGTTCCTGATGACGCTTGCCACAGTGGACGATCTGCTGGCCATTATTCTGATCGCGGTGTTCTTCTCTTCGGTGAACGCATGGTACTGGTTCGTCGGCATCGCCGTATGCGCTGTCGTATGGTATTTCCTGGTGCGTATGCGCAAAGTGCCATGGCTTGCCGTGGCCATTGTCGGCATTCTGGCTTGGGTGATGATGTTCGAAGCTGGTGTGCATCCTACTTTGGCTGGCGTGCTTGTTGGATTGCTCACGCCGGCTCATGAGCGTTTCGGAGAGAAAACCCCACGCGCCGAACGCTATGCGGACAAGCTGCAGCCGTTTTCCGCGTTGCTGGCTCTGCCGATTTTCGCCTTGTTCGCCACTGGTGTGCATTTTGAATCGTTGACGTTGGCCCTGTTCATTTCGCCGGTCGTCGTTGCCGTTATGGTGGCTCTGGTGGTCGGCAAGCCGTTGGGCATTATGATCACGGCATGGCTTTCCACGCATGTGGCCGGATTGAAAATGGCTAAGGGATTGCGTGTGCGCGACATGTTCCCCGCGGCCTGCGCATGTGGCATCGGCTTTACCGTATCTTTCCTGATTTCCTCGCTTGCATATCAGGATGCCGAACTGTCTGCTGAAGCACGTTTCGGTGTGTTGGTCGGTTCCATAGTCGCGGCGGTGATTTCCGGCATTCTGCTGAGCCGCCAATCCAAGAAGTTTGAGCTTGCCGCTGCCGCATCCTCGAAGCATAAGCATCATACTGCTGACGAGGATGCTGCTGGGGAAGTGGAATCCGTGTTGGAAGACGGCACTGTTGTGGTCAGCCAGATGATCGACACACATCCAAAGGTCAAATAACGACGTTCCGGCGTATGGCATTCCGCGCCATACGCCAGACACAACAAAAGCCGACACTCATCACTTATCCGTGAGTGTCGGCTTTTTGTATGAGGAAACGGTAGGCCGCTGGGAACGGCATGCTCTAGCGCTTGACGGCCACGAGCAAACCTGTACCTGTCGGGGTGAGCGCAGTGACGAAACGCTCATCGGATTCCACGGTTTCCAGCAAACCACGCATGGCAATGGATTTGGCGTCACGATTGGCGGGATTCAAAACGCCGCCTGCGGATGTGGCTGAATCAAAAGCAAGAATATCGGTGAACACGATTACGCCATGCTTCTTCAACAGGCGGGGAGCCTGCTCGAAGGAAGCGCCGTAATTTTCCGCGTCACCGGCAACTACAATCAAATCGTAGTTTTCTGCATTCAGACGTGGCAAAAACACGTCGACGGGAGCGTTGACGGCGCGAAGCGTGGTCTGTGTCTCGTCGGAAAGCCGATTAAACAACGTACGAATCAGCGCAATACCCTGGGAAGAGGAATCAACCGCCGTAAGCTGACCGGAATTATCCAAACCGTTGACCAGCTGCAACGTTTCCACCACGGAACCGGTGCCGACGGCGATCACCGATGTCGCATTCACCATATGCACGAGCATGCGCAACAGCTCGGCTTGGGCTGCTGAACCCTGCGGAATGCCTGCTTCTTCAGCATGGGTGCGAATAGCATTCAAGTCGGTTGACTGGCGGGAGAACGCATGGTCCTCAACGTATTCCCATGACTTGGCGAGATTGGTATATGACGTTCTATCCATGGGTTCAGCGTTCCTTGACTTGGGCGATCAGCTGCCAGATTTCCTCGCCGACGTCAATGCCACGCGGGCATTCGCGGGTACATGCGCGGACCGACTGGCATGCGGCGATGCCATCGGCGGAATCAATGGCATCCATGCGTGCGTTCGCCTGACCGTCGCGGGAATCGTTGATGAAACGAGACGCCGCGATAAGGGCTGCAGGTCCGATGAACGCTTCGCCGCCCGCATACACAGGGCAGCTGCCTTCGCAAGTGCCACAGGCGATGCAGTTGCTGAGAAGCTCATACTTGGCAAGCTGCTGGGGATTCTGCAGATATTCGAAAGCGTTGATCTTGCCGTCCGCAGTGGTGGCGAGTTCTCCACGCGCCTGCAGATAGGGCTTGAGTTTTCTGATTTGGTTGAGCATCTGATCGATATCGGCAATCAAATCGCGCTGCACCGGGAAACCCGGCAGGGGAGCGAGCTCGATGACGCCAAGATCCCCTGCGCCGACCGCATTTTCCTGAATGTCGGAAACATCTCCGGTGTGTCGGAATCCTTCATCGTCGACCAATGTCGGATTCGACGGTTTGGCCCAATCCTTGACGGACGCGGTGCACAGCAGGGTGGGGGTGCCGTTGATGGACACCGCATCGGAACCGCACATGCCATGTCCGCACGAATAGCGGAATGCCAGCGTCGGATCGATGGTGCGTTTGATCTTCAACAGGCAATCAAGCACCGTGTCTTCCGGACGCACGTTCAACGTGTAATCCTGCAACCACTGCTTGCCGCGCGGGCGGCGGCGCGCCGACATGCCGGAATCCCCAAACGGAGAGCTTTTTCTGGCGAACGGAGAGCCGCCACGTTCGCGGTCGCGGGCACGCTCGGCGCGCGGGGCAAACCTATTCACCCGCAATGTCACCGTATTCACGCCGTTTTCCATACCGCTCATGTACCCGCCTTTCCAATAAAACCGTCAACTAGTCTGCCATACGCCGTGCCCAGCGGAATCAGTATTCGCGGGCTTTTGGCGGCATATTCACAATGTGCACCGGCTGCCAGGAAATCTGGCCGGAGGCATTCACCATGGAATGGGCCAGGAAATGCTCATCGTCGCGTTCCGGAAAATCAAGACGCTTCAGCGAGCCACGGGATTCGTGACGCGCATCGGATGAGGTGAGTACGGCCTTGCCGAGTTCCAGAAGGTGGCGGACCTCCCAAATGGCGGTGATCTCCTGGTTGAACGTGGGGGAGTCGGAATGCGCGCGCAGGGCTTCGGCACGGGGCGCAAACTCATCATGCAATGCCGTTAGCGCCTGTTCGATACCCTGCTCGTCGCAACGCACGGCGACAGCGCGTTCCATGACGGTACCCAGATCGGCCATCAGCTGGTAAGGATTGTCGGCTGCATGCTCCTCGTCTTCCGGAAGCTGCACCAGCAGATCCTTGAGTTCGTTGGAACGGGTGTCAGCGGCCTGCTGGACCGCATCCGAACCATTGTCGGCGTCTGATTCAGCCATGGGATCGTTCACTGGAGCGCTGGAAATGCGTTCCGCCAGCGCCTTGCCGGAGCGGGTGCCGAACAGGCATGCATCCAGCAGGGAATTGCCGCCGAGACGGTTTGCGCCGTGCACGGACACGCATGCGCATTCGCCGGCAGCGAACAGGCCTTCGACGACATTTCGTTCGTCGTTCTGCCAACGGTAGACTTCGCCGTCGGTGGTGATCGGAATGCCACCCATGGTGTAATGCGCGGTAGGCTTAACCGGCACGAAATCGTGTGTCGGATCAAGATCCGCATATTTTTCGATGGTTTCCACCACCTGCGGCAGTACCTCATGCATATGGTCGGCATCAATACCGGTCATATCAAGCCACACGCAATCCTTTGGCCCTTCGGGGTCCTTCGGATCCGCCACGCCGTGGCCGGCATCGATTTCAGCCATAATGGAACGGCTCACCACATCTCGTGCAGCCAAATCGGCATGGCCGGGAGCATACTTTTCCATGAATGCCTCGCCATCGGCATTGCGAAGCACGCCGCCTTCCGCTCGTGCCGCTTCAGACAGCAGAATGCCGGTATGCGCCAGACCAGTCGGGTGGAATTGCACGAATTCGCTGTCTTCAAGCTGTAGTCCCGCTTGCAGTGCGAGAGCCATGCCGTCGCCGGTCAGATCCCATGAATTGGAGGTGGTGTGGAATAGGCGGCCTGCGCCTCCGGTGGCCAGAAGCACGTTGCGTGCGTGGATGGCGTGCGTTTGGCCCTTATGCGTGTCAAATGCCACTACGCCTTTGACTTTGGATCCGTCTTCGGTGATTACCAGATCGGTCACGTACCATTCCTCGGCGAATTCCACGCCTTCGGCCACGCATTGCTGCCACAAGGAGAAGAGGATCTGATGGCCGATGCGGTCGGCCGCATAGGCGGCGCGACGAACCGGTTCCTTGCCGAAATCCTTGGTATGTCCGCCAAAACGTCGTTGTGCGATATGGCCGTCCTCAGTACGGGAGAACGCCACACCGTCATGTTCCAGATCGATTACGGTTTCCGACGCCTCTTTGGCGAGCAGTTCGGCCGCGTCCTGGTCGACGAGCCAATCGCCGCCTTTGACCGTGTCGAAGTAGTGCCAGTGCCAGTCGTCTTTTTCGACGTTGCCGAGGCTGGCCGCAATGCCGCCTTCCGCGGAACCGGTGTGCGAGCGCAACGGCTGGAGTTTGGAGATCACCAGGATGTTCGGCTCGATGCCGGCTTCCTTCAGGGCTTGCATTTGTTCGCTTCGCAGCATTCCCAATGCTGCGGACAGGCCTGCCGCGCCTGCGCCGACGATTACTGCATCATACATATCTTCAACATGCTTCGGACTCATAGCAACGATTTTCGCACAAGGTGTGACCTCATTGCGGTTTGCCGGTTGGCGGGTTTGCCGCTGCATGCGTGATTATGCGTGTCTGATGCGTATGTTTTCGATGGATTCCGTTGATCTGTGCAGGCTTGGCGGTGGCGTTGTTGGGCGTGATGTCATGTGGCGCTTGCGTCGGTGATGGTGATGTTGCCATGCTGTGTGCAGATAAGTCCGTTGAGTTCCATTAATCCCAGCTCCATGCTGATTCGTGAGATTGAGTATTCTCCGGGATTGCTTTCGGCCAGGATGGCGAGTAGACCGTCAGTGGAGACGTGGCCGTATTTCGCGCTGCATGTTCGTATGGCTTTGAGTATGGCTGCAGTGGCGTTGGTTGGTTGCGACAGACTGGTGTCGGTTGACTCTTCCGACGGTTCGTCGTCGTTGTCTGCCGCGTCGGCTGATTGCGGGCGATGCGCTGCGTGGCAGAATTCGTCGATATCGGTCAGCGAGCAGATGATGGAGGCTTGGCCTTCTTGTATGAGTCGGTTGCATCCTGTGTTGTGAGGCATGGTTACATCTCCTGGCACGGCGAATACACGGCGGTTGAGTTCGTTGGCCCATCCTGCGGTGTTAAGCGCGCCGGAGCGTGCGCGTGCCTGGGCTACGATGAGGGTGGATGATAGCGCCGCTATCAGGCGGTTCCTGATAAGGAATCGTCTGGCTTCCGGAACGGTTCCGGGGCAGAGTTCCGAGATGAGCGCGCCGGAATGGTTGATGATGGTTTCGAAGAGGCGCTCGTTGCTTTTCGGACCGATATAGTTGAGTCCTCCGGCGAATACCGCGACGGTGCGTCCTGCGAGGGGCGTTCCGATCTCGTCCATGGCTTGGATGGCTCCCCAGTGGGCGGCCGCATCGGTGCCCAGAGCGCCTCCTGACACTATGAGATGGCCTGCTCGGGCCGCTTGTTTGGCGAGCTCGTGTGCGCTTTGCCTTCCGTACTCGCTTACGCCGCGTGATCCGACGACACCGACCGGTTCGGAGCATGACACCAACGCTTGGGGGTCACCTTTCCCCCATAGGCATAATGGCGCGGCCCAGTCCGTGTGTATGGTGAGGTCGGCAAGCTGCGAAGGCCAGTAGGGGTGATGCGGCGCGACGATCCACTGCGTGCCGTTTGCGGTGAACCACGTTTTGAGCTCCTCGGGGTCGGTGCTGGGCAATGTGGTCAGGCGATGCTGCCACGAGACCATTGCGCCGTGGAAGGAGGCCATACCTCGAGCATTGATGGTGCGTCCCCAACGTGTAATGCCGTTGATGAGCGCCGCGTCCAAGGTTTTATAGGCTGCCGTGGCCACGCTTTCATGATTGCCCGGACCGCTGTCGGCAAGCAGTTGCAAGGTATGCGTGGCTGATCCGATGCCTTTGACCAGCGCGTACATCATCGCATCGGCGCTGTCCAGACAATAGGTGAGCACCGCGCGTGACAGGGTCTCATCGTCGATGGCGGTTGCGTTGACGCTCGTATCGGCGGTTGTGTTCTCGTTCATGTCAACCTCGTTCTCATGGAGATTCCTTGCATCATCTCTTCCGGTCCGGGAGAGGTTTTGCCTGACAGGTCGGATAGCGTCCATGCGAGTCGCATGGCTCGGTCCGCCCCTCTGAGGCTGAGCCGTTCGCTGGCCAACGCATGGTTCACGAGCTCGATGGCTTTTGTGGACGTGTTGGCGCGAAGCCATGTTCCGGTGGCTTGCGCATTGCAGACCCATCCGAATTCCCGGAAACGTTCCTGTGCCGTTTGCCTTGCCACCATGACCCGCAGGCGGATGGCGTGGCTGGATTCGCCGGAAGGAACCGTGCCTGGGTTGATGCGTTCCACAGGAGGCACTTCGATCTGAATGTCGATGCGGTCGAGGATCGGCCCCGACAGGCGGCTGAAGTACTTGATACGGTCTTTTTCCCTGCACGTGCAGCGCTCGCCGTTGCCGTATGCGTAGCCGCAGGGGCAAGGATTGGCCGCCATGATCAGTTGGAATCGTGCCGGATAGTAGGTGGTGCCTTTCGCGCGGGATATCGCCACATACCCGGATTCCAATGGTTCGCGCAAGGTTTGCAGGGTGCGTGCCGAGAATTCGGGCGCCTCGTCCATGAATAGGATGCCCCGATGCGCCCGCGTGATCGCGCCTGGTTGAGCCAATCCCGCGCCGCCGCCGACCAAGGATGCGGTGGATGCGGTATGGTGCGGCGCTTCGAATGGCGGAACATCGCTGATGCCATAGCTGGGCAATGTGCCGCATAGGGAGCGGATCGATGCGACTTCCAGTTGTTCCGATTCGCTGAGCGGACTCATAATGCCGGGAATGCGCGAGGCGAGCATGGTTTTTCCGGTGCCGGGAGGACCGGTCATCATCAGATGATGGCCGCCGGCAGCCGCCACTTCCAACGCCCATTTGGCCGTTTCCTGCCCCATGACTTCGTTCATATCTCCGGGAGGAGGACATACCGACATGGCGCCGTCGTTGGCATCCACGTCTCGGATCATATCGGGTATCGTATAGTTCGCGGTGCCTCCCATCAGTTCGATCAGTTCGCCGACGTGACGTATTCCAATGGCGTCGACGTCGGGCACAAGGGCCGCCTCGTCCAAATTGGCATGCGGTACGATCACCTTGCATACGCCTTGATCGCGTGCATGCAGCAGAATCGGCAGCAGACCGTTGATGGGCAGTACCGTGCCATCGAGATTCACCTCTCCGAGCACGACGGTGTCGTTCAAGCAGTCATGCGGTATCGTTCCGGATGCGCTAAGCACGCTCGCTGCGATCGCCAGATCGTGTGAGGATCCGCGTTTGGGCATGGACGCCGGCGAAAGATTGACCGTAACCCGTGTTTCCGGCCATTTGGCACCGCTGGCCTGACATGCGGATTTGACACGTTCCCTCGCTTCGGAGAGCGAGGTGTCGGGAAGTCCGATGATGGAAAAGTAGGGGAGTCCCGGAGATACGAACGCCTGGATTTGGATGATGAAGGCTTTCAGGCCGATGAGACCCACGGAAAGCGCGCTGCCGATAGCCATCAGAACGCTCCTTCGATATGGTGGACAAGCGGTTTGCCATCACGGACGATGACGGTGACGACGTCGAAGCGCACGCCGTTATGCGGCGTGCGATGGTCGCTGTCCGACAGCCATTGCACGGCCGTGTGGCGCAGGTTGATCTGCTTGGATGACGTCACGGCTTCCTGCGGAGTGCCATAGCGGAGCGTCCGCCTGGTTTTGACTTCGACGAAGACGATGATTCCCGTATCGTCGCGTGAAACGATATCGAGTTCGCCATATCGGCAGTGCCAGTTGCGGTCGAGCGTCTGCCAGCCTTGGCTTTCCAGCCATGCGGCCGCATACTGTTCGCCGAGTTCGCCGACCTGTCGTGCGCACAGTGTGCCATCATGCAGTCGCCGTGCGATGGAATCAAGAAGCTGTTCCGAGCGCTGCGTTGCGTTCGGAACGTTATGTGTTGTGTTGCCGTTCATGATTCAAGTCCAGCAGAAAGGACCGGCGCGAAGCAAGGGCGAACGGCGAATGTGGATAGAGGATGCGGTTTCGGGCGTGTTTGGGATAGTTGGTGGATAACTTGCCGTTATCCACATTGCTCCACAAGGCGAGCGGCCATGGAGCGCCCGAAACCGCATATGGTTGGAATGTTCAGCGGCGAACCAGACGCGTCAACTCGTCAAGGTTCAGCTCGAAGCTCACACCGCGCTCAGTGTGGTTCGGCTGGAATTGCGTGCTTTCCATGGCATGGCGTACGAATTCGCCGGCGATATGCGCCGATTCAGCCAGAGGTCTGCCGGCCATCACCGCACCGCATAATGCGGATGCGAAGGCGTCGCCGGTGCCATGTGTCATGAACGGCAGCTTGTCGTGCGCAATCTCTTGCTTGCCGGATGCGCCGGAAGTGGCCGATGCCACATAGTTGCGAATGATGCCATCCTGACGGTCAACGCCTTTGAGCACCACGTTTTTCGCTCCCAAGGCAAGCAGCGCGTCAATAATGCCGTTCACTTCCGCGTTGTCGATGTTCTGCCCCGGGTAGGTGCGTCCCGTCAGCATGGACGCTTCCGTCAAATTCGGCATCAGCACGTCGGCGCCATCCACCAGCGTGCCCATCTCCTCGCATAATTCCGGCGTGTATGTGGCGTAGATCTCGCCGCCGTCTCCCATCACCGGATCCACCAAACGCAAGGCGTGCGGGTAATCCGCATACAGACGTTTGATAATCGCGACTTGTTCGGCGGAACCGAGGAAACCGGAATACACGCCGTCCAAATCGACGTTCTCCTTGCGCCACGCATCCAGATAGCCGTCCAAAATTTCGGTCGTATCGTGGAACGTGAACACGCTGTAGCGCGTATGCGCCGAAAACAGCGCCGTCGGCACGGGGCATACGTCGCATCCGGCCGCCGACAGAATCGGAATGGCCGCCGTCAGCGAGCACTTGCCGTAACCGCACATGTCGTGCACCGCGGCCACACGTGGAATGTACCGTGGGTCACGGTCGAACAGAATCACATCATTCATGGGAACCCTCTCTTGCGATTGCCTGACCATGACTTTAGCCGCTTGCCTGACTTCACCGCCCCATCGCCTCGTACGGCGGGTCACCATGATGCCGTTTGCTGGCGTGTCGCAAGTTTTTTGATGGCTACCAGAGTAGTTTTGCAAAGCCTGGATGGCAATGATTGCAACGGTTTATAAGGGGATATAGGCAAGTGCGATAACGCTCGGTTTGCATTGCGAAGCGACGTCGGATTATTGTCGCTACCAACACCTGACCAACCGCCACACACGGCAAGGCGGGTGGTCAGCAAGACAAGCAACGAACCACTTCCCCACAAGGAGCAGAAACCATGGCAGATTCCAAGAACTACCGCTTCGAAACCCTGCA